>Ga0102886_1001185_pt1 | contig 10902 bp, 7 predicted proteins | sample Colrivmet1550A02_FD_84499 | JGI IMG/M metagenome (GOLD analysis project Ga0102886, IMG submission 84499) | Estuarine microbial communities from the Columbia River estuary - metaG 1550A-02 | ecosystem: Environmental > Aquatic > Marine > Intertidal zone > Estuary | place: USA: Columbia River... | reverse complement strand
CATGCGCTTTCGCCAAATCTACAACGTGAATATAATCGCGCACTGCTGTGCCATCTGTCGTGGGATAATCGTTTCCAAACACCTTTAATTCTTTGCGAATTCCGGCTGCCGTTTGCGTAATAAACGGAATTAAATTCATTGGCACGCCTAAAGGTAACTCTCCAATTATAGCACTTTCGTGAGCTCCAATAGGGTTAAAGTAACGCAAGGCAATGGCCTTTAGTTCTGGATGAGCAGCAATCGCCTCTTGAATGATTTCTTCGCCAATCTGCTTTGTGTTTCCGTAAGGAGATTCGGCAGGTTTTATAGGTGCATCTTCGGTAATAGGCATTTCATCAGCCTGACCGTAAACCGTGCAGCTCGAACTGAAAATAATATTGTTATGGCCTTGATCTCTAAAATTCTGTAAAAGATAAACTAGCGAGGCAATATTGTTATTGTAATACTCTAACGGTTTGGCAACACTTTCGCCAACCGCTTTAAAAGCGGCAAAATGAATACAACCGTCAAAGGTATATTTAGAACAAAGTAAGTCTACATCGCCCTGATTAGCCATGTCTAATTCCTCAAATATTGGTCTAACGCCAGAAATGGTTTCAATCCCGTCTAAAACTTCTATTCTAGTGTTAGACAAGTTGTCAACTAAAATGACTTCATGACCTCCAGCTATAAGCTCCACAGCGGTGTGCGAACCAATAAAGCCTAAACCACCTGTTAAAAGGATTTTTGCCATGTATTAGTTCCGTATAAAAGACTTGAAATCCTTGTGCTCTTTTTTGTAAAGCTCTTCTTCTGGAAGTGATTTAAAATACTCGTAAGTAATTTTTAAACCTTCTGCTCGAGAAACTTTTGGCTCCCAATCTAAAATTGAACGAGCCCTATCAATGTTAGGCTGACGTTGTGTTGGATCGTCAACAGGTAAGTCTTTATATATGACTTTTTGTGTTGTTCCTGTTAGTTTAATAATTTCTTCAGCAAACTGACTTATTGTAATTTCATCAGGGTTTCCAATATTCACTGGTTGTGCTTCATCGCTTAAAAGCAAACGGTAAATACCTTCTACCAAATCGTCTACGTAACAGAAAGAACGCGTTTGAGAACCATCACCAAAAACAGTTAAATCTTCTCCGCGTAAAGCTTGACCAATAAAAGCAGGTAAAACGCGACCATCGTTTAGGCGCATTCTTGGCCCGTAGGTATTAAAGATTCTGACAATTCTCGTTTCTAAACCATGGTAGGTATGGTAGCCCATCGTAATAGCTTCTTGAAAACGTTTGGCTTCATCGTATACACCACGCGGCCCAACTGGGTTAACATTTCCCCAATAATCTTCCGTTTGTGGATGTACATGCGGATCGCCATAAACTTCAGAAGTCGAGGCGATAATCATTCTTGCGCCCTTAGCCAAAGCCAATCCTAAACAATTATGTGTTCCTAAAGAACCCACTTTTAAAGTTTGAATAGGAATTTTTAAATAGTCAATCGGACTTGCTGGCGAAGCAAAATGAAGGATGTAATCGAGTTCTCCTGAAACATGAATAAACTTAGAAACATCATGATTAAAAAACTCGAAGTTTTCTAATGGAAATAAATGCTCAATATTTTTGAGATCTCCTGTGATCAAATTATCCATGCCAATGACATGGTAACCTTCTTTAATAAATCTATCGCATAAATGCGAACCCAAAAACCCAGCGGCTCCAGTAATTAGAACTCTCTTCATCTTTATTTTTTATTTGGTATCAATACCAATACAGTAATAGTCAAAACCTCTTTCGGCCATTGCCTCAGGAGAATACAAGTTACGGCCATCAAACAACACTGGGCTACTCAATTCAGCTTTTACCTTATCAAAATCTGGAACTCTAAACTCAGCCCATTCCGTTACCAACAATAATGCGTCCGCACCTCTTAAAGCATCGTATTCAGTTGTAGCATACGTAATCCTTTCACCCAATTGGTGTTTTGCTTCTTCGGCCGCCACAGGGTCATAAGCAGATACTGTTCCACCAGCGGCAAGAATTTTTTCTGTTAAAACTACCGAAGGAGCTTCACGCATATCATCTGTGTTAGGCTTAAAAGAAAGGCCCCACATGGCAAAATGCTTTCCAGAAATATCTCCGTTAAAGTGTTTTAATATTTTATTGAACAACACTTCTTTTTGTGCGTAGTTCACAGCTTCAACAGCTTTCAAAATTTTCATTTCGTAACCGTTTTGATCTGCCGTTCTTATTAAAGCTTGCACATCTTTAGGGAAGCAAGAACCTCCATAGCCAATACCTGGATAAATAAATTTAGTTCCAATTCTTGAATCTGATCCGATACCTTTTCTAACTAAGTTGACATCTGCGCCCATTACTTCACAGAGGTTTGCAATGTCGTTCATGAAACTAATTTTTGTAGCCAACATGGAATTAGCTGCATATTTAGTCATTTCGGCAGATGGTATATCCATAAATATTACTGGATGTCCGTTTAATACAAAAGGTCTGTACAAACGATCCATAATATCTTTTGCTTTGTCACTGCTTACACCAACCACAATTCTGTCAGGCTTCATGAAATCGTCAATGGCCGCACCTTCTTTTAAGAATTCTGGATTAGATGCCACATCGAAATCGATATTTACACCTCTTGCGCTCAAAGCAAGATTTAACTCGTTTCTCACCTTTTCTGCAGTTCCGACAGGCACAGTACTTTTTGTAACCACAACCATGTGCTCACTCATGTTATCACCAATAGCTTTCGCAACAGCCAATACATATTTTAAATCTGCAGAGCCATCTTCACCTGGAGGAGTTCCAACAGCAATAAAAGCTGCTTCCGCACCTTGAATACTTTCTGCCAAAGAAGTAGAAAACTTTAACCTTCCTTTTTCGAAATTTCTTTTTACTATTCCTTCTAAACCTGGTTCGTAGATTGGTAATATTCCATTCTTTAGGTTTTCAATTTTCTTTTCGTCAATGTCAATACAAGTAACATCAATTCCAACATCACTTAAACAGGCTCCGGTTACTAAACCTACATATCCTGTTCCTACAACGGCAATTTTCATACTGTCTTGTTTAAAAACTCTAGCACTGAGCTAGTTATTAATTTAATTTGATCTTCTTCTAATTCGGTGTGCATAGGTAATGAAAATACCTGCTCACATAATTCTTCTGTCACGGGGAAAGCTCCCTCTTTATATCTATTGTCTTGATACGCACTCTGCATGTGTAACGCCACTGGGTAATAAATCATACAAGGAATTCCTTTCTCATCCATATGGGCTTTTAGTGCGTTTCTATCGGCTCCTTTTAACTTTAAGGTATATTGATGAAATACATGCGTGCTATTCTCTGCTCTTGCAGGAACCGTAAGCATTGGATTATCCTTAAAGACGGCATCGTAAGCATCTGCTGCATTTCTGCGTGCACCATTGTAGGTGTTTAAATGGCGTAGTTTAATTCTCAAGACTGCCGCTTGAAGACTATCTAATCTTGAGTTTACACCGATTGAATCATGGTAATACCTTTTACTCTGACCATGATTAACAATCATAGTCATCTTTGCAGCGAGATCATCGTCATTGGTAAAAATGGCACCGCCATCACCAAAACATCCTAAATTCTTACTCGGGAAAAAACTTGTTGCACCAATATTGCCTATCGTACCAGCTTTTTGAGTTTTTCCATTGGCAAAAGTGTAGTCAGAACCAATAGCCTGAGCAGTATCTTCTACCACAAATAAATTGTGCTTTTCAGCAATAGCCATTACTGCATCCATATCGGCACATTGTCCAAATAAATGCACAGGTACAATCGCTTTCGTTTTTGATGTAATAGCCGCCTCCACTGCTTTTGGATCTAGCATAAACGTATCGGTATCCACATCAACTAAAACAGGAGTTAATTGTAGTAAAGCAATAACTTCTGCTGTAGCGACATAGGTAAATGTTGGCACAATAACCTCATCTCCTGGTTTTAACCCGAGGCCCATCATTGCTACTTGCAATGCATCTGTACCATTAGCACACGGAATGACATGCTTTACGTTCAGATAATCTTGCAGCTCGCTTTTGAACGCTTGAACTTCCGGTCCATTTATAAATGCAGCCGAATTCATTACACCTTCAAATGCTTTTTCTACTTCGGGTTTAATCTTACTATATTGAGTAATAAGATCAACCATTTGTATTGGCTTCATACCTTAATCCGTTAAAAAATTGGCCGCAAAAATAAGGTTTCAAATGGTTCTTGTTGGTTTATACGTTTAGTAAATAAGAAAGCAATTATCTTCGCACCCAATGGACAAGAAAGTAATCATACTCACTACGCTATTTCTTTGTGTTATTTCTTCGGCTTTAAGTCAAGTGAACGTCAGAGATTCTACTGCACGTGGCTTTATATTTAACTTCAATCTTGGTTATAATTTCCCCGCTGGAGATGTCAGTGAACTCTACAGTCCTCATATGTCTTTTGGTTTCGATGTCTTTTATAAAACAAAAAGCAATTGGCTACTTGGGGGAGGACTAGATTATATGTTTGGCACTAATGTAAAAAACCCGGAACTTCTATTGGCAGACTTCATTACTGAAGACGGTAAAATCATTGGCACAAATGGAGACTACACATCGGTAAAACCATTTATGCGCGGATGGGTCTTTCAAGCAAAGGTTGGAAAAATTTTTCCAATTATCGGCCCTAATCCCAATTCAGGATTATTGGTTCAACTTGGGGCAGGTTACATTCAACATCGAACACAACTAGATCACTTCAATAGCGTATTGCAACTTAACGAACCGTACGACAAAGGTTACGATCAATTACACACTGGATTTGCATTAAGTGAGTACATCGCTTTTTTTCATGCCGGAAATAAGCGTACTGTGAATTTCCAACTAGGATTGAACTTCACGCAGGGGTTTACTCAAAATGCACGTGAGTATAATTACCACACCCGAAGTTTTGATTTAGACAAAAAGCTGGATCTATTCTTCGGAATTAAGGCCAGTTGGTTTCTGCCTATTTACGACAAAAATGCTCAAAAGTTTTTCTACAATTAAATGAAAGTGCTTTACGGTATATTCATTCGAATTTATGGACTAGCTATTCACATTGCTGCTTTTTTTAATCCTAAAGCCAAACAATGGATTGAGGGTAGAAAAAACTACTTCGGAAAACTCAACACAGTTGATTTTACTGGAGATTGGATTTGGTTTCATACAGCCAGTTTAGGAGAATACGAGCAGGCAAAACCTGTTATTGCAAAACTTAAAAAACGAAACTCGAACCAAAAGTTTATTGTCACTTTTTTTTCACCTTCAGGATATGAAGTACGAAAAAACGACCCTTTAGCAGATACTGTTTTTTATTTGCCGTTAGACACAAAACACAATGCTCAAAAATTCTTAGAGATTGTAAGTCCTAAAATGGCGGTTTTTGTGCGGTATGAGTTTTGGCCTAATTATTTAGACGCCTTATTTGCGCGCAGTATTCCCACTTTTGTGATGGCAGCCAATTTTAGGGAAAGTCAATTCATGTTTAAACCGTTGGGGAGTTTTATCCTAAATCGAATTAAACATTTAAACGCTGTTATGGTCCAAACCGAAAAAGCAAAACAGCTTTTAGTCAGAAATGATTTTGACGAATCGAAGGTTTCCGTATCCGGAAATAGCAGAATTGATCAAGTGATACAGATTGCTGAAACAAATCCAGAAAATGAAATCATTAAGAAGTTCACATCTGGACATTCCACATTAATTTTAGGCAGTTGCTATGCACAAGAAGAATCGTTTATCTATAATCTTCTTCTTAAACATCCTGAATTAAAAGTAATAATGGCTCCACATTATATTGATGATGAAAATGTGAGACGACTTCAAAAAGCCTTGCCAGTCAAATCCGTTCGCTACAGCGAGATAGCTCGACAATCATTGAACGAGAAGTTTCAGGTTTTAGTTCTTGATACTATGGGCATGCTTTCTTCTATTTTTAGGTATGGAAATTTTGCACTCATAGGAGGAGGTTTTAAAGATGGCATTCACAGTATTCTAGAACCGGCCTCAAGTTTCTTACCTCTTTTCTTTGGGCCGAGACATCAGCCTTTTCCTGAAGCCAAAGCATTAATTGAATCTGGAGGAGCATTTGAGGTAAATTCTGTTGATGAATTTGAAAACGCATTTGAAAGTGTTTATCAAAATCAGAAGTTTTATGATAATTGCTCTCATGCCATTAAGGGCTACATGGATTCGCAAAAAGGAGCTTCTGATAAAATTGTGGCCATTCTAGAGCAAGTCTAAAACTACTCTTTACTCACTTTAAGTTAAATTTTCCACTCCTAAAGCACTTCTCTTCGACTGACTTTCAATAGTTTTTCGATGCAAGATTTTATGTAAACTTGCACGCCCTAATTAAAATTTAAGAACATGAAGAAGATTCTAGCCATTTTTTTGGTGGGTGCGCTATCACTAGGCACCAAAGTAAAAGCAGACGAAGGAATGTGGTTGTTGAGCCTCATCTCTCAGCTTAATTATGCTGACATGCAAGCAAAAGGTTTAAAACTTACTCCAGAGCAATTGTACAGCATTAACAATGCAAGTATGAAAGATGCCATCGTTTCTTTAGGCGGTTTTTGTACAGGTGAAATCATCTCAGGCGAAGGCCTTATGTTAACAAACCACCATTGTGGTTTTGACGCCATTAGAACACATAGCACTGTAGAAAACGATTATTTAACCGATGGATTTTGGGCGATGAATCGCGCAGAAGAAAAATCGAATGATGGTTTGTACGTGCGCATCTTGTTAAGAATGGAAGACGTTACTGATAAAGTAATGGCTGAAATGACTGACGAAATGAGTGAAACGGAACGTGCAGCAGCAGCTAAAAAAATTGGCGCAGCTTTAGCCGAAGAAGCCACAAAAGGCACGAAAAACAAAGGCTTAGTCAAAAACTTTTTCCATGGAAATGAGTATTACCTTTTCATTTATGAGCAATTTGATGATGTTCGCTTAGTTGGTGCTCCACCGAGTTCTGTTGGTAAATATGGTGGTGATACTGATAATTGGATGTGGCCTCGTCACACCGGTGATTTTTCAATGTTCCGTATTTATACTGCTCCTGATGGATCTTCTGCCGCTTACGCTGAAGAGAATATTCCATTAAACCCAAGACATCACTTACCTGTTTCTATTGATGGTGTAAAAGATGGTGACTTCACAATGGTTTTTGGTTTCCCAGGTTCTACTGACCGTTACCTTTCTTCTCACGGAGTTCAGCAAGCAATTGACAAATACAATCCAACGACTGTTGAAATTAGAGATTTGAAATTAGCCACCATGCGCACTTATATGGAAGCTGACGATGCAACAAGAATTCTATTAGCATCTAACTATGCGCAAACTGCTAACTATTGGAAATACTATATAGGACAAACTGAGCAGTTGAAAAACAACGGTGTATACGACAAGAAAAAAGCGATTGAAGACGAGTTCATCAGTTGGGTAAATGCAGATGCAGCACGCAAAGCAACCTATGGTGAGACTTTAGATTTATTAGCTAAAGGTTACGCCTCTACTGACCCTACTGTTGTTTCTGGACGCTATTTATTCGAAGCAGGAATGATCGGGCCACAATCCACAGTTTACGCTTGGAGAATGGACCGCATAATGGGCATGTACTTCGAAACAAAGAATGGTATTAAAGCGGCTCAAAAAGCAGCAGAGACTGACGAAGAAAAAGAAAAAGTAGCTTCTGACGCAGCTACTAAAATGGAACGTCTTTTAGGTGCGGCTCAAGCGCAAACTGAAGAGCATTTTGGCGAGTACCACCAGGCAACTGACGTGGCATTGATTGCTAACCTTTGGGAAATGTATTACAAGAATACAAGTTCAGAACAGCAGCCATCTTTTTTCACAAATGTGATTGCTAAAAAATACAAAGGAGATTTTACAGCCTTTGCAAACGGGTTAGTTGAGAAATCAATTTTTGTTGACAAAACAAGAATGATGGAATTTTTAGCTGAGCCAAATGAAAAAGCCTACAGCAAAGAAGAGCTGAATGTAGCTTCTGCTGAAATGTTAGGTATGTACTTCGCTAGCGAAGAAGCAAATGCCGAAGCTGGTCAAAATCTAGATAAAGGTTACAGATTATTAACTGCCGGTTTACGTGAAATGAACCCAGACAAGAAATACGCTCCTGATGCGAATTCTACAATCCGAATGACTTACGGAACTGTTGGTAGCTATTATCCAAAAGATGGTGTGTTCTACGATTATTACACAACAATTGAAGGTATCATGCAAAAAGAAGATCCAAACAATGATGAATTTGTTGTTCCCGCAAAGTTGAAAGAATTGTACATGAATAAAGACTATGGTCAGTATGCAAATACTGATGGCCAAATGCCAGTATGCTTTATTTCTAACAATGACATTACTGGAGGTAATTCAGGTTCACCAGTAATTAACGGAAACGGAGAATTGATTGGTTGCGCATTTGACGGAAACTGGGAAGCAATGAGCGGAGATGTTTTCTTCGAAACGAAATTGCAACGTACTATTTCTGTGGATATTCGTTACGTATTATTCATCATCGATAAATATGCTGGTGCTGGTCACTTGGTAGACGAAATGACTTTAGTAAAAACAGCTTCTGTTGAAAAAACAAGTGTTGAAGAAATGCCTGCTGAAGAAGCGACCAACTAAGCTTCAGGTATTATGATATTGAGAAAGGCGCCCTATCGGGCGCCTTTTCTATTTGAACATGTTCATAAATCGCATTAAAAAAACAAAAAGCGTGTTTATACATTAAATTTGCGCTTTCAAAATTTCATATATGAAACGTAAGACCATAGTCGATCTAATTGCCGCAGCAGTTGTAATCGTTTTGGCGATTGCTATTTCTAACTTAATGGCGAGTAGCAAGACCAATCCAGAAAGGATAAACAAAACCGTTCGTAAGACGATTACTGTAATGCCATTTTCGGCAGGGGAAATTTCTTTCGAACTTCCTGTTTACGGCAAGCTAACTCCAATTAAGAAGTCTGAGCTTTATGCTGAAGTCAATGGAATTTTACTTCCTACGTCAAAAGATTTTTTAGAAGGGGTTTCTTTTAAAAAGGGAGAAACGTTATTGCACATTGACGACACAGAAGCGAAAGCAACTTTAATGTCTCAAAAAAGTAATTACCTCAATGCTATTTCTAAAGTTTTACCCGATGTTAAACTCGATTTTCCTGCGGACTATGATAAGTGGAAAACCTATTTAGAAAAACTAGACCTACACCAAAATACCCCTCAACCTCCAGAAGCATCAGAGAAAAAGGCAGAATTATACCTCACTTCTCAAGGTGTGTATTCAGCATATTACAATCTAAAAACAAGTGAGGCAAGGCAAGCCAAATACACTGTAAGAGCTCCATATAATGGGATTGTAACGGAAAGTAATATTAAGCCTGGAACATTGGTGAGACCAGGTCAAAAAATTGGAGAATTCGTAGCCTTAGGAGATTACGAGTTGGAAGTTTATATCAGCGACAGATATTTAGAGTTTATTAAAACCGGAAACACAGTTATTCTAAAAGCGCCAAAAGGTGAGCAAGAATGGAAGGGGCGTATTTCTAGAATTAACCACAGCATAGATAGCGAAACACAAACGGTTGGCGTTTATATAAGAGTAAGTGGAAAAGATCTGAGAGACGGCATGTACCTTAACGGAAAACTCAGCGGAATTCATTTTGACAATACCATGGCTATCCCCAGAAAATTGGTTTTTGACAACAATTACATTTATACGATTAAGAACGATAGTAGTATTGTTAAAAGCCAAATTGATGTTATCGAGTTTTTAGAAGGCGAAGCCATTATCAGCGGTTTAGAACCGGATGATATTTTGGTTTATGATAATATAGCTGGAGCGTACCCCGGAATGATTGTAAACACAAAACCAGCTAAATAGATGAGGAAGGTCGCTGCGTTTTTTATAAAATATCCTGTTGGGGTCAACACCCTTCTTTTCGGAATCTTTGTGTTTGGTTACGTAGGTTATAAAACTATGAGCACCACCTTTTTCCCTGTGGTAGAATCACGAAACATAGCCATTCAAGCGGTTTACCCGGGTGCTTCACCCGAAGAGATTGAGGAAGGAATTGTTACAAAAGTTGAAGAAAACTTAAAAGGCCTTACCGGAATTGAGAAATTCACTTCGGTCTCTTCAGAGAATGCAGCATCGATAAACATAGAAGTTTTAAAAGGCTACAATACAGATGTTGTTTTAGAAGACATTAAAAATGCAGTAAATCGTGTGCCCTCTTTTCCTGCTGGAATGGAGCCAATTTTAGTTTATAAAAAAGAGAGCCTCAGATCTTCCATCAGCTTTGCTATAAGTGGAGAAAATGTTGACTTACTAACCTTGAAATCTGTAGCACGAAGAATAGAACGCGAGCTGCGTGCTTCGCCTATGGTTTCCAAATTAAACTTGGCCGGCTTCCCAGATGAAGAAATAGAAATTGCATTTTCAGATAATGCATTAAAGAATTTTAAAATCTCTTTTCAGGAGGCGGCCAATGCAGTAAAAGCCGCAAATATTGACATCACAGGAGGAACCTTAAAAGGTGAAAAAGAAGAAATTTTAATCCGTGCTAGACAGAAAAAATATTTCGCTGAAGATCTTCAAAACATTCTCATTAAGGCAATGCCTGACGGCAGAACAATTGTCTTAAAAGACATCGCTACGGTAAGAGATAGATGGAGTGATGATCCGAATTTGACAGAAATGAACGGGAATCCTTCCGTAGAAATTAATGTTCAAAACACAAATCAAGAAGATTTAATTGAAACTGCCGATTACGTAAAGGAGTACATCAAAGAATTCAATTTAAAGAATGATGTTATACAAGCGGAAATCATTAGCGACCAAT
>Ga0102886_1001181_pt1 | contig 10933 bp, 5 predicted proteins | sample Colrivmet1550A02_FD_84499 | JGI IMG/M metagenome (GOLD analysis project Ga0102886, IMG submission 84499) | Estuarine microbial communities from the Columbia River estuary - metaG 1550A-02 | ecosystem: Environmental > Aquatic > Marine > Intertidal zone > Estuary | place: USA: Columbia River... | reverse complement strand
TTTTTATTTTAGACACAGGTGCATCTACAACTTTTATAGATTTAAAACTTGAGGATAAATTCAAACTCATTACGGAGCCTTCAACCATTAAAGCGCATGGTGCAGGCCGCGATAAAATTGATACGCTACTCTCCAAAAAAAATACACTTTCAATTGGGGGGTGGGTGAAAAATCGTTTTTCAATCGCATTAATAGATTTAAGTTATGTGAACGATGCATTTAAATCTATTAATACTACTGCGGTTGATGGCATTATTGGAGCAGACATTCTTAAAAAAGGATTTGCGGTAATTGATTATGAAAAACGCTATTTGTACCTAAAGCATAAATAACAAAAAATCCCGCCAAAAGCGGGATTTTTAAGTTTTTGAACGCTTGAAGGTCCTAATCTTGGACTTGAAATGTTATAGGTAAAGAGTATGGAACAACCACTGCTTTACCACGTTGACGTCCTGGCTTCATTTTCGGAAGCATATTAATAACGCGTGCAGCCTCTTTCTCTAATCTTGGGTGTGGTGCTCTAGAGCGAACTCCAGTTACATTCCCTTTTTTATCAATTTTAAAAATTACACTGATACGCTGTCTTCCTGACAACCCCAAATCACCAGCTAAATCTGTATTAAATTTACGTTGTACAAATTTTGCAATTTTAGCGGACATACACTTCCTTTTTTCAGTGTTTGAACCTTTTTCACATCCAGGATATTCGGGTACATTTTCGATCACAGAAAACGGTACTTCAACATCCTCGTATATCTCTTCTACTTCAATCTCTTCTACTTCAATTTCTTCATCTTGATCTGTTTCAGTAGATTCAATGACTGTTTCTTCAATCTCTTCTTCATCCTCAACGATTTCAATCACCTCCGGCGCTGCTGGTGGTGGTGGTGGTGGTGGTGGTGGTGTTAATTGATCGATTAACGGAATTTCTTCATCTAGTTCTGCGTCTAAATCTAACTTGCCAATATCAATTAATGACTTGTCATAAGTTTTATAGTTTATAGTGCTGTATGTTAAAAACAACATAAGTGCTAAACCGACTGCAAAATAGATCGATCCGTTTCTACTAACGTCTGCTTTTAGGTTTTTCTTTGATTCCATTTTTGGTGTTATTTTTCCGAGGGTTAAATTACTTAAAATTTTGATACATATACAAATGTTTATAGCTTTTTAACGATTGCTTCTTTTTTTGTAAAAATAAAAAATGCCATTGTAAAAATTCCAAGACAATTTGCAAGAAGGTCAAACACATCAGCTGTTCTATTAATAAAAGCTACTCCTTGAAAGAACTCAATTACTGTGCCAAATACAATTGAAATCACACATGCTAAAAGTAAACTTGATTTTTTTTTCAAAGTGTGTAAACTGATAAACCACGTAAAGCATAGTCCAGCATACAATATAAAATGTACTATTTTATCATCAAATCCTGTGTTGAGTTTTGGCACTTCTGAAATATGCACTAAACTTAATAAACCAATTGAAAGTGTATAAAATAAATTGACGCTATGTATCAATATGTTTTTAAGCACCAATAATCGCTTTATAGTCGTCTGCGCTTAAAAGTATTTCTAAGTCTGATATGTCTGAGACCTTTACTTTGATCATCCAGCCATCGCCATAAGGATCTTCATTTACTTTTTCTGGATCTTCTTCTAAAGACTCATTAAACGCAATGATTTCTCCAGAAACTGGCAAAAACAAGTCTGAAACAGTTTTAACAGCTTCTACGGTTCCAAAAACAGCATCGGCTTCCAAAGTTTCATCTAAAGACTCTACTTCAACGTAAACAATATCTCCTAATTCGCCTTGTGCAAAATCGGTAATTCCTACGGTTATTATATCGCCGTCTATTTTAACCCATTCGTGGTCTTTAGTGTATTTTAAATCTACAGGTACATTCATAGTTATATGATATTAAATGTGGTTAGTTTTAGTTTCCAAAGTTATAACGCAAGGTGAATCCAGAACGAATAGTTGTTTGAGGAAATGCTGTGGATATTGCATATTCTGAGAACGCATAGTCAAAGTAGAATATCGCTGTTAAGTTTTTACTGAAAGCATAGTCAGCTGCATAACGCATGCTCCATATTGTTTGACCCGCACTGACTTGGTTGTTATCTAAATCTAGATACCGAATGATAGTTTTGTTGTTTCTCATGGAAATATCCGCTTTCATATTCAAATCACTTTTGATAATTCTTCGAGGCCCTGCTAATTTGGAGCGGATTTTTAAGTTTTTAATTCGATAGCCGAGTCCAAAAATATATTCGTTTCCGTGGATTTCAGTAAGAAGATTGTTGTCAAAACTCAAAGACAAACTCCTATCTTTTTTTATTTCTGCAGACACCTTAACAGAGTTTTTCATCTCAAAATCGATCTTCACTAAAGGACTGAACTGTTCCACAAGATTGATGTTACTGTATAAGGTTTGAGTTTTATAATTACCTGATTGATCTAAGGTATTCGCGTTTTGAGACACATAATCTATGTTGGAATCCGCAGCATTGTAATCAAGATTCGTTCTGAACTGATTGATTGTATAGGATGCATTGTAGCCATGTGTCAAAGAGAATCTTCTAAAGCGCTTTTTGAACCATTTATTTTTCATGAATCCGGTATACTTCAAAGTCCAATTAGGAATTGGAATGTCTCTAAAAGCATCTAAACTTATTTTATTAGATTTTTTTCCTGAGTAGGCAGCTAAAAAAGCTGGTAACAATACAGCTTGACTGTTTTTGCCAAACCCTTCTGGATACCCTTCTGAATCTGTTGTGAACCCATTAGTTCCGTAAAAGTTTTGAGCCAGACGATTGGCAATTACCAATCGATTGCTTTTAAATTCTTCAAATGGCACAGATTTAATTTCATCACTTTGACTAAATGCTGTCTTGATTAGTACAGTCGATATATTGAAATTTCCAAAAGTGTTCTGAATTAATGAATTGAAAGTATTCCCTACTGCATTAAAACTTTCTGTAAAGTTAGTTGCGTAAGTTTTACCTCCTGTCAAATCTATTTTTAAATCTGAAATCGGTTCCATATTAATAGAGAAGTCTATGTTTTGGGTATGGGTTTCGGTGTATTGTTGATTGAACTGGTCATAGGTTGTTAACCAACCGTTTTCTGCTGAAATTCTTCGAATATCACGTTGACTTCCAAAGGTGTATCCAGCGGTCGGTCTCAGGGTCCCTAAAAATCCAGGGGTTGGCAAATAGCCCGGTAAAAAAGAACTATTTCCTTCAGAGTAATTAATCTGCATCCGATTGACACTGGTTATTAATCCAATTCCAAAATCTTTCAAATTGAATTTTTTAGATTTCGAGGATGCTCTAGGATTTGGTGTTTTATCCTTTGATCTTGAAGCTCTATTTCGTTTTGATGATTTTTTTATTCCTAAATAACGGTAGAGTTTGCGCATGTCAAACGACGTATTTAAGTTGTGCTGGCTGGCATTCGATATCGAATTTCCTAAAGTCGTATCGGCATCCCCTACCAATAAGTCAGAACCTTTGTTCCATTGAAAGTCTCCAGTGTAAGAATAATTAGAGGTTACAAAGTTCAATGCCGGAAATTTATTTAACGGCAATTCGTAGTTGATTCCTAATTGTTGTGTGTGTCTGTTTGGATCTCCAAAATCAAAGAAGCGGTCCCAAACTCCTAGCTCTGGGTTTTGATCCCCATTTAGCTCGTCGTCAATGAAATAATTTCTTACAATATTATTTGTGGAGGAGGTAAAATTAAGGCGTAAAGCATCCGTAAGGTCGTAATTGATGGTGTATTGAAAATCAAAAGTGTAATTTCTTCTAATCAACTCATCGACTGTAATATTTTCAGCACCTAACCCAGCATCTCTAAATTTCTGACTATTAAATTGTCGCACAAAGTCAGAACCCACTGATAGGCTAGAAGGCAGTAAGTTTAAATTAAAGTCTTTAATTAGTTTCCAATATTTATTCATAAAAAGAGAGTCATTCTTCTTAAAAGGCTCCAATTTTATTGGGTTAAAGCTATAATTATAGTTGGCACCTACTCTTGCATTTTGATCCAAAGAATTTTCAATTTCAAAGTCGCGATGTTTTATTTGATTAAAGGAATAGTTCATCGTTAAATTTTCAACGTCATAAACTCTTGGCTTGGCATCGCCTGTACGTTGTTTACGAACTCCTATAAAATTGATGCTTTGTCTTTTGGTATAGTCCTCAGATTGTGACTTGATACGATTGCGTTGTTCGGAATTTGTGGCAGCATCCAATCGACTTTGGAGTTTTAAATCTTTGTATTGCTGGTCGTACTCAGGGGTAATGAGCTCTTCACTTTGCCCATAATTAAAAGGAATTTCTAACCCCCATTTTTTTGGTAATAGCTGACCAATATTCATGTTTGTGACGACATCATATTGTTTCAAGTCTTCACGACTTCGTTGATTTGGTCCTTGTTCTAAACTTCCGAAACCAGTAGTACTTCGTTTAGCGGTGGCGTTAATATTCATGAAGTCAGCGATGTTAGTATCTATACTCATAATTGCAGCCCATCCCCCTTCATTATCCATATCAGCTAAACGCAACTCATTAAACCAAACTTCTGCACATTGAGCATTTACACCAATATTTTTGACTCCAACCATTAAGGTTCGAATATCTCCAAAGTTTGGATTTCCTTTTATTGAAACCCGTTGTTCTACAGGAGTCTCATTTAAACCAGAACTCGCATTTAACGAAAATGAATCAAATTCTCCGACCGAATTTTCTTGTAACTCGCCATCAATAACATTGTAAAATGTCGGGTCTTCATTACTTAAGGTTCCTTGACTAATACCCAAAGCTTTTATTTTTTCAAGAAATTCTAAAGGAATATTCACCTCATTATATTCAGGCCAAACTTCGTTTGAAGATACTCCTGAAGCTCCTGAAGATTTTCGCAAAGGAATCTCAATTTGGTAATAATTTTGTGTAAAGTCATTACCCATTCTAATGAAACCTACTAAGTCTCCTTGAACAAAACTATCGGTTTCACCATCCTCAGCATGGATAAACATTTTTAGTTTTTTGTACTGACGCATGTCCACATTAATATTTTTGAAAACGCCTCTAGCGTCTTCAGATTCCAACTCACAAACATCCACCACTAAAGATTGTTCGTTTTGGCGTACAATACTATTGTTATTATTTAATTGTTCACGTTGAACTCCAGGGGGTGATACGTAGCCACCATCATTTTCTTGAATTCCTACGATACCAACACTAAAATCGGTAGGCTCTAAATCTGTTGCCTGATTTGAGTCATCATCTAATGACAACTGATAACGACGCCAATCGCTTCGTACTAGATCCAAGGTCCCAAATCGAAATACCGTTGTTTCTGTAAAATCTTTTAAATACATTCGTGCAAATCGAATCGATCTAAAATCGGATATTCCTCCAATATCATTTGTAAATTCCGAAACCGGTATTCTATACTGATACCAATTGATTGTTCCAGAAGAAGATCCGTTTGGCAAAGTAATATTTGAAACTGATTTTCTATCTACTATATAGGAGTTGCTAAGATTATTTAACTCTGAAGGAGAGATGTTTATTTCATATTCGTAATAACTGTCTATGGTATTCATAGTGTTATCTTTATTAATATCTTCTACATCTGGGAGTGTCGTAGAACCGCGGTTGGTATCTGAAACTGCATCTGGAGAATTTCCTTCAAGTCCATTGTATTTCTTATAACGCTCAAAGATATCTCCTTCGGTATTTAGATAATACTTGTAGTTGTCATTTGCAGGGTCATCAAGTGCTGTAAAGGGGGTGAATCTTGAATCTGAAGTGGTCCTTTCTTCAAAGTCGTCAAAGCCATCGAGCCCAACATCCTGATTATTTCGGTCGTCCCCTTGAGATGAAAATGCATATATCAAGGATTGGTTTTGCGGGGTTACAGCGCCCCAAGTGGTGGGTGGAAAAAGACTGATGTCACCATCTTCAGGAAGTCCATTTTCATATTGTTTTTTTCCATCTTTAATAACATCCTCGGAAATATTACCTAAGTTAAAAACTAATTTTCCCCCTGGATTAGAAGAGTTGTCCAAAAATGGATCCATAAGCCAAAACTCAATATACTCAACATTTGATTGCTCAAAATCTGTAGATGTGAGTTGTCTTGTAATCCCTGCCCAACTGTTCTGTGGCGTTTCTAAAACACCATCAATAGCATCAGACTTATAATTGTAAGGACCTCTTTGTTTGGGGTTATATACCAAATCTAAAGAATTGATAACGGAGTATTGTCCAGTAACTATATCAACTTGTGGAAACAGTTCATCAATAAAAATTCGTCGTGCGTAGAGGTCAGAAACATCATCGTCTGTAACACTTCCTGGGCGTTGGGTACTATAAAAAATGGGGTCGACTGAATACCAGTTCAGGTGTGCTCTGTCAAATCCATTTTGATACCCCAGATCATCTTCAGCACCTTCTGCATACACACGCCCAAGGTCTTGAGGTCGACTTGATAAAAACCATGATTGTGGAGTTAATAAACTGATTCCATTTTGTGATCCTTCAAAATCATCAACATAAGAGGTCACTTCACTGTCAAAATCAGTGCCTTTGGGAGCCCCTGGTTTTAAATATGCAAATTCTCCTCGCAAAGATAGGTTGGATTCAACATCTGTATCAATATTAGGTAATTTATTGGCTAATCTTGTGAGGAATGGAACTTCAGTAGAGTAGTTTCCATTAAACCCAAAAATTGTATTGTTGATTGATTCACTCCCATAATTCGCTTTTTGTGTAATGGGACGTTCATTTAAATTTAAGACAGTTGCACCTAAAACAAATTTTTCGTTGAATTGGTGCTCTACATTAATTCCTGTAAATCGTTTCGTTTGTTGCCCAAAGACGGCATTGTTTTCAACCGATACTTGAATTGGGGTATTAGATGCTTGCAGTGATGGATCCAAAATCTGAACAGTTCCAAGCTGATAATTCACGGTATAGTCAACGCCTTCCACAAGTACACGCCCTCCAGCAGTCACTTTTACAGATCCTCTCGGTACATTAAAAGCACCAATCGGGATTCCTGAACCTCCAGATGACTTGTAACGTCCACGCATCAAAAATTTGTTTTTATCACTGTCTTGCAAAGCAGCTGTTTTGGTATTCTTATAAAGTGATCTATAAACGTATTTTGCTTGGTTTTGGTTGTATAACCCTGGGATTGTTTCATCACCATCATAGTTTTCAGATCCGTTAAGTCGCAAGGTTTCAAACAAATAACTTCCGAAAGGCTCCACTTTGGTAAATATGATTTTTCCGTTTTGAGGAATGACTGTAATTCCTGGAACAAAATCAAAAAACCCATCCCCTTTATTCTGTGGATCGTTATTAAAGTTTAATCGGTCGAAATTAAACAATCGAATTAAAGGCGTTTCTTCTATTGGATCATCATTTCCTGTTGGCGTTGGAAATGATGTACCACTAACAGGGGTAATAAAGTTGAGTGTCGATGTTTCGTTATAAAAAATGTTTAGTCTAAAATCCTCTTGAGATAATTGATAAGCACCTGTGTTATAAATATTTTTCATCATCAAATCCCAAGTAGGAAGATTGACATTGGTGACCGCACTCTTTAGCATTTTAAGGACTAAACTCTGGTTCGTAACGATTTGGTTTCCTGTATTTGGATCTACGTTCGAATCTGTAGCATTAACTCCATCATTTGCAAACTCCCCAACTTGATACACTTGATCACCAACGGTATATTGATAAGCAACCGCTAAAACCTCATCATTCTGAAGGCGTTGACTCAAAGAGATATACCCAAGTTGTGTGTCCACTGTAAACTCATTGCCTTCGGTTAGTTTTCGTGCATTTTCTAGCTTACCGTAATCAAATCCTTCGTTTACTCCAGGAACTAGGAATCCCGATTGTACCGTGGCAATATCCCGGATAGCATTAGAAAGGAGAGAACCATTACCAATATTTGTAGGGTCAAAATCATTGTTTCCATTATCTGGATAGGCATTAGGACCTGCATTGACAAACCCCCCAGGAATGGTTGTTAACCCAATGACTGAGGACTCTCCTAAATCTTGTAGGGCAACAATATTTCGAACATTTTCAATGCGGTTCGTTCTGTTGGTTACCCAAACTTCCACTCTTGTGATTTGTACTTGTGAACTGATGAATGGATAGTTCTCAAGTACATCGTCGTATTTTTCTCTAAAATATTGACCCAGAAAGAAGTGTCTGTTTTCGTCATAGTCTAATCCAAAAAATTCAAAGTCTTCTAAAGTCCCTCCGCCTTGTGCAGTAACTGAGCGCGTTTCGGATTGTTGTTCAGAGAACACTGCTGTGACTCTTGTTTTTCCAAACTGTAATTCTGTTTTTACACCAAATAAACTTTGTGCTCCTGTGATAAGAGAACTGTTTAAAGGCATGCTTACATTACCCAGCTCGAGTTTTTGTAAAATTGAATCTTCGTTGCCAGAGTTGAGTTTGTTTAACTCTTTTTGAGCAAGTCCTTTAGCAGATTTTGAAGGGGCTGAAAACTGTTGTTTACCCTGGCTAAGCAGCTGTTTACCTTCACTTAATGGCGAGTATTCAATTTTGAATAAGTTTTGAAAATCAAAGGTAGACTGAGTATCATAATTTGCGTTAACTTTTAATCGTGTCCCTACTTTACCAATTAAACTTAAGCTAATGCGTTGATCAAAATCGAAAGTGAAATTACTTTGATTTCTTGGTGAAAATGCTGGATTTTCTTGTTTAGTGTACATCACTCCTAAGTCCATTTCGACAGACCCTTGTGGAACAACTGAAATTACATTACTTCCAAATATGGTTTCGAAAAATTTAGAATTGATATACAAATCTGGAATTAAATTTTTCTTAGCTTCTTCGGAGCCATCTTTCTTTCCGTCAAGTGCATTTAACTTTTCTTTGTAATAGGCTTTTAAACTTTCTTTGACAACTAAGTCTTGGAATTCTTTTGGTGTTAATATGACAGGGTAATTAATATTAAAATCTCCAACTGTAGAGGTGTAAAAATACCGATTCGTTAACGGATCATAGGTGTATTTACTTTCAATACTCGATGGATTTGGTGTATCTAATTTTCCGAATGAAAATGTTGTAGATGTAGAATCTCTAACGGTGGCAGGGGTTTGTGCAAACAAACCTGAACAACAATTCAAAAATAGGACTGCAAAAAAGAGTCTTTTAAAAAATGATTTATTGTTAGAAATTTTCAAATGAGTTACAGGTTTTTAAGCGCTTCCTTAATAATAAATTCTACGGTGGCATCAGGAGTAGATGAAACTATTTTTTCGACAACACGTTCAGATTGTTTTTTCATAAAGCCTAAAACTTCTAAAGCAGATAACGCTTCATCTTTGTTAGTATTGTTTTGAGACACGGAAGTTTCGTCAATATCGTATATTTTAAGAACTTTGTCTTTCAAATCTATAATAACTCTTTGTGCTGTTTTAAGGCCAATTCCTTTAACAGATTGTATCAATGCAACATCTCCTACAGCAATTCCTTCTCTAATTTGTTTTGGGGTGAGCGAAGAAAGCATGGTGCGTGCTGTATTGGCTCCAATTCCACTAACAGAAATTAAAAGCCTAAAAATTTCTCGTTCCGAAGAACTCATAAATCCATATAAAGTATGTGAATCTTCTTTTACCTGAAGGTGTGTAAAGACTTTAACTGCTTCTAGATCTGGTATTTGAGAAAACGTATGAAGTGAAATATTGACAAAATACCCGATTCCATTACAATCTATAATGACATGAGTTGGTGTTTTCTCAACTAATTTACCTTGAATGTGTGTAATCATATCTTCACTTCCTTTGAACTTCAAATGTACTAAAATAATACAATATTTTAAGAAGAAAAAAGAAAGTGATTTATAGAGTTAATGTGCCTCTTTTCCTTTTTGTTGTGCATGTACTACTGCAACGGCAGTCATATTCACAATTTCATCAACGCTAGCTCCTAATTGCAAAATATGAACAGGCTTGCGTAATCCCATCATGATAGGACCAATGGATTCTGCTTTGTTGAGTTCTTTTAGTAGTTTATAAGTAATATTTGCCGATTCTAAATTTGGAAAAATAAGTGTATTTACTTTTTTATTTGCAAGTCTAGAAAAAGGAAAATTTTCTTTTAACATCTCACTATTCAATGCAAAATCTGTTTGTAATTCACCATCTACTAACAAATCTGGATGTCTTCTGTGTAGATACGATACTGCTTCTCTAACTTTAGTCGCCGTTTTATCTTTTGAAGATCCAAAGTTAGAATATGAAATCATCGCCATGACCGGTTCTATGCCAAACATTTTAACCACACCAGAAGTCATTTGTGCAATTTTTATCAAATCGTCTGCGGATGGGTTGATATTAATGGCTGTATCACTCAAAAACATAGGTCCTCTTTGAGTAATCATCACGTTGGTAGTTGCAATTCTTGTAGATCCCGGAGCCATCCCAATTAAATTCAACATAGGTTTAATGACCGATCCATAATTACTAGAATAGCCCGTAATAAGGGCATCAGCATCGCCTTCGTTTACCATCATTGCTGCAAAATAATTACGTTCGCGCATTAATTTTTGAGCAGCTAAAAGTGTCACTCCTTTACGCTGTTGTTGTTTCCAATATATTTCAGCATATTTATTTTTCTGAATGCTACTTTCATCGTCTTTAGGGTCTATGATCAATACTTGGTCGTTAAACTCCAATTCTTCCATAAGACGTTTTATTTCATCTCTTCGACCGAGTAAAATAGGTGTGGCAATCCCTTCTTCTAAAACAATTTGCGCTGCCTTAAGAACATTTAACTGATCGGCTTCTGCAAAAACAACCCGTTTCGGATTTAATTTTGCTCTGTTAAATAAAAGTCTTACAATTTTATTGTCGGAACCCATACGTTCTAAAAGG
>Ga0102886_1001179_pt1 | contig 10953 bp, 11 predicted proteins | sample Colrivmet1550A02_FD_84499 | JGI IMG/M metagenome (GOLD analysis project Ga0102886, IMG submission 84499) | Estuarine microbial communities from the Columbia River estuary - metaG 1550A-02 | ecosystem: Environmental > Aquatic > Marine > Intertidal zone > Estuary | place: USA: Columbia River... | reverse complement strand
TGTTTTCCATTTTGGATTCGCATCGGCAAACCAGGAAGTTAAAAATTCTATATGGGCATCCGCTCCATCAATGACCTGTCCTGTTGGTCCATAAACTTTAAACCCTTCTACAGCATTTAAACTACGAATGGCTTCTAAGTCTCTTTCGTTGTGAGCTTGGATGTATTTTTCCCAAATGGCAACAGTTGACAAATCGCCACTGTATAATGGAACTTTTGTGCCTTCATCGCTAATTTCATGACCTATTGCTTTTGGAACAGTTTCTGGGCATGGAGCGTTGGTACATGAGATTAGTACTGCGGTCAATAATACGGCTAAAATTGATTTTTTCATTTTTAAATTGGTTTTTAGATTAATAATACTTGTGTAACAAAAGTAATGTGAATTATATGAAAATTAGCCGTTTGGCTATAAGTACTTTTTGATTGGTTCTTTTTTGAGCCCTGCACCAAATCTATTTAAGAGGGCTTGAAACGTCTGAATTAAAGACAGAAATATGCCTATGGTTTAGTTGTCGACTAATTTTAATTTTCGTTCATTCACTTCAACAATTTCTCCTGTTTTTGTGTCTACTCTGTAAAGCTGTGTTCTTGCTCCTTTTGATACAGCAATTTGATACCGGCCAACTTCCTTTTCTTGATTATCCACAGAGACAAACCCCATAGTAATTGAAGTAAAGCCTATAAGCGCAAACACACATAACATTAAATATTTTGTCTTTTTTAGCATTTTTATTTTATTAAGATTAAACAATAGTTTTGTTTTTAGATATAATTCCTTACCAAATATAGCAAATGTAAGTATAACCTACTCAAGAGGTTTAGAAGTCGCTGAGTTAAAGACAGAAATATGCCTATGGTTTAGTAATCAGGCTAGCACTAGCAATTAATTTTATACGGGGTAATCAAATACAGCGACCCGTTGAGTTATTTTCAATATTTCTAAACTGTTGATGTGATTTTCGGGGGTTAAGCTGTTAACTTTTCTGGTAGATACTTAGTTAGCAAACGTTATTATTGATTAATTACTTTTTATAAATTTTAATGTATTTCCGCCATCAAATTTCAAAAAGTATATTCCATTTGTTAAGTTTTGAATATCTATTTTATTGGTGCTACTTACAACGCCATAACTCATTTCTTTTCCTTGGACATTGTAAATTTTATACTTTTCTGTTTTGGTTAATCCTGTAATTTGAATTGAATTTGATGTAGGATTAGGGTAAACATTTAATTTATTTAAAGAAAACTGATTCGTACTTAATACTTCTGCAGAACCGCTAACTTTTAATACATAATGATTTTGTTTAGTCGTTAATGTACTAGCATTTGTTGGATTTGTTAAATAACAAAATACAAATGTAGAGGATAAATATGAAGGTGCACTCTCTCCAGAATCATTAGAGCCAATAAAAAATCCTGTAGAGTTATATTCAGGAACTCTAATCGCTACTACTAAGATTGGATATACACTCGCATCTACATTAGCACTTATAGGTACAGATTTTATAGTTTCAGAATCTGAGCTTTCTAAAGGAACAGATACTGCCTCAATCTCAGTTAATGTCCCTAAAGGAAAAGAGTTTGTTCCAAAAATAACTGCTTCAACTGCAAATCCATCTGACACATTAGAAATAGCTTCAATTCCGAAGTCAACGGAGTTAACTTGAAAACTAGAATAGTTATAATTATTTAAGTTGAAAGCTCTATAATAAATATTATCTTTTCCATTGCAACTTAAAGAGTTTCCAATTAAAATATCATCGCTTGTATTTTGGGATAAAGTTATTTGTGCATTTAATTCAAAATTGATTAATAATAGCAACAAATAAAACTGGTTGAATTTAAGAATCATAATACAAGTTTTAAATTATTTAAGAATAAATACAAATTTATATTGTTAATCAATCTTGTGCATTGATTTGAGTTAAGAAATGTAAATTATTTTTGAGATAATCGTTTTCTAATTCGACTTAATCTTTCAGGCGTAATTCATAAATATGAATCAATCATATATTAAGTTGTGCTTAGCATATAATAAACGTAAGCCTAACCAATTTACGTGGCTTAGAGATTAATTAATTGGGGGCCTTTACAAGGCTTTGGAGACTGGTTTGAAAGTGAGATAAAAAACCTGCATTTCTGCAAGGGTTGTGTTTTTAGTTATCTCCTAAACCTCGTCTTATTCATATGAGTAGACCCCTACAAAAAATAAAAACCGAACGATTACGCGGTATAAATTAAATAATTAAATTGGTGAATAACTAAAAAGCCCGAACAGCACGCACAAATAAACCGACAGACTTACTCTGGCTGCCTTGAGCTCCATTGTCGAAACCCTGCCTATTCGCGTTATTAGTTGTCTCCTCTGTAGAATTCCAGTAGCTATTATTAGCAAAATTGCTGCCGCCATTTGCTGTAGCATTGGTGTTTATAACTGCTTTTTTTGAAAACATTTCAATCATTTCATATCTTGAAGGTAAAAACCAATCAGTAAAACCTCCGCCAGTATAGGCTCTTGCCAGCCCAGCTGCATAAGATGTTTCTGTATCGCCTTGTACAGAAATAATAGCATCTGTATTAGTAGCTCCTGTGCCTATAAATCTTGATGTTACCCCTACTGAGACATAACTACCATTATACCATCGTATACCAGAACTCTGGTCTTCTAAAGCCGCAATTAAACCGTGAGTTTCTCCTGCAACATAACCTGTATCTCCAATTTGAAATATGTAAAAAACAACACCGCCTCCGTAAAAATCACCTACCTGAGGTGCCTGTGGTGTAATTGAGCTTGAAGCAGCACTTGCCAAACTTGTTCCAATGGCATTAGTGGCAGTAACTGTGAAAGTATAAGGGGTACCATTGCTTAAACCTGTTACTGTTATGCTGCCACTTCCTGCTTGACTTAATGTTCCTGTAATATCTCCTGGGCTTGAGGTAGCTGTGTAGTAAGTAATCGCTGAACCTCCATCACTTGATGGGGCTGTAAATGGAACTGTTGCTTCTGAATTTATAGCTGTAGCAGTTCCTATAGTGGGAGCGTCTGGACGTTTCTCTGTAAAAGAAAGTGTACCCCATTCTGTACCATCATAAAACAAAAATCTACCTCCATCAAAATCTGTAACAAAGACCTGTAAGCCTGCAGATGGATTAGAAATAGCTTGACGCTGAGCGTTAGTCATTCTTGGTATTAATAAACCTTTTGTGGTAGAGGTAATATCTAAAGCAGATGAAGCGTCTGGAGTTGTTGTGCCAATACCTACTTGGGCATATGTACTTGCAGTTAATAATACTACCGTTAAAAATGTGAAAAAGTGTTTCATTGGTGTGTATTTTTTCTTATTTCTTAAGGATATTTGTTTTTAAAAACCGACCGCTTACGCGTTACTATTTAAATTGATAAATAATTAAATAACTAAAAAGCCCGAACAGCACGCACAGCATTTCCGTTGTCCTTTCCGTTGTTGTACTGAGAACCTGAGCTGAAACTCTGACTGTAGGCGAAATTGGTAAAGAATTCTGTAGAACTCCAGTAAGTATCCGTCCCAAATTCATCCCCTCCATTATCTAATGCTGTGCTGTTTATAGTTGTTTTATGTACATTCATTTGGTTTAATTCATCTTTTGACGGTAGAAACCAATCGTTATAACCTCCACCATTGTATGCCCTTGCTAGGAATGCTGCATAATTTATTTCTGGTTCTCCTTGAATACTTATAATATTGTTGGTATTACTATCTCCTGTGCCTATAGCTATTCCTGTTGAAACTGAAAGATTATAAGTCCCATTAAACCACGTTACTAAATTAATTTGGTCTGATACTGCACAAACTAAGCCGTGCTGACCAGTTTCATCTACCCAAAACACAATACCTCCGTGCACAAAATCTCCAATCATATAAGACTCAGTCATAAAACTAATCTCATCCCCATAAAAATCCCCTAAATTATTAGTAAGAAACGCTCTCACATAATATGTAGTATTGGGCTCAAGACCCTCAATAGTGGTCGAGATATTAGCCCCATTCACATTAACTTGTATACCCTCTAAAGCGGGTTGTATTTCTGTAGAGTAAACAAACCCTTGTTCTGTGTTGTTAGGCACTTCACAGTTCTCAGAAACTATACTTATAACACCATTTAAAGTAGCTGACGTTTCAGTTATATCTGTAGCAGCTTGTGTGGTTAGAATTGGCTCGTAAACACAAGGATTGCCTTCGTCATTTGAACAAGAAAAGATTAATAAAACGGAGAGTAAGAGTAGTTTTTTCATACCCAAATATAAGAAATGTAAGTTTAACCTATTTAAGAGGCTTAGAAATAGCTGAACTGAAGGAAGAGGATATGCCTATGGTTTAGAAAGACGGGGCTGCACAAGGCCAGCCCCTTACTTAAAGAGTCAATATTTTTAATCCCTAACAAAACGAACAGAATAGCCGTAGTACGCGAAGTAGCCGGCCCTGCTTAGGTCACTTCTATTTACGTCCAGGTAGCTAGTCATAGCGTAATCCGTACCGTCCTCAGTGGAACTCCAAAAGTGTGCAAGGTAACCCTCACTGGAGAACGTGCTGGTACGTATACCCTCAGGGAAGGCATTAAAGCCGCTGCTGTTGTTTAAGCTTTGGTCGTTGCCTACTGCTCCAGTAGTTAAAAAGCTATTCCACCCTGATGTGGAGGCCATAGCTTTAGCTATTTTGTTTCCTGTAGTTGTACCGTCATAATTATAGCCGTTGGCTATGAGGTGGTTTTCTAATGTTGTCCACTCGGCATCTGATGGCACGTGCCAACCCTCAGGTGCAAACTCTTTTCTAAGCGTTACATCTGACAATGAAGCTGCATCGTGTATACCCATTACCGCATACCAATTGTAAAGTCTTGGCTTTGTTGGGTCATTATCATAATATGCCCAAGCGCCTGTGGTGAGGTTTTGCCAAGCTGTGTTATCTGTGACTTCTGGAATAGGGGTGCCATCAATGTACGTAACCATTTCGGCATTATCCAAAGTCCAAACTTGGTCGCCATAGGTCAGATAATTGTATGTGTTACCGTCCTGGTCGGTTACCGAGCCTGAACCTGTCGCAACTTGTAAGATGTCAATTTGATTTTGAAGCGCTGTAACAGCTTCTGCAATTAGGACATCTACCTCATTTTTAGAATAATACGCCGCCCAACTACTGCCATTAAAATAGTAAAAACCTACTGTACCATCTGTTTGGTATATCATTAAGCCTGTGGCTGCTGAAGTAATTGCATCACGCTGGGCTGCTGTCATACGTGGTACAAGTAATCCTCCCGTAGTAGAAGTGATATCTAATGCCGCAGAGGCGTCTGGGGTTTCATTATTAATACCAACTTGAGCAACAGTTGTTGCAGTTAATAATACCGCTGCTAAAAATGTGAAAAAGTCTTTCATTGGTGTGTTTTAAAAGTATAATTGGTTTCTGTTCAAATATAATGACTTTTGTATGACAATCAATATAAAGCGATACGTTTTAGACACTCAGGCTCTATAACCAAGCTACAAAAAGCTATGGGGCATTAATCTATCAATGTAAGTTTAACCTATTTAAGAGGTTTAGAAATAGCTGAATTGAAGGAAGAAGATATGCCTATGGTTTAATGTTCCTATTATATTTACTCCAATAAGAGCTCCTTTTTTAAAATAGTTAAGAAAATCGCACACGTCTAACGAACCGTTGGATTGGGGTTAGTATTTTAATTAGCCCTTCTTAATTGCGTGACTTTATTCACTTAGCAAAAGGTTTAAGCTTTGTACCCAATCAAACGTAGGTTCATCTATTGGAGCAATAGATCTTCTCTTTTGGCATAAACTTTCAGTAAAACAAGTAATCCATCTTTTTGCAAGATCTTCTTTATCTACAGCATACTTTTCTAATTGAAAACTAACCCAATCATCAAATGAGAGAATATTAATCGACAGATTAAAAACATCTTCGAGTTCCTTAACCCTTTTCTCTATTTCCTTACCTAAATTAGGTGTTTCATCTGTTATAAAGCCAACTAATTCTGTTTCCGAATGTGATTCAAGTTTGTCACTCAACTCTTCTAGTTCATCTCTTAAATATGTTTTCCCAAATTTCGCATCCCAAGCTTCAATAATACTTAACCCATTTTTAGAAGCCGAAATCTCTATGTCTCCAATATTACCATGCTTTTTGTTAGCAGACCTCATTTGAGAAAGAGGTTTTAAGTAACCTGGTAATTGTTTTAACTCTTCAATCGCCTGAAAAAATGAATGAATGGACACTTCAAAAATTCTAGCAGAGTACTCTGATTCTTTGACGAATCTTTTTATCAAATCTGAGATGCTTTTTGAATTATTTACAGGGATAAATGAACGTAAATTTTCTAATGTCTTTTTAGATAAAGAATTAAATGCATCGCTTCTAGACAATAATGAAGAGACCAACTGTTTAAGGCCTTCAGTAGCGTTTAACTTTTGATCTTCAATAAGGTTTGTAATCTCGATCCATTCCTTCCTAGCCCCTCTAATAGCTGCTTTATATAAACCAGAATAAGGATAGTTTTCAGCTAGACTTCTAGTCATCATAAAACCATCGGCATTTAATTTAATTAAGCCATATTTACGTAAAACAGGAGTAATAAAGTTTTTATCTAAAACCCTCATTGGGATACCTTCTTCCCATGAAAATGAACCAGAGCTAGAACTACCTTTGTGTAACCTTATGCTTTGTTCAGGCTCAATACTTTTTAATGTCATTTGAAGGACCGTAAGCCCTACAAGAGCTCTACCAACTTCTGATGTGATTGAGTCGACCATATTATTTATTAGATCAATTTGGTCTTTAGTAAGGTTAATCTTTAAATTAGGTTGTTTACACTTATCAATAAAGTCTTCTAGATAGCCCGATTCTAACTCTGTCCTTATTTTTAGGCCTCTGGTTTTAGCAGCAGTAGATAATTTACCCTCTTTATAAGTTATTGCAGGTTCATTAAATCGATGCAAAACACTTTCGCTTTCTTTTAATGTTAAGTAGAGTGAGTGATTATTAGACATATTATAAGCTAGTTTTTAATTGAAGACTTGAATTATTTAATGTTGGAATAGAGTAAGGAATTAAAAAATGGTCAATAGGTATTTCAGGGTTGGTGTTATTGTTCCTTATTTCATACCCCAATGATTTTAATGATAATAATATTTGGACTATCGTATCATTACATTCATCATAAGCTGCAGAGATAGTGTCAATATGTCTAATTTCATTTAAATCAATATCGTTAAATAAATTTTTAATGAAATTCCATAATGAGCTATCTCCTTCAAAATTATTATTCAAAAAGGAAATGTCAATTTTGACATTCGGTTTATATTGATAATAGCCGTTTAGTTGGACTAAATCCGCTTTTATTTTATTGTCTATAATTAATTTTTCAAAAGTTTTCCATAAAGCTAGGAAGGTACCTGTACTCCAATCCTGAGAGACAAGAGTGACTTTCTTAACTTTATTAAATAGGAACTCTTGTGATGAAGGTATTATAGTTATTTTATAAAAGTCTGTTTTTATAATTTTGTTGATTTGTGAAATTTTCCAATGATTTTCTTCCGCTTCAAAATTAAGAGAAAATGATGATTCATCAGCTGCTGCCTCGACCACTCTAAGCCCATCCATTTTACAATTAAGCTTTTGAGATTTAACTTTTTTGTGGTTATATAGCGGCAGGTTTGCTATTGCTTCACTTGCTTTCTTTCTATAGTATTTTGTGCGTAGAGATTTTACTTTTCTAAAAGATAAATTTTGTTTTTCTTTTAGAAAAACAAATTCAAACGGAAGGGTTATGCTAAATATTTGATTGAGTACAGCTAATGCAAGTATTCTTGCAAACTGTGGAGGGACAGAATTGCCAATTTGTTTAGCAGCCACTCCTTTTCCCCCAACTATTATATAATCATCAGGGAATGTTTGTAATCTCTTGAGTTCATCAACCGTAAATGGTCTACTTTCCCAATGAAAAGGACCAGTATATTGTCCTCCCGAAGCTTTAAGTGTGCGAGTAGGTAAATCAGGATCAGCTTTATATAAAAAGTCTGAAAATTTTGATCTCCATGCAAATACAGGTTGGGGATGCCCCATCTTCTCAGTATAAAAACTGTAATTTAATCCTGGTGGGATATCTTTTAGTAGATGTCCAAATCTTCCATTTAATCCTGTGTAATCTTTGTCTCCTTTAATATTATAAGATAGAGCTTCACCGGAGGAGTAATATGGTCTATTATTGTCTGAATCCACACCATGAGTTGGCGCGGGTATTTGAAACTTCTTTTTTTCTTTTACACCTACAAGGATTAGCCGTTCTCTATTTTGCGGAACACCATAGTCAGCGGCATCTAATAACTTATAGTTTAAAGTATATCCGACTTTTTCAAAAGCTTTTATAATTTGCTTTATGTCCTCTCCGTTCTGAGAACTAAGAATACCACTTACATTTTCAAATAGAAACCCTTCAGGTTTTAGCTGATCTAATATTCTAACATACTCCTCAAATAACGTTCCTCTAGAATCTTCTGTTCCTCTAGCTCCAGCAGCTCTAATACCCGCTTTAGAGAAAGATTGACATGGAGGTCCTCCGATAATAAAATCTATAGGGTGATCAAATTTGGGTGTATATTTCCGAATATCTTGACAGATAATATTTGTTGTCTTAAGGTATTTTCCTTCTTTTTTGTTCGCTTCTAAGGATTTGACAAATTTGGATTCAAGTTCAACACATTCTACAATGTCAAATCCTGCATCATGAAATCCTATATCGAGCCCTCCTGCTCCTGAAAAAAGACATAAAGTTTTTAAGGGAGTGTTAATGTTAGATATTCCCCATTGATGTATAAGTTCACCAAATTCATCGGGGTTTGAAATATTGTTCCCCCCAAAGGATGAGGATATAATATTGAAATTATTACCTTTTAAAGGTTCATCGAAGAGTGATATTTGAAAAGGCTGCATTAAGCTTTGTGATTTGTTTTTTAATTAATTAAAATCTGAACATCTATGATTTAGAATATCTGCAATTTGAGATAAAACTTATAATCTTGGTTGTTGGTTATTTTAAACTTAACTCGTTACCATAATATCCCTTTTTTAAATTGTAAATATAAATAAAACTCTTTTAAGAGGCGGCTACAAAAGGCTTTTTATAATACCAGAAAAGTCACTCTCCTTCATTTTTTTTTTAAACCATATCTATCCATCATCATCTGCCTGTAGAGTTCCAAAGACTCTGGGTCAAAGTGCTTCAACAAGGAATCCAAGTCGTCAATCTTTTTTTCTTTTCTCATTGAAATCTGAATTTTCTTTTGATTCAGGGTATTCTCTTTTGGGTTAGTAGTGTTTCTCTGTGCGTGTTTTGCCATTTCTTTCAAATATGTTTCATTATCCATAGTTTCAATAATTATTGTTTAAATTAATCTTAGTTTCTAATATTCCATTTTAATACTTCATAAGTATACTAAGTATTAACCCTCTTCCTCCTCTAACCAAACTTGTTGTTGTAACCATAATCGAGCATAATGCTCTTTCATGCGTGCTTCGTAAAGGCGTTTGTGTTCCGCTTCTGATAAGGTAATCTTTTCTTCGTTTTTCATTGTATTACAATTTAAGTTAGACATAAATTGCAACAAGTAAGAATGTGGATGACTCGTTAATTTTTGGAGAACTCCCGCATTCTAAACCACCGTGCTTCGAGTAAGTCGGTTGGTACGCTATTAACGTTCCTGATGCATTACAAATTTACACAATACAAATGAATAATCAAAGATGATAAATAATAGAAAAAAAAGGGGGCACACCCATCACAGCAAGTTTGGTGTGGGGTTTCTGTTGGGAGGGGACTCATCACTTACACATACTAACTTAATGCTATATTTGTATTGATTAGTAGTTTATTTAAAGAATCTAATTATTCTCATTCAACACCACGTTCTAATTTACCGTAGTTACCCTCTGGATAAAGCCATTTGTTCCTAGTTGATAGTTCTTGTGGTATAATAACAGGCTTAAACTTGTTTGTTCTTTTTTTTCTTAGAAAAAGTTTGCTAAAATATTGGAGTAGATATCTCATGTGGGTTACTTAATGCTATATTTATAGGTGGTTTATTTTTTGAAAGCTTAAAATATGGTGTTTTAGTGGGAGGGGGTACACTGCTAAAAAACAACACACACAATTTACAGAGAAGATTCTAGCGAACTAACTAAATTAATTATTTTATTTATCCACCTGTGAATAAATAACAAGTTAGAAATTTGGGTTGTAATTTCAGGGTAATTAAATTAGAGGTCTACTTTAGTTGCTGGAAAAGGTGTGGGTTCACTTAGACTACTTTAACACGTTACTAATAGCAATACACAATATTATATGATGAATTATAAACCACTTAAACCATTGACCTTGAGTAGGCATAAAACAGCTAAGTCAGCTGTTAAGATTAATGGAACATACCAAAATGTCAACAAGCTTATCTCAGAGTCTCCTTTAGAACTGTGGAATATTGTCAATCATCCTAGCAAATACAAAAGACAGGTCATAGGTAAACCAGAGTTTTTAAAGCTCAAGAGAATAATAGAAGACAAATACCCTGAGCTGTACAAGAAACATAGTCAAAAGCAGGCTATTAAATATCAAAAGAAGAAGTTACTTAAAGATATGCAGAACAGAAATGTCTGTCAAATGTCTGTCAGTTTTTTAGTAAATTTAGACTGTTCTTTGAGATGTTTAGAAATTAAGTGAGAAATGGCTTTTAGTAGGGTTTCGAGACTGGTTAGAGCCTGAGAACATAAAAAAAGCCCTTACATTACTGTAAAGGCTTTATAACTGGCTCCTCCTCTTAGGCTCGAACTAAGGACCCTCTGATTAACAGTCAGATGCTCTAACCAACTGAGCTAAGGAGGAGTGTTTTCGCTATTGCGAGCGCAAATAT
>Ga0102886_1001170_pt1 | contig 10983 bp, 8 predicted proteins | sample Colrivmet1550A02_FD_84499 | JGI IMG/M metagenome (GOLD analysis project Ga0102886, IMG submission 84499) | Estuarine microbial communities from the Columbia River estuary - metaG 1550A-02 | ecosystem: Environmental > Aquatic > Marine > Intertidal zone > Estuary | place: USA: Columbia River... | reverse complement strand
TTATCGAAACTTTAACGTGCTTCGTTTAGATTAAAATGAAGGAGTAAATTCCTAACAGCGTGTTGTTATCAAATATTTCCACATCGTATTCTCCTTTGGCATATTTACCTTGTTGATGGTAATAAAGACTCACTGCTTTCTCAGTGCCATCGTACATTATTGATTCTACTATAGTGCTCACCTTGTCAGAATCCATCAAATCATTTGTTTCTTCACTTAGTACGGCGCCACTTGGAGTTATTATTCTTACTCTAATATTTCTCACCTCTTCTTTCGCATATTCTGAAATGAGTACTTTAAAGAATACTTTAATTTGCTCAACTTTGGATGCATGATCTTCAATTGCCACTTTACCATTTCTTGTTCTTATGGGCTCCACATTCAAATTGCCAATCTTAAAACTTCCCGTTCCCTTAAGTTTTTTTGATAATGAATCATTTACAATTACGAGACGATCATTGTCTACTTTTAACGTAGATACTAGGTCAGAATATTCAGCTGATTTTGATTTTGCAATCTCATATTCTTTTTGCAAGCCTTCAATTTGACTCATGTAAGAGTTGTTGCTTTGAGTTAATCTAGCTATTTCTCGTTTTGCTTCCAAAAGATTTTTTGGTTCAGCTCCAGAAGCAATACCACCTTTCTCTTCGCCAGTGATTAAATTTTTGATTCGCGTATATGCAGCATCTAATGATATCTTCTTAGCTTCGAGTTGAGATCTCAACTCACTATTTAAGTTGCCTTGATTAGCAAGTTCAGTCATGCGTGCATCCAACTCCTGCTTTGCTATATCTAACGCATTTCTCAATGAATCCGCATTTAAGTTTAGCACTTCATAAGCTAACGAAAGTTCATCATTTTGACTCTGAATTTTTTTAGCATTTTCTGTATACTTTAAAAATAGGTACCCACTAAAAGCAAGTGACCCTAAGAATAAAAATATAAAAATAAATAAAGATCCCTTTTTAGATTTGTTTTCTTCTTTTGGTAATGATTCTGTTTCTTCCATAAGTTTTAATGGTTTTATTTTGACAAAAGTAAAGATTTTTTTAACAATATTAAAACATTAGAAATAAGCATTTTATGTATTAGATGTATGCTCATCATCATCAAAACAAAGTTAAAATTGATTAGCCAAACTAATTCATAACGCTTTCTGACAGTATTTCTCTGTTCAGATTCAAAATGTTCAACATAGTTTAAGAAGGATTGTACACCGAGGCTAATTGTCTTTTAGCATATCCAAAGCAACATCTACTATCATGTCTTCTTGCCCGCCTACCATTTTACGCTTGCCCAATTCTTTTAGTATATCGGCTGTATTCAGTCCGTATTTTTGTGCAGCACGCTCGCTGTGAAGTAAAAAACTAGAATATACTCCTGCATAACCCAAGCTAAGTGTTTCTCTATCCACACGAACTGGACGATCTTGTAATGGACGAATAACATCATCTGCCAAATCCATCAATTGATATAAATCTGAATTATGCTCTACGCCCATTCTATTGAGTACTGCAACTAATACTTCCAACGGACAATTACCTGCCCCTGCTCCCATTCCAGCAAGTGATGCGTCGAGCCTAGTGGCACCGTGTTGCTTAGCAACTATGGTATTGGCTACTCCCAAGCTTAGGTTGTGATGACAATGAATACCAACTTCGGTCTTACTATCTAGCACATCTTTAAAAGCCTTCATTCTATCAGCTACATCATCCATAAGCAAGGCCCCTGCACTATCTGTAACATACACACAGTCTGCTCCATAACTTTCCATTAGTTTGGCTTGCTGAGCAAGTTTTACGGGCTCATTCATGTGTGCCATCATCAAAAACCCACCTACATCCATTCCTAGTTTTTTGGCGGCTTCTATATGCTGTTTACTGACATCGGCTTCTGTACAGTGGGTTGCAATACGAACTGATTTTACCCCTAGTGCATGTGCTTTTTTTAGGTCTTCAATAGTCCCAATGCCGGGTAAAAGTAAGGTAGTAAGAATGGCATGGTTTAACTCCTCCGCTACACCTTCCAACCACTCCCAGTCGGTATGTGCTCCAAATCCGTAATTAAAACTTCCACCACTTAAGCCGTCTCCATGTGCTATTTCTATCGCATCTACTCCTGCTCTGTCGAGCGATATGGCAAGCTCTTTCAGTTGTTTTTTATCGTATTGATGACGTATGGCGTGCATGCCATCTCTTAGGGTTACGTCTTGTATGTACATTTTATGCATAAAATCTTAACTATTTGAACTTCCTATTATTTCGCCACACCTACTATTTTCTCTCCCACCGCTAATGCTGCGCTGGTCATAATATCTAAATTTCCTGCGTAGGCTGGTAAGTAATGGCCTGCGCCAATAACTTGCAGTAACACTGTTGTTTTAAGTCCACTTTTAAGACCTACTCCTTCAATAAACACCGGTTTATCCTCGGGTATATCATCAAATTGTACCTCTTGATGAAGGGTGTAACCGGGTACATATTTTTGTACTTCTGTTACCATTTCGTGTATGCTTTTTCTAATCATTTCTCTATCTGCCTGCTCGCTAAGCGTAAATACCGTATCACGCATAACCAAAGGTGGTTCTGCCGGGTTCAAAATAATGATCGCTTTCCCTTTGGTGGCGCCTCCTACTTTTTCTATGGCTTCTGACGTTGTTTCTGTAAACTCGTCAATATTGGCGCGTGTACCAGGTCCAGCAGATTTACTGGCAATACTCGCTACAATTTCTCCATAATGCACTTTTGCCACTCTACTCACCGCTGCTACAATAGGAATTGTGGCTTGACCACCGCAGGTAACCATATTAAAGTTTAAACCTGAATCTAGGTTCACAGCCAAGTTTAGTTTTTTACTCAGATCAGCATCAAACGATACAGCAGGCACCACATATGGTCCTATCGCCGCTGGAGTCAGATCTACTACTTTCTTATTCGGGAAAGCCTTTATCTTGTCAAAATTATAGAGATGCGCCTTCGCACTTGTCGCATCAAAAATTACTTCAATGTCATTCCATATCGGCATTTCTAGTAAGCCGTCAATCCCCGTGCTGCAAATTTCCACGCCCATTCGTTTGGCACGCGCTAAACCGTCAGATTCGGCATCAATTCCAACAAAACAAGCCATTTCAAGCACTTTGGATGTTCGTATTATCTTGATCATTAGGTCTGTCCCAATGTTGCCGCTACCTATTATTGCTACTTTTTTCAACGTTAAAACTCTTAAATTATCTCTAATCTTACTTCTCCTAATCCTTCCACACTTGCCACAAATTCGTCTCCTTTTTCAATAACCACCATCGGCCCTAACGCTCCTGACAACAAGATGTCTCCTTTTTTTAACGGATTGCCCTGTTCTACCATTTTTTGCGCTAACCACAAGGCAGCATTAAGCGGATTGTCCATACATGCTTTCCCACTTCCTTGTGAAGCTATTGTTCCATTTTTGGTCAATGACATCTGGCAATTTACCAAATCAATGTCATCCAAACTTACCTTAGAGGTTCCTAAAATGTAATGGCTTGCACTCGCATTGTCTGCAATGGTGTCTGTAATTTTAATGTTCCAATCGGCCACTCTACTCCCCACTATTTCTATGCTTACCGTAGCATATTCTATGGCATCTATAAGATCACTGATATTGATGTCGCCATCCAAATCTTCTGCCATCACAAATGCTATTTCTGCTTCTGCTTTGGGCTGCACCAATTCCGAAAAAGCCAATTGATGGTTCTTAACCTCCATGGTATTAAATAAAATACCATAATCGGGTTGATTTACTCCTAATTGTTCTTGAACTGCAAAGGAGGTTAAGCCTATTTTTTTGCCTGTTACGACTTCGCCATTTGCTTTTCTGCGATTTATATTTATTTCTTGTACCGCATATGCCGCATTTAAATCTTCTGTACCAATCAATTCTCTAACCGGAGGTATGGTACTTTTTTGATTGTGCGCTTCCCACAACAGTCCCGCAGCTTCTTGTATTTCTTTGTTCATTTCTTATGATTAATAAAAATGGCCGAAAGAGTTCTTTCAGCCATTCAGATACATTATATTTTTTTATTGTTTTTCAATTATAGCGTGCCTCTTAACTCTTGCTCACGTTCTATGGCTTCAAAAAGAGCTTGGAAATTTCCTTTACCGAATGAAGTGGCTCCTTTGCGCTGTATTATCTCAAAAAACATCGTTGGACGAGGCTCTATTGGTTTAGTAAATATTTGAAGCAAATACCCTTCGTCATCTCTATCTACAAGAATACCTAGTTCTCTTAACGGTGCTATGTCTTCGTCTATATGCCCCACTCTATCCAGTACCACATCATAGTAGGTGTCTGGTACGCGCAAAAATTCAATCCCGCGTGAGATTAATTCTCTCACTGTGCCGATAATATCATCCGTAGCTACGGCAATGTGCTGAACGCCAGGGCCTTCATAAAAATCTAAATACTCTTCAATTTGCGATTTCTTTTTACCGTCCGCTGGCTCATTGATAGGGAATTTAATTCTACCATTTCCATTACTCATCACCTTACTCATTAAAGCTGTGTATTCGGTAGAAATATCTTTATCGTCAAAGGAAACTATTTGAGCAAAACCAAGTACGTCTCTATAAAAATTGCACCAGGTCATCATTTCACCTAATTCTACGTTACCCACCATGTGGTCTACATATTGTAACCCGACGTGAGTAGGATGATACGAAGATTTCCAGGCTCGAAATCCTGGTAAGAAAACCCCACTATATTCACTTCTTTCTACAAAAATATGAACTGTTTCGCCATAGGTGTAAATACCTGAGCGAACTACTTTACCGTGTTCATCTTCTTCCGTTACAGGAGCCATATAGTGTTTTGCACCTCGTTTTATAGCCTCGTTATACGCATTGGTTGCATTAGGAACCCATAGCGCAACGACCTTTACCCCGTCTCCGTGAGCTTCAATGTGCTTACCTATTTCTGTTCCACTTTTTAACGGTGAGGTTAACACCAGCTTAATTTTATCTTGCACCACAACATAACTTTCTCTGTCGGTTAAACCGGTTTCAAGACCTGCATACGCTAAATCTTGAAAACCAAAAGCCGTCTTGTAAAAGTGAGCAGCTTGTTTACTATTACTTACATAAAGCTCAATATAGTCTGTCCCTAAAAGAGGCATAAAATCTTGCGCTTCATCGTATATTTTAGGAAGATCGAAGGTATTTGTATTCATTTTTTTGATTCTAAAGATGTTGCAAATCTACATTTTTTAATACATGCTGTGCTGAGCTATATCAACTTATGAAAAGCTTTTTAACGGCAAGCGCTACTCCGTGCTCCTTGTTAGAAGCCGTAATATAATTGGCTAAGGCCAAAACTTCTTCTTTGGCATTGCCCACTGCTACTCCCATTCCCACGGCTTCCAGCATTTCCATATCGTTATAATTATCTCCAAAGGCGATGATATGCTCCCAATCTAGGTCTTTGTATTTATGCGCTAAGAGGGTTGCAATAGCTGACTTTTTAGAAATCTTTTTGCTCGCAATTTCTAAGTATGTATCCTTAGACTTATAGACATGTAAATCATCATTCAAATCTTCTATTAAACCAGCATATAAAACAGCTATTTCCTCCGCCGGACCCATGCACATTACTTTGTGAGCACCTTTATTTGTCTTTGCGTAATTGGATAAGGTATCTTCTAGAGACTGTACAACAGGAACTACCTTGGTGTTGTTAGCTTCCCTGTTTGCCCAATAATCCATAGCAGGCACAAACCACTCATCGTGGTGGTAAATACTAATATGAATCTCTGTGTTTTTGCTAAGCTCCACAATTTTTCTTACATCGTTTAAACTAACTTCTGTGCTGCTCAGCACTTGGTCTCCGTCTAGCACTAAGCCGCCATTATACGCAATCATGGGTAAATGTAAAATATCTACCTCTGCTTGTAAATGCCTCATAGCCATTGGCATACGAGACGATGCTAAGATAATTTCACAGGTTTCTTTTATTCGTTTAAACTCTGCAATGGTTTCCGCAGCTAGTTCTCTTTCGGCATTGAGCAGTGTACCGTCTATATCAGTACACAACAGTTTATAAGACATGGTGCAAGGTTAAGAAATTTAGATTAGAGACAGATAGCATTGTGGGTAATGTGGTGAATGCTTGATTTGTGTAACTTTGTCGAGTACTAAATTTTATTTTTATGAAACTAAAAAACTACGCCGAAGGACGTTGGGTAGAACACAAAGGCTATGGCTTTGAACAATACAACGCCATAACTGGAGATCTTATCAGTACTGCCAGCAGTGAAGGATTAGATTATGAGGCCATGACAGACTATGCACGCAGAATAGGCGGCAAAGCACTTCGGTCTATGACTTTTTATGAGCGTGGTTTTATGCTTAAAAAATTAGCCTTACACTTAGATAGTCTTAAAAAGAAGTACTACCAGATTAGCTACCTTTCTGGGGCTACCAAAAGCGATAGTTGGGTAGATATAGACGGTGGAATTGGGACCCTTTTTACCTATGCAAGTCTTCGACGTCAACTAGGTAATCAACGGTTTTACGTAGATGGAGATACCGCCAAAATAAGTAAGAATAACACTTTTGTGGGCCAGCATATTATGAGCCCCAAGCAAGGTGTAGTGGTTCATATAAATGCATTTAACTTCCCCATATGGGGTATGCTCGAAAAGCTAAGTGCCAACCTGATAGCCGGCGTTCCAGCTATTGTAAAACCTTCTGAAATTACTTCGTACCTAACACAAGCCATGGTAGAAGACATTATAGCGAGTGGCATAGTACCCGAAGGCGCAATCCAACTGGACTGCGGCAAAGGACATGGAATTCTCGACACATTGGGATCACAAGATTTAGTTACGTTTACCGGTTCAGCTACAACAGGTAGAATGTTAAAAAGCTTACCTCATATCATTGAAAATTCCATTCCATTTAACATGGAAGCCGATAGTTTGAACGCAGCCATTCTTGGGGAAGATTCTGCTCCAGGCACCGCAAACTTTGATATTTTTATTAAAGAAGTGCGTCGGGAAATGACCACCAAAGCGGGTCAAAAATGTACTGCTATTCGCCGAATAATGGTTCCTGAAAACTACTTGGAAGATGTGCAAATTGCACTCGGAAAAAGTTTAGCGCAAACAACCATTGGTGACCCTGCTAATGAAAAAGTTCGCATGGGCGCTATTGTCAATAAATCTCAAGTAGACGTTGTACGGAACCGTGTTTTAGAAATGTCCCAAAAAACACCCATTGTTTTTGGTGACTTAGATAAATTTGAAGTAATAGGTGCAGATGCCAACAAAGGATTTTTCCTGCCACCTATTCTTATGCTAAATGAAAACCCACTTATCAATACAGACAGTCATGATATTGAATGCTTTGGGCCTGTAAGTACACTTATGCCTTACAATGGTATTGAAGAAGCGATTACCTTGGCTAAAATGGGAAAAGGTTCTTTGGTAAGTACTATTGCTACTTCCGATGTACATATAGCCACCGAATATGCGATAGAGGCCGCTTCTTATCACGGAAGGATTTTAATATTGAACGAAGCATCGGCACCAGAAAGCACCGGTCACGGATCTCCGATGCCACAGCTTATGCACGGTGGCCCCGGAAGAGCTGGAGGAGGAGAAGAGCTAGGCGGAATAGGCAGTGTAAAGCACTATTTACAACGAACCGCTTTACAAGGACACCCAAGTATGCTTACCGAAATAACCCAACGCTATCAGTATGGTGGCGTTTATAAAGAAAAAGATGTACATCCGTTCCGCAAGTATTTTGAAGATCTAGAAATTGGTGATACGGTAATTACCGCTAAGCATACTATTACCGTGGCAGACATCGTAAACTTTGCCAATGTGAGTGGAGATAATTTTTACGCGCACATGGATGAAACCTCTCTTGAAGGAACCACTTTTGAAGGTCGTGTGGCTCATGGTTATTTTGTACTAAGCAAAGCTGCAGGACTTTTTGTGGACGCTAAAAAAGGCCCTGTTCTTTTAAACTACGGACTAGATGAATGCCGATTTACCAAGCCCGTTTATCCAGGAGCAACTATAGGTGTGCGTTTCACTGTGAAAGAAAAAGTAAACCAAGAAAAAAAATCGGAAGATGATGTTGCAAAAGGAATTGTGAAATTCTTAGTAGACGTTTATGACGAAACCGGAGACACGGTAGCCTTGGCAACTATTCTTACCATGGTAAAAAAACGTAACCAAGAGGATGAGCTCTAAAAACGTATAATGAACTTAGTTGAGTTAGCCACTTTTATGTATCCCCACGAGGCACATCTAGCCAAGGGGAAGTTAGATGCACATGGCATTGAAAGTATTATACTGGATGAGCTAACCATACAAACCAATAATTTTTACTCGAACGCTTTAGGCGGCGTGAAACTTCACGTACTTGCCGAAGATTTGGATAAGGCAAAAGAAATTTTAGCGTTGGATTATTCTGCCGAACAAGATGCAGATCAAATTACAGAAACTACATCGGAAACCAACGCATTTCAATGCCCAAATTGCAACTCTTTGAATGTAGGAGAACCGAGGCTCAAAGGTCCATTTGCATTACTTTCAACGCTTCTTTTAGGATTTCCTTTCCCGCTGGTATCCAAGCAATCTTGGTGTTTTGACTGTCACACAGCATTTAAGGTGAAGTAAGAGCGGAAGATCATCGTTTACCAAAAATAAACGTAGTGTCTACACCCAATTACCTGAATGTATCCTTTAGCAACTACACGTTAAACGCTTCAGCTACGATAGTCTCTTGCTCTTTTTTGTGCACAGATGCATATCCAGTAGCTGGACTTGCACTGCTTTTTCGGGTGATTTCTTTAAACCCTCTTGCCCAATCGTAACGCAATATATGCATCCATGCTCCCATGTTCTTTGGCTCCTCTTGTACCCAACAGAATTGCGCATTTGGATATTTTTTAAACAATGACTCCATCTGCGTTTCTGGCATTGGGTAAATTTGTTCTAAGCGCACAATTGCCACATCTTTACGCTTATCTGTTTGCTGTCTATCGAGCAAATCGTAATAGATTTTACCGGTACACAGATTTACACGTTTCACACTTTTTGTGTCAACGTAGGTATCGTCTATTAACTCTTGAAAAGCGCCTTTGGTAAAATCATCCGTAGTACTTACCGCCAATGGATGACGAAGTAAACTCTTTGGGCTCATGATTACCAGAGGCTTACGGAAATCTCGTTTTACCTGTCTTCTAAATGCATGAAATAAATTGGCAGGTGTAGTAATATTCATTACCTGCATATTAGCCGCAGCACACAACTGTAAATATCTTTCTAAACGGGCACTACTATGCTCTGGTCCTTGTCCTTCATATCCGTGCGGCAATAACATGGTTAAACCACTAAATCTTCCCCACTTGGTTTCGCCACTGGCAATAAACTGGTCTATCATCACTTGGCAACCGTTACTAAAATCACCAAACTGAGCTTCCCAAATAGTTAATCCATTCGGAGAAGTCATTGAATAGCCATACTCAAAACCGAGTACCGCATATTCCGATAGAAGCGAATTGTAGATTTCAAATCTGGCTTGTTTGTCAGAAATATTATCTAACGGAACGTATTCTTCGTCTCCATCTTCTGTTTTTACCACCGCATGTCTGTGTGAGAACGTACCACGCTCCACATCTTGACCACTTACACGCACCGCATGACCTTCTTGCACCAGTGTTCCATAGGCCATAAGCTCACCCATTGCCCAGTCGTAGACACCATCTTCTATCATTTTTTGGCGATCTTCGTAGAGCTTGGTTACTTTTTTAATCGGTAAAAATTTAGACGGAATATCACTTATTGCTTTAGCCACTGTAAGCAATTCTTTTGAGCTAACAGCCGTTTTAACTGCCTTTTCAAAATCCTCTTTAGTACCTGACTTTAATTTACTCCATGTATTTCTGGGTAAGTTGTTATTTATGGGTTGCACATTTGCACGCACATCTTCTAAGTCTTTTTGCAAAAGTTCTTTAAAATCGTGCTCCATTGTTTTAGCCAAATTGGCTTCAATGCTTCCTTGCGCACTCAATTTTTCGGCATAAATTTCACGTGGATTGGCGTGTTTAGCAATCGCTTTGTAGAGTGAAGGTTGCGTAAACTTGGGCTCATCACCCTCATTGTGTCCATATTTACGGTAGCCTAAAATATCAACAAACACGTCTGTATTAAAGGTTTGTCTAAATTCTAGGGCCAACTTCATGGTATAAATAAGTGCCTCTACATCGTCTCCATTCACATGAAAAACAGGGCACTTGGTTGTCTTTGCAACATCAGTACAGTAAATAGATGTTCTCCCGTCTGTGTAATTCGTCGTGAAACCAATCTGATTATTAGTTACAATGTGCACGATACCGCCTACATTGTAAGATTCTAAACCAGCCATTTGAAGCACCTCATACACAATACCTTGACCTGCTATAGCCGCATCTCCATGTATTAAAATAGGCGTTATTTTACTTAAATCATTTCCGTATTTACGATCTAGCTTAGCTCTAGTAATTCCTTGTACTACGGGATTTACCGCTTCTAGATGACTTGGGTTTGGACACAGGTTAAGTTTTACTTTTTTACCTAAGCTTGTTTCTATTTCACTGGTATAGCCTAAGTGGTATTTTACATCGCCTTCAAAAATAGAATCTGCGTATGCTTTACCTTCAAACTCATTAAAAATTTCAGCATAACTTTTTTGCATAATGTTGGCTAGTACATTTAGTCTTCCTCTATGCGCCATACCTATTACAAACTCTTCTACACCGTGACTAGCGCCCAATTCTATGATAGAATCTAAAGCGGGTATTAAGGTTTCTAAACCTTCCAGTGAAAATCGTTTTTGACCCACATATTTAGTATGTAAGAAGTTTTCAAAGGCAACTGCTCTATTTAGTTTTGCTAAAGTTAATTTTTTCTGTTCAATGGTAAAATCAGGCTGATTTTTACGCTGCTCCATGCGG
>Ga0102886_1001162_pt1 | contig 11017 bp, 10 predicted proteins | sample Colrivmet1550A02_FD_84499 | JGI IMG/M metagenome (GOLD analysis project Ga0102886, IMG submission 84499) | Estuarine microbial communities from the Columbia River estuary - metaG 1550A-02 | ecosystem: Environmental > Aquatic > Marine > Intertidal zone > Estuary | place: USA: Columbia River... | reverse complement strand
GTAGTAGCGGGAACTGGACTCGAACCAGTGACCTTCGGGTTATGAGCCCGACGAGCTACCTACTGCTCTATCCCGCGATATAGATGTCAAATATACAACCTTTTTATAATTTTAAAAGAAAAATTTAAGATATCTGTTATTGTTCAATGCTTCTTACTTCGAAAGAAGTAAGTGTTCGATCTAATATATTGATGGTAAACTCTATAGGGTTACAACACACTTCGCAATCTTCAATATAATTTTGAACAGGTTCTGAGAAATCTACTAGAATTGAAACATCCTCCCAACAATGAGGGCATTGATAAAAGTGTTCTTCCATTAATTAAGTGTTTCAATTAGCTCTGTAATTTGCTCCCAATCACTCATAAATTGATTGAGTTGATCCTTTTTAGATTGATATTCATCAAAAAAACCCGGCTTTAAGACAGCCTGGTCATAATTTGTTTCCATCTCTAAATCAATAGCCTTAATGGAACGCTCCAAGGCTGCTATTGATGACTCCACCTTGCTCAATCGATTGTTGAGCGATTTGAGTTGCTTTTGATCTTCATAAGACTGCTTTGAGGTAGAAATATTTTGAAGGGTCTTTACATTTGTACGTTTTTCAACTTCACGTAAGTTTTGTAACTGTCGTTGCTCTAAGTAAAAGTCAATATCTCCTAAATATTGTTTAATTTTTTGGTCCTTAAATTCATAAACTATTGATGTCAGACCTTGCAAAAAATCTCTGTCGTGAGAAACTAAAATAAGGGTTCCTTCAAATTGCTGAAGAGCCATTTTTAAAACTGTCTTCGATTTTATATCCAAGTGATTAGTTGGTTCATCCATTATCAGAACATTTAAAGGCTGTAGCAGTAATTTAGCTAAAGCAAGTCGATTTCGTTCTCCCCCTGAAAGGACCTTCACATACTTATCAGCAGCATCACCTCTAAAAAGAAAAGACCCTAATATATCTCGAACTTTTGATCTGTTGGTTTCATTCGCGGCATCAATCATAGTGTCTAAAACGGTTTTGGTTCCATCTAAATATTCGGCTTGATTTTGAGCAAAATATCCTAGCTGAACATTATGACCCAATTTAACATCGCCTTTGGCTTGTAAATCGCCAACAATAATTTTAGCAAGAGTTGATTTCCCCTGACCATTTTGACCTACAAATGCAATCTTGCTGCCTCTGTTAACCATAAGATCAATGTTTTGTAGAACTTTTAAATCTCCATAATCTTTACAAATTTGAGTAGCTTCAACTACTACTTTTCCAGGAGTTATAGAAACAGGGAATTTAAGTGTCATTACACTATTGTCATCTTCATCAACTTCAATACGTTCAATCTTATCAAGTTTTTTAATAAGCGACTGAGCCATTGTAGCCTTAGAGGCTTTAGCTCTAAACTTTTCAATCAGTTTTTCTGTTTGTTCAATTTGTTTTTGTTGATTTTTTTGAGAAGCTAACTGCAGTGTTTTTTGCTCTTCCCTAAGAGTTAAGTACTTACTATAAGCCCTTGGGTAATCATATATTTTACCTAACACAATTTCAATAGTTCGGTTGGTAACATTATCTAAAAACATTTTATCATGAGACACAATAACCACTGCTCCAGAGTAATTGTTTAAAAACTGTTCTAACCATATAATAGATTCAATATCTAAGTGGTTAGTAGGCTCATCCAACAACAGAATATTATTAGGTTGTAATAACAACTTAGCGAGTTCAATACGCATACGCCAACCTCCGGAGAAGGTATCGGTTAGCTTATTAAAATCTTCTCTTTTAAATCCAAGTCCTAGTAATATTTTCTCTGTTTCCCCTTGGTAATTATAACCACCAAGGATTTCATATTGTTCTTGAACTTCGTTAAGTCCTACCATTAAATCATGATAAACTTGACTTTCGTAATCTGTTCGTTCGGCAAGCTGGATATTTATATCTTCCAATTGTAGTTCCAATTCTTTAATTTCCACAAAGGCTTGGTAAGCCTCTTCTAATATGGTCCTGCCTAATACAAAATCAATATCTTGTCTTAAGAATCCAATCTTAAGATCTTTTTTTTCTTGTGCAATTTGACCCTCTGTGTATTCTAAATCACCTGAAAGCAATTTCAGTAGTGTAGATTTACCAGCTCCATTTTTTCCTATTAAACCTACACGATCACCACCACGCAACCGAAAGGAGATATTTTCAAACAAATAATCGCCTTGAAATGAAACAGATAACTTATGTATGTTTAGCATTTGAAAATTATAAAAAGAAAAAAATTATAAATAAATTAGCTTGTATTTTAATAAGTTGCAAAAATAGGAAATTATGATATTAAAAAAAGGAAATAAACTGTATAGTATTTTAACAGGGAATTGTCCAAAATGTCATCAAGATTTTATGTACAAAAATAGAAATGCCTACCACCTGTCTCAAACATTAGAAATGCATGAACGTTGTTCGCAATGTCAAACAAAATATAAGATCGAACCCTCTTTTTTTTATGGATCTATGTATGTAAGTTACGGAGTTGGAGTTGCATTCTCTATTATTACTTTTATAATCTCATTTATTATGTTTGAGTCTTCATTATTTTTTTCATTTATAGCTATTGCTTTAACACTTTTAGGGCTTATGCCTATAATTATGCGACTATCTAGAAATATTTGGATCAATATTTTTATGAGCTATGATGCTTCTTTAGCTAAGAGAAAACAGATGTAAAACGATTAATATCGATTTCTTCGGGAAGTGGAGTGTTTGACTCTATAAATTCATAAAGTGATTCAGCCATGGAAGGAGCTATTAAGACACCACGTGTACCTAAGCCATTTAACACATACATCCTATTATGGTTTGGATGGCAACCCACTAAAGGACGTCGATCTGAAACTGTTGGACGTATACCCGCGCGCTGATTTACTACTTCATAGCTACAACTTATCAAAAGTTCAAGTTTTTCTAAAAGCTGAGATTTAGCCTTTGAAGTTGGAGTGTTAGTTTTATCAGTCCACTCATAAGTAGAACCAACTAGATAATTATCACTTTCCATAGGAATCACAAAAATACTTGACTTTAAAATTGTTTCTAATTTTAGTTCAGGTGCATGAATTGTAACAATTTCTCCTTTGGTGCCCTCAAGTGGCAATTGTTTAAAGTAGGGGTTTTTATGAATCCCAAAGCCTTCGGTAAAAACAATGTATTTCGATTTTATAGATTTATAAGCTATTCCACCAGAAGTTTCAATCAAGGAATCATAGTCAAAAGTTTCTGCTATATATTGATTTTTATCACTCAGAAAAGAACGATAGGCCTCGATTAAAATTTGAGTATCTATCTTACCTGTAGAATAAACCTCTCCAAAACCAAAGGGCGCTTTGACAAATTTATTTTTATTATTAATTAAATTTGGATTTAAAAACTGATTAAGTAAAGGCTTGTCACAAGCTAAAAACCAATTATTTTGTTCTTGAATAGAGTTAAACACACGATGTATAGGAATTACATAATCAAGTTTGATCCCAAGCAGATGCTCTAAATTAGCATACCTTGGGATGGCGCTTCGCAGGTGAGAATCTGCCTTCCAAGCCGCCGTGAAGCGCTTTAAAACCACAGGGTTATATAAACCACTTGCTACTACTGAAGCTTGCTGAGAGCGGTCGCTAATAACCACAAATGATTTTTGATGTGTTCGCAATTGTTCCGCGAACATAATACTTGCTAACCCTGATCCAACAATGATATAATCATAGTTCATTTAACTATTGTTTAAAACACAAAACGCTTATCAAAAGATAAGCGTTTTATAATTAAAATGGAGTAGAATTAGTAGCTCCACATGTCTTGTTCTTTATTCCTTATTTTCTCCTTAATACGTTGTGATTCCATAAGTTGCATCAAAGCATTTTCTGGAATATACTCATTTAACCTTCTGTCTTGGAAGACATTGTCTTCCTTATATATGAAGGCGGAAAATCTTCTAGAGTTAATTAAGTGGTCAAAATTAACTGGTTTGGAGGTGTTTACTTCATTAAAAGCTTCAGCCTCAAACAGTACCTGTCTTGTATCAGGGTAGAACATCCAAAACATTGGTACGGGCACAACTTTTTCATTTGGATTATCAATTAGTTTAGCTTTCTGAGATGGAGCCAACATGTAAGGCGCTATCGCTATTGGTCTGTACTTTAGCTCTGCTTGCCTTTTGTCAAAATACCAGACTCCTTTAATTCTGTATTCAATCACATCAGCATAATCAAATACTGACTCATCATAGTCTTCAGGATTAAGTAAATTATTCTCAAAAATTAAACGCTCCATTTCAGCATTAAATTTAGCAAATTCGTCATCGTCTAACATTGTTTCGTCTATCCCAGTATATTCTCCTAAATCAACATTATTTAAGATAAGAAAACCTTTTCTAGTACCACCTTCATTTTCAATTCTTTCTTCGCCAATCCCTTCGTCTCTACCTGCTTTAATTTTTCGGTACCTTAAACTTGAATTAAGATTAAATAAATCTAAGTTATCTTTTAAAATATCGGTTTGATATATGTCAATATTATTATCTAAAGCGTTTGTTAACAAGTAATGAATCAAAGGCCTTCTTTCAACTCGAACTATAGAAGTATCAGCAGGAAAGTATAAAGGAAAATTGACACGCTCATCTAAATCTATAGACTCCCAAACAGTCATTGAAAACAAAACATCTCTTTCATTAACGTAGGCATATGGAAGAGGGGCGTCATCCGCACCAATTTCTAATTCATCGATAGTTTTTTGACCTATTTCATCAGGTGACTTCGCATTTAAAATATTACGTTGTGCCGTTAGAGAAGAGGGCAAAATTAAAATTAATAAAAGTAGATATCTCATTTTTTTTAATTTGTCAATTGTATTATTATTGGAGAGGCCTCAGGGATTCGAGCTGAAACACCTTGAACTCTGACTTTAATATTATCTATTGTGATTGTTGACCTTTTTGGCGCTTTTTTAACGGCATTCTTAGCGTTAGCATTTAATCTATTGGAACCGCTTACGGTGATGGGCGTCTGTCCAGAAATTGTTAAATCAAAAGAATAAACAGATGGTTTTAAATCATAAACAAAGTCACCAAAATCTGCTAAAACCTTCGAAGTTAAAACTGAATTTTTATTTAATCTAATAGATCCAGATTTCCCTGAAATTTTACCGTTTGGACTAGGAATTGATTTAATTCTAAATTCTTTAGTTGAAATCACTTTATCTCCATCCGCTAAAATTGCTGAGGCAGAAATATTGGTTACTTTACCTGTTGAAGGGGTAATGGAGTACTTTCCATTACTGGTTTTTTTAATTTTTGCTCCACCACTTGCAGAAACACTAACTTTATTATCAGGTACTCCAGCAAAAGAAATACTAAGTGGGTTTTTTAAACCTCTATAAATCACATTCATTTTATCAGCTCCGATAGAAGCGTCATTTGGACGTGGAACCACAACATAGTTTCCTGTAATTGGGATTTCTAGTGGCTTGCCATCTTCAAGAAATGTAAAACTACCATTAATTTCCCGCTCACCGACATTGCCTACATTAAAGTCTAATCTAGCAGCGCCAGTTGAATCAATTGCTTTTGAAAGATCAACTTCTTGACCTTGAACAGATAGCTTTGTTGGAACAACATTAGCATATTTACCTAAAACAACCCGTCCTTGAAATTTTTCACCTGCGAAAAAAGCTGATTTGTCAGCTAAAACAATCGCCTTGTAATTTTTTAAGGTAACAGCATCTGTTAATGTGTTTCCTAAAAAAAGATTATATAAACTGGCCTCCGTAACTTTGACATCATTTTGAACTGATGTAAGCTTCGTGTAAGATGCTATTGCAGGATACCCTTTATAATAGTAAGCCAGGTAACTTTTTTTTACTCCTTCACTATCAGTTACTTTAGCAGTATTAAATCTTTTTTCAAAAACAGAAATTGCTTTTTTGTACTTAACATCATTTCCTAAGATAGATTTAATTTCTTCTTTATATGTTTCTATTGCAGCCATAAAAGCATCGCCATCTTTTGTCAAGCGGTCTCCAGTAAACCAATATTCTTCAAGTATACTTGTTTTGTCCATTTGACTGAATGGGAGTTCTCCAGACTCAGGATCAACTGAATATTTACCTCTTTTAAGAAGTTCAATTTTTTGAGATTCAATGAATTTATCAAATTTATCAGAAGATAAACTTACCTGTTCTGCTTTACTCGCTGCAAATGCAAATTCTTTTGGCTTCTCTTCTCCTTTAGCAACAAGGTCTTCTAAAAGTTTGCTGTTTGAATCTGAAGCAATAGTATTTGATTCTGCAAACTTAGCTTCCATAAGTCCAAATGACCTCAATACCTCTTTTGACATATTCATGGCCATCATTGCTATGAATACCAAATACATTAAGTTAATCATTTTCTGCCTTGCAGATACTTTTCCTCCTGCCATCTTAGTTTGTTTTTTATTAGTTATTGACTATTAGTTTCAAAAACTAATTATTTTTTATTCATTGCAGATAACATTCCACCATAAACTCCATTTAAAGAAGATAGGTTAGAAGCTAGAGACTCCATTTGTTCTTTAAGTTTGGTTGCATTTTCAATAGACTCTTTATTGATTTCAGATTGGCGAGTTGCACTTTCTAATTGAGCTTTGTAAAGACTGTTTATAGACTCCATTTGTGCGGCAGCTTCTGCCATTTGATCACTATATTTTTGAGATGCTCCGGCAGATCCACCCATACCAACAGCTGCAGAGTTTAAGTCCCTTATACTATCTCCTAAGCTAGTAACTAATGCTCCATCAATCTTAGCTTCTTTGAGTAAATTATCTAATTTTTTTGTTAAAACTCCCTCGGCCGTTTCTTTTGTCTTAGCCTTAGAAGCTCCTCCAGCTAGTTCTGGATATGCCACAGTCCAGTCTAGCTCGTCTGTTTGTTTTTCAAATGCAGACCATGTAAATACAAGGGCCTCAACAATCATCCCTAAGGTTAAAATTAATGAAGCGAAAGGCCAGTGTTGGATTTTGAAAAGCGCCCCAACAATAACGATTGCCGCTCCAAGTCCATATACCATATTTGTGATTGTGATTTTTCCTTCTTGTGCCATAATATTAGATTTATTAAAAAAATTTATTTATTTGATTGTAATTTTAGTTAGTAGCTTCATTTGCAGTAACATCGGTACCCATGTAATTTTGAACTGTACGGAAACCTATATAGCTTCGTGCAGAATCAGCATATTCGTAATCTCTAGAACTTACCTGTAAAAAATAAGCAACGTCCTTCCAAGAACCACCACGAACTACCTTACGCTTATTCAAACTATCGTTAACATTAGGATTAAATGTGGATGAGTAATCGTATGAAGACTCTTCATATGAAGACATGACCCATTCAGAAACATTTCCAGCCATGTTGTAGAGATTATAATCATTTGGCTCATACGCATCTGCTTCAACAGTATACAAGGCTTGATCAGCTACATAATTACCTCTTAAAGGTTTGAAGTTAGCCATGAAACATCCGCGATCATTTTTTGTGTATGGACCTCCCCATGGGTATGTTGCTCCTGCAAGTCCACCTCTAGCAGCATACTCCCACTCTGCTTCATTAGGTAATCTAAACTTATTTACGAAATCTTCACCTTTTGATTTCTTATAAGAATTTTTCAATAAGGTACGCCACTGGCAAAAAGCTTGTGCTTGTTTGTGACTTATTCCAACCACTGGATAATCTCCATAGGCTTGGTGCCAGAAATAATCATTATGCATTGGTTCGTTGTATGAGTACTCGAAATCGCGTATCCAGACTGTTGTGTCGGGATAAATATTTAGTGCTTCCTTGATTGTCACATCACTTCTACTAACTCCTTTGAATTTTGCAGCCGTTTCTATGTCCATGTATGTATACTCAAACTCAAATTGATTAACATCCCATGTACGTTGTCCATTGTAAGATTCTTCTAACGGAAGATACATGTTGTCCATCACTTCAGAATACAATTCATCAGGGTATTCGTCTTTTTCAAATATTAAATCAACATCTCGGTTAATATTTCTTTCGTCATCTCCATAAGTATCTATCATATATTTTTGATATGGAGTTAAATCTTCATCATCTATAGAAATGTAAGCATAAGCTCCAATACCACTTTCGTCGTCGGGGGTCTTACCTTCTAATTCAGCCATTTCTGCAAGGTTGAGTCTTATTACAGAATCTCTAACCCAATGAACAAATTGTCTATACTCACTGTTAGTGATTTCAGTCTCGTCCATGTAAAATGAGCTAATAGACACGGTACGAGTAGGTGCATCCTGGACATCAGCGATATCGTCATCTGATTTACCCATTATAAAAGCTCCCCCCGGAACTAAACTCATTCCGTAAGGCTTTTCTGGGTGCCATTTTTTTCCTTTAACCCCTACTAATTCACCTTTACCATTTGAGCTACAACTGGTAATGAAAGCAAAAATTATTGTTATTAAAAATATTTTTTTCATAATTAAATTTAATCAAGAGAGCTTGCTCCTTAAAAATTTTAGTTTGTAAACATACCTATATACTTATTAAAAAACAACTTTTTTTTAACTGAATGGTCCTAAAGAAATCATAAAAATAAGTTTAAATTTATTGTTTCTACTTTTTCTTGTATGCCTTAAACCACCTCTCAGGAATAGTTCCCTTAGTAGCAGTTTCGTAATCCTCATACATACAAGCTAATAACGGGTGTTGTTGAGATTTAGTATTTGAATACTCAACAAAAGGAATTTCAATCCACCATCTTCCTGTCTTTTTGCTCTTGTAAAATACTAATTCCTCATCTTCTACAAGTACAGTAAATTTTTGATAATTACTTTGGTTACTGAAGTCATCATCATTTACACGACAATTAAATCCTTCGATAAAATACCAGATTATTTGAGCCACTAACATGGCAGTTGCTTGGTCATCATTTGATGGGTTGTATTCAAAGATCCCAAAAGAACTGACTTTGTTACTAATTCCTGAGTATCTAGATATAGCGCATATTTCACGTCCATTAAAGCCGTTTGGAGAATATTTTTGATTAAAACTTACTTCTGATGACTTAACTGAATTCAAGTCTAAAGTCACAATGTCAGCATCTCTTAGCAAAGGCTCAACTAAACCAATTGACTGCGAAATATCTCCCAAACGATAGGATTCAAAATATAGTTTTTCCATTAAATCAATTTCCTCTTGCGAGTTGAAATAAGTTTGAAATCCTATAGCAGTGTAGTTGAATAAATTATAAGGCTTCTCTAGTATAATTTTACCAAGATAACTTCCGTTGTTGATAGGTTTAGACGAATCACCTAAGTCAAAACTCTTGTCAATGTTTACAATATTTACCATGGAACTTATTTTATCATAAGCTCTGTAGTTAGCGTAAGTAAGATCTTGCGACCCCCCTATAATTACTGGAACAATATTAGCATTAACCAGGCTTGACACTACCTGAGATAAAGCAAAATAAGTATCTTCGACAGTGTTTCCTCTTTGAATATCGCCCAAGTCAGCCATAGGATGTAACCAATTTCCTGGAAACAATTTGTAAAAAGCTTTTCTCACTTCAATGATCTGAAATTCCTCACCTATATAATCCACAGAATTCCTAGACTCTAAAACCCCTACAATTGCTATCTTTACTCCTTTAAGTTCAGGTGAGCTTTTGGAAGTATGAATAACTAGTTTTTTTCCAATAGCCTGACCATGTAACAACTCTATTTGATCAACTAGTCGATCTTGAACAGGAGAAAGAAAACTAAAGTCTATCATTTATTTCTTTTTTTTAGCGCGTGTTTTTTTCTTTGGTGCATTTTTAGCTATAAGTTCTTTAGCATCGTCTAAAGTAAGCTTGGTAGCGTCAACTGTTTTAGGAAGTTCAATTTTAATTTTTCCTTGAATGATATTATGACGCCCCCAACGCGCTTTTTCAACACGTATACCGTCTTCTTCCCAATCGTGAATAAGCTTATCAATCTCTTTTTGAATTTTATCCTTAATTAAGTTTTCAATATCATCTGAAGATAAATTATCCCAATCATATTTTTTATTCACATTAATAAACATACTATTCCACTTGATAAAAGGTCCAAACCGACCTTTTCCTTTTTGAACTGGCAAGCCATCATACTCGTATATTGGAGCATCAGCAGCCTCTTTTTCTTTAATGTATTGAATTGCATCTTCCATTTCAACACGCATTGGATCTGCACCTTTTGGAATTGAAATATACTTGTCACCATACTTAACATAAGGACCAAAACGACCATTATTAACAATGATATCTTCTCCTTTGTACTCACCTAGATCTTTCGGTAGCTGAAATAAGTCCAAAGCTTCGTCGAAAGTAATTGATGCTAATTGAAAGTTTGGAGGGACACTAGCAAAAACTTGCTTTTCATCCTCATCGGCAAGACCAATTTGAACAATTGGACCAAATTTACCTAAGCGTACGCTTAATTGACGACCTGTCTTAGGGTCTACTCCTAAAACACGCTCTCCAGATTCGCGATCTGCATTTTTACTGACTTCCTCAACTTGAGGATGGAAATCTTTATAAAATGACTTCATCATTTTTGTCCAATCTTCCTTACCACTAGCAATTAAATCAAAGTCAGCTTCAACCTTGGCAGTAAAATTATAATCTAAAATAGCTTCAAAATGATTTACTAAAAAATCAGTTACAATCATTCCTATGTCAGTAGGAACTAATTTCCCTTTGTCGGAACCAAACTTCTCGCTAAGCTTTTTACCAACTAGTTCGTTATTCGACATAGTCCATAAAGTATAATTTCTTTCGCTTCCATCTACCGTACCTTTTTCTACATATTTTCTATTTTGAATTGTAGAAATAGTTGGGGCATATGTGGATGGCCTACCAATCCCTAACTCTTCAAGTTTTTTAACTAGTGAAGCTTCTGTAAACCGGTAAGGAGGTCTGGAAAAGCGCTGAGTAGCTGTTATGTAATTATTGTTCAATAACTAATTAAGTACCATAGGTGGTAG
>Ga0102886_1001160_pt1 | contig 11025 bp, 5 predicted proteins | sample Colrivmet1550A02_FD_84499 | JGI IMG/M metagenome (GOLD analysis project Ga0102886, IMG submission 84499) | Estuarine microbial communities from the Columbia River estuary - metaG 1550A-02 | ecosystem: Environmental > Aquatic > Marine > Intertidal zone > Estuary | place: USA: Columbia River... | reverse complement strand
TAGTCATTGAGCTAACTGTAGTTTCTAAACCTAGGATAGTTCTCTTAAAGCTATCTCTAGGTTTTAAGTCTAATACATCGTTTAATGCAATTAGTAATGAATCTGCTCCAATAATTACTCGTTCTACCTTGGTTTTAAGTGGGTTTAATGTTTCACCTACAGAAGTAAAAATATCTGATTCTACTTCACCCGTTAAATAATCTCCAGAAACAGCAGGCTTTCCAACATAACTTGGAATAATTGCTAATGACTCTCCTCCAATAATACTAGTAGAATAAATTTTAGCAATACTGTTTTTTGAAAATTCAAAATCATTATCTAACGATATTTTTACAACTAATTTTCCTCTTTTAAGAGAGTCTGTATTAAAAGTAATCTCTGAAACCTTACCAACTTTTAAACCATTTATACTTACAGAACTTGCTTTGTTAAGTCCTTGAATATTATCATACTCTATAAAGAAAACTCTTGAGGCAGGTTCTAATAAGTTTTGACCTTTCAGAAAGTTAAACCCCCAATAGCCTAAACATAAAATTAGAACTGCAGCAATACCTGTTTTTAACTCTTTAGACATTTTTTTTAATTTTTATTACAATAATACTACTATTTTCTCTTAGATAATAGGAAAAACAGCTATTTCAAAACCTTTGTAAGAGACACTTTTTCCCCATTCTTGAAGGCGGCTACATAAGCATCTGAATAGCCTTTCTTCTTTACTCTTAACAATAAATTTTTTACTTCTTTAAAACTAGTAGTAATACCATAATAATATTTATAATAAGATCCAACCTTAACTCTTTGAACGTTTCTTAGTCCTCTAAAATTATAAGATTTTACTAGAATTTTATTTTTACTAGAAGCTATTTGAATTTTAAAAATTACTTCTTCTTTTGATTTAGTCTCTGCTGAAAAACCAATATCTTTTATTAGTTGGGGTTTGCTTTTTTCAATAGTTAAAGCTACTGTATTTGCTTTTAATTGATGGTAATATTTTTTAATTGACCTTGCTATTTCTTTGGCCATTTTTTGTTGACCAATTTTAGAATTTAAAAATTTTCCTTCATTTTTATTCGTTAAAAAACCTAATTCAATTAAAACACTTGGCATGTATGTTTGATGTAAAACTACGAAACCGGCTTGTTTTACACCTCTATTTTTTCTTTTTAAGGACTGAGAAAAATTTTGTTGAATATCCGCAGCTAATGAAAAACTCTTATCAAGGTTTTCCTCTTGCAGTAAAGTAAGACCAAGAACAGATTCTTCAGAATTAGGATCAAATCCTTCATATCTTTCTTTAAAGTTTTCTTCAAGAGAAATTACAGCGTTCTCACGTTTAGCAACCTCAAAATTTCTTTTATTTGCATGCAATCCTAAAACAAAAGTTCCGGCACCATAGGCATTAGAGGTATGTGAGTCACAATGAATAGATACAAATAAATTTGCTTTTGCCTTGTTCGCAATTTCGCCTCTTTTCCATAAGTTTATCAAAATATCTTTGTCTCTTGTAAGAATAACTTTTATGTCCTCAACTTTTTGTAACTCGGCTTGTATTTCTTGTACAACTTTTAGGGCAATATTTTTCTCTCTATAACCATTTCCAATATTTCCAGGGTCGTTTCCTCCATGACCAGCATCTAAAACAACTATAAATTTATCATTTTGAGAATTTGACACGAACGGATTCAAAAAAAGAAAAGACAAAACAAAAAAGAACACCAAGCATGTCTTGGTATCAAATTTGCTATTGCATGTAGGTTCTATGAACAAAATTTAACTAATTTTGGCTTTTCAAATTTGGTGCTTCAATTATGGAAGCATATTTTTACTCACATACAAAAATAGCATATTAAATATTGCAATCAAATCTGTCTTACATACTTTTATTTTTACTTTTATTTTGTTCATTAACAAATACAAGATCACAGGACATAAGGCCAAAGGTAAAACCGATTCCTATGGTTGTTAAAAACAGTCTTTCTAAAGCAATAACAACCCCTGAGAAAATTACAAAAAATGACACGCTACCTTTAAAAAAACAAGATAGCATTCAACTAGATACTATTAAACCAAAAGAGGCCATTACAGATTTAATTACCCACGTTGCGAAAGATTATACCACACAAAATGCAACAAAAAAAACAGTAACCCTTTACAATGAAGCTCATGTAGTATATACTGATATAGATTTAAAAGCAGGTATAATTATTATTGATTACATTAAAAACACCTTATTTGCAAAAGGAATTAAAGATAGTACAGGATACAATCAAAAACCAGTATTTAAACAAGGTGGTCAAGAATCTGAACAAGATTCTATGATTTACAACTTCAAAACAAAAAAAGCCATTATTTATGGCATAAGAACTCGCCAAGAACCTGGTATGTTTATTTTAGGAGAAAAATCAAAACGTGTGAATGATTCTACAATTTACATGCGTAATATTAAATTTACTACCTCAGACAAAGAAAAACCCGATTATTATATTGGTGTAAAAAAAGCAAAAGTAGTTCCTAATAAAAAAATTGTGGCTGGTTTAAGCAATCTTGTCATTGCAGATGTACCAACTCCTGTTTTTCTTCCCTTTGCTTATTTCCCAATGGGTAAAAACCGAACTTCAGGGTTTATTTTTCCAGCAATTCAGACAGGCACCTCCAACAGAGGAATAGGGATACAGAATGGAGGCTATTATTTTGCAGTGAATGATTATATAGATTTAGAATTATTAGGTGATATCTATTCTAATGGTAGTTGGGGTTTTAGAGCACGCTCTCAATATTATGTGCGATATAAATTTTCTGGAGGTTTTAATCTAAGTTTTGAAAAACTAATTAGAAGTACTAGAGGTTTTGATGACTATTCTGAGGCTACAAACTTTAATATTAGATGGAGTCATAGACAAGACCCAAAAGCCAGTCCAAATTCAAATTTTGGAGCTTCAGTTAATTTAGGGAGTAGCCAATATTTTAGACAATCTTTAAATGAGTTTAACAATTCAAACTTTTTAACAAACACTTTTAGCTCTTCTATTTCTTATCAAAAAACATTTGCCGGAACCCCATTTAATATGAGTGCAAATGCCACACATTCTCAAAATACAAATACAGGAACTGTTACTATGGCGCTTCCTTCACTTCAAGTGTCTATGAGTAGAATTTATCCATTTGCTGGAAAAGGAGGCATTAAAAAGAACCCACTTCAAAAAATAGGTTTAACCTATAATATGCAAGGAGAATACAGAATTAATACCTCAGAAGATGAATTTTTTACTGCTAAAATGTTTGAAACAGCCAATGCTGGTGTTCAGCATAGATCTGATATAAGTACCAATATTACCTTATTAAATTACTTTACTTTATCTCCAAATATTAATTATAAAGAAGTCTGGAACTTTAAAAAAATTAATAAAACCTATGATCCTACTTTACAAAATTCTGATGGATCTTTTGGTACCGTTGTATCAGATACCATAGGTGGTTTTAGTAATTTTAGAGAGTATGGTACTAGTGTAAGTTTATCTACCAATATTTATGGAACCTTTAATTTTAAGAAAGGAAGATTAAAAGCTATCAGACATACCATTAGACCCTCTGTTTCATTTTCTTACAGGCCAGACTTTGCCGATAGATACAATGAAACAGTTCAAAGCAATTTAGAAGGCACAGAATTTGAGACCTACTCTCCTTTTGATGGTGGTACAAGTCTCTACGGAAGACCAGGAGCTGGCTTAAGCAATACTATAGGAATTTCTTTAAACAATGTCATAGAAGGTAAATTAGCTCCAGAAGATCCAGACAGTGATGAAGAAGATAGAAAAATTACAATTTTAAACAACCTAAATTTTAGTTCTTCCTATAATATAGCGGCAGATAGCTTACGTTGGTCTCCAGTAAATGCCTCTCTTGGAACTAGACTTTTAAAAGACAAATTAGCTCTTAATTTAAATGCTTCTTTAGACCCTTATCAAATTAATGAAACCGGGCAACGAATAGATAAGTTTGTAAAAGGACTACCTAGATTAACCAGAGCCAATTTAACTGCCAATTACACACTTTCTAGTAGAGATTTTAGTGGAGAAAAAAATGATAATTCTGGAAATGGAAATGGAAACCAAGTAACTCCAGATGTACTTGGTAAAAACTTAAATCCTGCCAATAGCTTTGCTTCAGACCCTTCTAATAGTCAGAACAACAATGAGGAAGAAGAGATTACAGAATTGTACAAATCTACCATACCATGGAGTTTAAATCTCGCATATTCTGCATCCTACACTAATAATGGTGTAAATAATATAGGTATTCAATCGCACTCTGTAATGTTTGGTGGAGATTTTGATCTAACACCTAAATGGAAAGTTGGCTTTTCTTCAGGATATGATATTGCAAGTGGTGGTTTTACATTTACACGAATGAATTTCTCTAGAGATTTAGATAGCTGGAGAATGTCATTTAATTGGGTACCATTTGGAAACAACCAATCTTATGTGTTTTTTATTGGTGTTAAATCTGGCATACTAAGTGATCTAAAATACGAACAAAACAAACCACCAGATAGAGTATTATTTTAAAACAATTTTATCTTATGAAAAAAATAATTCAAACCTCAAAAGCACCAGCACCAATTGGGCCATATAATCAGGCCATTTTATCAGGAAACACCTTGTATACTTCAGGGCAAATTGCAATTAATCCAGCAACTGGTGAGATTAAGCTTGGTACTATTGAAGAAGAAACAACCTTGGTTATGGAGAATATGAAAGCTGTTTTAAAAGCTGCTAATATGACTTTTGAGAATGTGGTAAAAGCCTCTATTTTTATTTCAGACATGGCTAATTTTTCTAAAATTAATGCCGTGTATGGGCGCTATTTTAATGAAGAAACTGCCCCTGCTAGAGAAACCGTTGAGGTTGCCAATTTACCCAAATATGTACATGTAGAAATTAGTATGATTGCTATTAAATAAAAAAAGGCTGTTTTTATAAAGACAGCCTTTTTTTATGATCGTAAGCTTGTTTTGTGTTTTTTACAAAGTAGCTGCATATTCTATTAAATCTACAATCTTAGTTGAATACCCTATTTCATTGTCATACCAAGAAACCACTTTTACAAAGTTATCGTTTAATGCAATTCCTGCATTAGCATCAAAAATAGATGTACGAGTATCTCCTACAAAATCTTGAGAAACAATTAAATCTTCTGTATATCCAAGAACACCTTTCATTGGCCCACTTTCTGAAGCTGCTTTCATAGCTGCACAAATCTCTTTATAAGAAGCTGGTTTTTCTAATTTTACTGTTAAATCTACTACGGAAACATCCATAGTTGGCACTCTAAAAGCCATCCCTGTTAATTTTCCATTCATTGCAGGTATTACTTTTCCTACTGCTTTTGCAGCTCCAGTAGATGATGGAATAATATTATGAATTGCAGAACGACCACCTCTCCAATCTTTCATAGAAGGACCATCAACTGTTTTTTGAGTTGCAGTTGCTGCATGAACTGTTGTCATTAAACCTTCTACAATACCAAAGTTATCATTCAATACTTTTGTGATTGGTGCTAAACAGTTGGTTGTACAAGATGCGTTAGAAAAAATCTTTTGATCTGCTTTTAATTCAGTATTATTTACACCCATTACAAACATTGGTGTATGATCTTTAGATGGTGCAGATAAGACTACTTTTTTAGCTCCAGCCTCTAAGTGTTTCCCAGCTGTTTCTTCTGTTAAGAAAAAACCTGTAGACTCAATTACATATTCTGCATCAACTTCATCCCATTTTAAATTTGCAGGATCTCTTTCTGCTGTAATTCTAATGGCATTTCCATTTACTACTAATTTTCCATCTTTAACTTCTACTTCTCCATCAAACTGTCCGTGAACAGAATCATATTTTAGCATGTATGCAAGATATTCTACATCTAGTAAATCATTAATTCCAACAATTTTTATATTGGGTCTGTTTACTGCAGATCTAAATGCCAATCTTCCTATTCTACCAAAACCGTTAATTCCTACTTTAATCATTTTTTTTATTTAATTGTTTGTAATTATGTAGACATGATGTCCGAAACTCTTAAAAGTTCTTTATTTATTTCATGCCCACCTGTAATTGCTTCTTCTAAATCTGTGGTTATTACTATGTTATTTTTAAGACCAACCATAAGGTTAGTTTTGTTATCTATTAAAATTTCTACTGCTTTTACACCAAGTCTACTTGCTAAAACTCTGTCAAAGCAAGATGGAGAACCTCCTCGTTGCATATGTCCTAAAACAGAAACTCTTACATCATACTCGGGCATATTATCTTCTACATATTTAGCCAGCTCAAATACATTTTTTCCAGACTTATCTCCTTCAGCTACCACAACAATACTTGATGATTTTCCTGATCTTCTACTTTTTAATAAAGATTCAAGCAATCTTTCTAAACCTAGGTTCTCTTCGGGAATTAAAATCTCTTCTGCTCCTGCACCAACACCAGCATTTAATGCTATAAAACCAGCATCTCTACCCATCACTTCTACAAAAAAAAGTCTGTTATGAGAAGAAGCTGTATCTCTAATTTTATCAATAGCTTCAACAGCTGTATTTAAAGCTGTATCGTACCCTATGGTGTGAGAAGTACCAAAAATATCATTGTCTATGGTTCCAGGAATTCCAATAACAGGAAAGTTATGTTCTTTGTTAAAAATAACACCCCCTGTAAAAGATCCATCACCTCCAATTACAACAAGCCCATCAATATTATGTTCTTTTAGTTGCTCATATGCTTTTTTTCTACCAGCTGGGGTTCTAAACTCATCAGATCTTGCAGATTTTAGAATGGTTCCTCCTTTGTTGATGATATTATTTACATTACGAGCTGTTAATGTTATGAAATCTCCTTCTATCATTCCTTGATAGCCTCTATAAACTCCAATACATTCTGTTCTATAATAAGCGCAAGTTCTTACTACCGAACGAATTGCAGCATTCATGCCAGGAGAATCTCCTCCAGATGTCATTACAGCTATTTTCTTAATTTTTCCCATAATATAATTGTAAAAATACTTATTAAAAATTAGTTTAAATAAAAAAAAAACGAAATCGATTTCGGTTACTTTGTCAGTAAAATAGGCAAAAACAATGTATTTGTTTAACCGTTTTTAAAGAACCTATTTCTTTTAAAGTAATCCATTAAAAAAATTAATCAATTATTTTTCTTAAAGTTTAAAAGGCCTTGATGAACTGAACCTAAAGAATCTTTCTTTTGAATCACTTTTTTCTTACTCTTTTGCTTCTTTTTTAAACCAATCTTTTTTAATAAATCTGATAATGAATTAAAGTTTACCTGATATGATAAACCTATACCTTGTGTATACCCTTCTTCTTGTGCAGAATACTGAATTTCATTTTGTCTGTTAAAAATAACACTTCTAAAGTTTCCTGCTTCATTTAACAATACCTCAACTTTTACTTCTCCAACTACACTAGATTGTGTTTGAGCACCTACTGGAACCCCTACCTTACCATTTACAATAACATTTTTACTGATTTGAGTGGTTAAAGAAACATCAAACTGATCGTCTGTAATAATGTCATCTTGAGGGTTTTGAACTCCTCCAGTAGAATATCCAACATCTAATCTCACCTTATTACTACTAATAATATCTGAAAGAATAGAACCAATAGCATTAGAGGTTGTTCCTGTTAATAATTCACTTCCGTTAATATTTCCTCCATTAGGGTTTGCAAAAGTTCCGGCTGCAAGTAGGGTTAAAAACTGACGCATTTTTGAGTTTACATCATTATCATTTAGCACAAAATTTAATTCTGAAGCTATCGTAGAATTTGAGTTTTGAATTTCTATATCAAAATCTTGTTTGGAATTAAATAAGCTCCCAGAAATATTGGTAATTAAATCTACCGGTATTTTTCTATTGGTATTAAAATTCTCGAGTAAAACTGCTGGATTTGCATTGGTTGTATAAACTGCTGTTACATTTAAATTAGCTTCATAAGGGTTACCACTCCAAGAAATAGTTCCTCCTTTTAAAATAGAGAACGGTTTGTTTATTAGTCCTCCATATTTAAAATTATAGATTCCGTTATCTATGGTATAATCTCCAAACATAGCAAACTTACCGTTGGTATTAATTTCTATTCGTAAATCTCCTAAACCTCTTCCACTTAGCTCACTTCCGTTTATTTCATCTATTACTATCTGTGCCTTCGCATCTTTTGTAACTTCCAAATCTATGTTTAAAGAAACACCTTCAATAGCATCTATTGCTAATTTTTCTTGTAATTCTTCTACTGTTTTTTCTGATTTAAAATGAATAAGTCTGTAAGTATCTATAGAGGCAATATCTTTTAACGGAATTACAAAGTTGGTATTGGGCATTGTCTTTGCATTTACATCTATTGTAATATTATTGGTTAAGCCAGTAATACTGGCATTTCCTTGAATAAAACCGGTTCCGTAATACAAGGCTTCATCAGAATTTTTGGTATCTAATATTAATAAGTTAGGAGTTAAAATATCTATATTTAAAGACCATAAATCAAAATTTTGATGTGTGATGACACCTTCTAAAAACCCTGTAGATTGGTGCTTAGTATCTACTAAATTTATGTTCCTAAATTCAAATGATTGCCCGTTTAGTCCAACACTTGCATCACCATTAAAATTATAATCTGTGTTTAAATATGGAAATTGTAATCCAGCATTTTCTAAGACCAATTCACCGTCCATATCTGGGTTTCTCAAAAAACCTTTTAAGGTAAAATCACCTGTTGCAATACCTCTTATTTTAGATAAAACATTTTCACCTAATGGGCTAAAAGCATCTAACTCAAATTCTTCTAGGTATACAGCTACATCAATTTTTGGTCTTGTTTCAGAAAAATCTAGTGAACCTATTGCTGAAATACTTTTTACTTTTTCTCTTTCTAAAGAAAAATTAACATCATATTTTTTATAAGAACTTTCACCTTCTATATTTAATTCTAAATCACCTTGTTTAAAATTATTGATTTCAAAATTCTTAACAGATAAATTTCCTTTGGGGCCATAGATGCCATCTACTTGAGATATGTTTATGATACCATCTAATTGTCCTCGTAATTTTAAGCTATCTATTTCTGGTAAAAAACTTTTTAAATATACGTTTGTGAAATCTACATCTAATTCTTTATAAGTAGAATCTCTTATAATTCCTTTAAAATTAATTTCTTGCTCTTTAGATTTTAAAGTAAATGGCGAAAAGACATACTCATTGGTCTTTAAATTAAAAAGAAGCTTATTATCTGTATTATTTTTGGGGTTTAGGTCCCATATATTTCCAAGATAATTAAACGTTGATTTTTCTATTCCTACCACAGATTTTTTATCTTTATTAATTGTGTAGTAAAAATCTAAATTAAATTTTTCTTTTTCTGAAAGACCTCCTTTAAAGGTTGATTTAAAAAACAGCGTATCATTCACAGTTTTATTGAAAAGCAATAATTTTGACAAAGTATAATAGGGTGTTTCTATACTTGCTGCACTAAAAGAAGTATCATATAAGCTTCTTTTAGTGTCTGTATCTAACGATAATGAATCTATAATAGTTCCGTAGGCAACAATCTTAGGTGAAGTAACCTTTAGTTTTAATTGATTTTTATTTGCTTTTATATTTCCATTAATTTTAGTGTTTGCGGCAACTGATATTTGTGGAAAAAACACATCAACTATTTGATTGTAAATCACAAAGTCAAATTTTAAAAATTGATCTGGCGACACTTTAAACGGGGTATAATTTGAATAGATACTTCCTAAGGCATTTTGTGCAAGAGGCAACATTTGTTCAAACTTAAAATCTCCAATTAATTCTCCTTTAATAATATCTTCAGAATCTATTCTAATTTGTCTAATATTTTCTTTTACCGTAGAGAAAATTAAAAACTGCTTAAATGAATAACTGTCTTTTTCATTTGTATACATGATGTTTTTAAAATTTGCAATCCCTACAATATTGTCTATCTTATCTCCTGTTAAGTCTAAATCTATTAACCCTTTAAGCTCAGAAATACTATCTCTATCGTAAAGATTCAGCGCTCTTAAATTTGCATAATTAATCGTAGCCTTAAAGTCAAATTTATTAATCTCTTCAGATAAATCTGCCAAGCCTTCAAAAGTTCCATTTAAATTAACATCTGTAGAGGCTAACTTTCCGTTAAATAAATTATTTTGATACAACCCATTAACACTAATGTCTTGATAGTTGTACTCATTAAATTCTATCTGAGAGATTTGGCCTACAAGCTTGGTATTAATATTTTCTATTCGAAATCCTTTACCATCTACCTCTCCTTCAAAAGAAATGTTACCAAATGAACTATCTTCAAAAAACCTTCCCAAATTAAACCTATCTAAGACCACCTCTCCTGTATAGATTGCCTCATCTATACTATTAAAGTTTTTTAATTCTAAATCTGCAACTACATCTCCTATCTCAGAGTTAATATCTAAGGTTGCCTCAATAGAACTGGGTGTTATTTTGGTAAATCCAGAGAGTGAAAACTCACCGAGTTTACTTAATTCTATTGGCAAATTTTTCTCCAAAAGGTTGGGAAGCAGATTTTTTAACTTAAAATAATCTGCAGAAAAGTCTTCTATATTGGCTGTTAAAAAAAACTCCTCTTGCTGTACAGCATTAATAAAGTTTAGATCACCAATAATTTTTATTCCTTTATCAGAATTTAGTTGTAAACGTTCTAAAGAAAAATTATTTAAAGAACCTTTTAAAGTAGTATTAAACCTTAGAACAACGTTTCCTTTAATCTCTTTATAGAGTTTTCTTAAATCTTTGGTAGACAAATAACTGTTCTTAAAATTGGCATCTATATACACCAATTCATTAAACTTACTTAAGTTTTTTCTATCATAATTAAAATCTATTTCTGCGCTAATTGTTGAGTACCTTGTTTGAAGAAGTGTATTGTAAAACTTCATTTGAGTCTTAGTATACGTAAAATCTGTAGTTAGATTGGTTATTTCTAGGCCT
>Ga0102886_1001142_pt1 | contig 11141 bp, 9 predicted proteins | sample Colrivmet1550A02_FD_84499 | JGI IMG/M metagenome (GOLD analysis project Ga0102886, IMG submission 84499) | Estuarine microbial communities from the Columbia River estuary - metaG 1550A-02 | ecosystem: Environmental > Aquatic > Marine > Intertidal zone > Estuary | place: USA: Columbia River... | reverse complement strand
CCTCTGACTTTTTGCTGAATGTAAACAGCAGCTAATTTATCTTCAAACTTTCTCCAAAACAGCATGTCCTCATACCATTTCAAATAAGTTTCCTTCGTTATTTCTTTCATTTAATAAATTCTATTTTATAATTCTTACTTATACTTCGAATTATTTATTTTTTTGTAAAGTTAATGTATCTAATTAATAGATTATAAATAAAATTAAAAATATTGATTTACTTAAAATTATATGTAAAAGAGAATCTCAGCGTGTTTTCTAACGGACTTATCACATTAGAGGTAGACAAAAGATAAGATAAATCTAAATTAATATCCTCTAATTTAAAACCAGTTCCAAACGTTACATACTTTCTAGCCCCCTTGTTTTCATTTTCTCCAAAATAACCAATTCTAAGAGCAAAAGAATCATCATAAGTGTATTCAAGACCCAAAGCAAGAGTTATTTCCTTTAATTCTTCGCTAAAACCATCTGGCGCATCTCCAAATGATTTAAATAAACCGGATAAAAAATTTACATCGGCCTGATTGTAACCAATTATTTGATTATTGGAGTTTAATATTGGGATACTAGGAGAAGGGACTAAAAGTTTATTAGACGAATCAAAAATAAAATCAAATGCAGAACCTAGCTTTAAATTTGTAGGAATAAAATTTTCCTTACCGAGTTCTTCATATTTCATTTTGGGCCCTAAATTGGAAATGTTAAATCCAAATCTCCATAATCCATTAAAATTTTCATAAGCTCTTTCTTCAGATTGATAAAATCCTGAAATATCAACTGCAAATGAGTTTGCAGAGCTTGAATCTGAGCTGACGCTTTGTAATTTTACGTCTGACATTAAAAACCTTCCAGTTACACCCATTGAAAAATAGTCACTCAATTTTAATATATATGAAGCATCTAAAGTAAACTCATTTGGATTTTCTAAATAAGGAATATCCTGAGGGTTTTGAAGAATATCAATATCTCCTAAACTAAAATATTTAAAACTAGTTGACCAAGAACTTCTATCGTCAATGATATTGTAGTAGTTAATATTTGCTAAAAAAACATCACTAACTAATTTACTTAAGTAAGGTGTGTAACTAACCCCGACCCCAGACTTATTATCTAAAAAAACATATTTAGCAGGATTCCAATGCTGAGAAAAAGCATCAGGAGATGTTGCGACACCTTGTTCACCAAGTCCTGAAGCTCTTGCATCGGCAGAAATCATCAAGAATGGCACGGCTGTTGTAATAACCCTTCTATCCTGTGAGTACAGGTTTGAATTAAATAAAATTACTAAAATAAAAATACTGTAACCCTTGAAATTGTGCATACAATACAAATATAAATAATGATTATTAATGAATAATTATTTTTTTAAACAATTTACTATCTTGCACAAAAAAGTATATCATATGAAATTTAACATAGTCTTAAAATCTTTTTTACTTTTTATTCTTATTTCAATAATAGGTTGTAATAACAATCCTTTTAAAAATAACAGAAATATCTCTAACGCAACTGGATGGAAAATCAGCACTAAAGACGGTGGATACAAAAACAATAAATCATTTAAAGGTCAGCAAACTGGCCCTGGATTAGTTTTTGTTGAAGGAGGAACATTTACAAAAGGTAATGTAAAAGACAACGTAATGCACGATTGGAACAATAGTCCAACTCAACAATATGTAAGATCCTTTTTTATTGATGAAACTGAAGTTACAAATTCAATGTATGTTGAATATTTATTTTGGATGAATAAAGTTTTTGCAAAAGATTACCCTAATATATATAAAGCTGCTCTTCCGGACACCTTAGTATGGAGAAATCCACTTGGTTTCAATGAAGATATGGTAAATAATTATTTAAGACATCCAGCATTTGAAAATCATCCTGTAGTTGGTGTAAGTTGGAAACAAGCTACTAATTTTGCTAAATGGAGAACAGATAGAGTTAATGAAAGAATTTTAGTTGAAAATGGCTATCTAAGACCTGAATCAATACATCCTGATAGTTTAGCTAATGGATATTCTTTTAATACCAAAGCTTATTTTTTAAACCCTGGGGAATCTTTTGGAGGAAAAATATATGAAATGGCTGACAGTAAACAGACTGAAACCAATGAAAATGGAGAAACAGTTTATAATAATGTCAAAAGAGAAAGTGGATTATTACTTCCTGAGTATAGACTTCCAACCGAAACAGAGTGGGAATATGCTGCCCTCGCTTTAAGTGAAATTTCAGAAATGAATTTATACCGAGGAAAAAAGAAATTTCCATGGAGTGGAGAGTATACTAGATCTGGTAAGAGAAAAAATCAAGGTGATCAACTAGCAAATTTTAAATTATCAGACGGTGATTACGGAGGTATTGCAGGTTGGTCCGAATCAGGTTCTGGAATCACATCATCAGTTAAATCATATCCTGCAAATGATTTTGGAATTTATGGGATGGCTGGAAATGTTGCAGAATGGGTTGCTGACGTATATAGACCTATAATTGACGAAGAAATGAATGACATTAGTTATTACAGAGGAAATCAATATTTTAATCCAAGTATTGGAGAAGATGGGAAAGTATTAATTACAAAAAATACAGATTCAATCTCTACACAAAATTTACCTGGATCGATACAATATGGAGATTCTAATTCAGTTGATTTAAGAAATTTTAATGATGGTGACTTAAAATCAACAAGAGAGTTTCTTAGTTCATCAGGAATATCCCAAATGTATAATTCTCCTGATTTAAATGATCCTAACAGCGAAAGTACAACGCTAATTAGTGATAAAGCAAGAGTTTACAAAGGTGGTTCTTGGTTGGACAGAGCTTATTACCTTGATCCTGCACAAAGAAGATATCAGCTAGAATCTATGACTTCAAACTTTATTGGATTTAGATGTGCAATGTCATATTTAGGTGAAGTAAGAAATACTAAAAAATCAAGAAAAAGATAAAATAAATACTCATACCTTTTCTTTTGTATTTTATTATATTTAACTGATGCTTACGTCAGAACTTTATAAATATTTTAAAGAATCAAGTTCAGTTTCTACTGACACTAGATTAATTAAAAAAGGTTCAATCTTTTTTGCTTTAAAAGGAGAAAATTTCGATGGAAACAAATTTGCTGAAGAAGCAATCAATAACGGAGCAAGTTATGCTATTATTGATGATCACTCATTAAACAATCCAAAATTTATTAAAGTCAAAAATGCATTAAAATCTTTACAGGATTTATCTAACTTTCACAGATCTAAATTTTTAAAAACTAAAATAATTGCTCTAACAGGGAGTAATGGTAAAACCACTACCAAAGAATTAATAAGTGAAGTATTAAAAAAGAAATACAGAATCATTTCAACAATTGGAAATTTAAACAACCACATTGGAGTTCCGCTAACATTATTAAGAATTAAGTCTGATACAGAAATTGCTATTGTTGAAATGGGAGCAAATCATCTCAACGAAATTAAATTTCTAACAGAGTTAATAAATCCAGATTTTGGATTAATAACTAATTTTGGCAAAGCCCATTTAAAAGGATTTGGTAGTATTGAAGGAGTAATAAAAGGGAAAAGCGAGTTATTTGATTTTCTAATTAACAACAATAAAAAAGCATTTATAAATAATGATGATCCCGTACAAAATCAATTTGTTGGCAATAAAATAAGTTTTAGTAGTGAAGGTAAATCAAATTACATATTCAAAGAAGTTAAAGAAACTGATTATGCTGGTCTCAATTATAAAAACTTTGTAGTAGATTCAAAACTTACAGGAAATTATAATTACCTCAATATAGCATTTGCTACATCGATAGGACTTTATTTCAATATTTCTTTAGAAAAAATAAAAGAAGCAATATCTAATTACATCCCATCAAACAACAGATCCCAAATAATAGAAAAAAATAATAAATCAATCATACTTGATGCTTATAATGCAAATCCAACTAGTATGATTTTAGCCATAAATTCTTTAATTAAAAAACAGGGAAAGAAATCAATTATTTTAGGAGATATGTTTGAACTAGGAAATCAATCTGAAAAAGAACACCATGATTTGATTGATTTTTGCGTAAAAAATAATTTTGAAAATATTTTTCTAATAGGAAATGAATTTTTTAAACAAAAAGACAAATTTCAAATTCCTTTTTTTTATAAAACTAAGGATGAATTAAATAATCATATTAAAAAGTTTCCAATTACTTCAAAATATGTTCTTATTAAAGGCTCAAGAGGAATGAAAATGGAAGACTTAGTAAATTATATTTGATAATAATGAAGAAAACAATTTTATTTTTTTTTATTTCTGTACTCATAGGGTGTAATAACCCAGTTCCGTGGAAAAATTATGATGAATCTATTGAAATTGAGAAAAGCAAAAGTCATTCCAACAAAAGAATGCAATTCAAACTAATTCAATCTAAATATGAATTTAAAAATGATTGGTTTAAGAACATAAATAAAGAGTTAAATCAGTTTAGTGAAAAAGAATACAATTTTCTTAAACCATTGGTAATTGAAAAAAGTATTCCTGAAATTCAAACAAGTATATTAGATGGAAAACTTACATATGAAAAATTGGTATTGTTCTATTTATACAGAATAAAATCTATTGAGTATGATAAAAATCAGTATTTAAATTCAATCATAAGTATTAATCAGAATATAGTAAAAGAGGCTAGAGAAAAAGATAAAAGAAAACCTGAATCCATTTACTCGCTACATGGTATTCCGGTTCTTTTAAAGGACAATATAAATTTTGAAGGTTTAGCAACTACAGCAGGATCATATGCTTTAAATAACAATACATCTAAAAATGCTTTTGTTGTAGACAAATTGAAAGAAAATGGAGCTCTAATACTTGGTAAAACTAACCTTAGTGAATGGGCATACTATTTCTGTAATAACTGTCCTTCGGGTTACAGTGCTTTAGGTGGACAAACTCTAAATCCTTACGGTAGAAAGATATTTGATTCTGGCGGATCAAGTTCAGGAAGCGGAGTTGCTATTTCTGCAAATTTTTCTAGTGTTTCACTAGGTTCTGAAACTTCAGGGTCTATACTATCTCCATCATCAGCAAGTTCAATTGTAGGTCTAAAACCAACTGTTGGTATTGTAAGTCGGTCAGGAATAGTACCAATATCTTCCACGCTAGATACGTCTGGTCCTATGACAAAAAACGTAATTGACAATGCTATAGTTTTAAAAGCTATTTCAAGCTATGATCAAAATGATTCTATGTCAGTAAATAGTAAAGACATTGATTTAGAATCCATATTGGATTCCTCATTGAAAGGAAAACGATTTGGAGTATTCAATGAGTTTTTAAATGATTCCCTTTATTCGAATGCAATTAACAAAATTGAAAAACTAGGTGGAATAATTATAAAATTCAATCCGCCCCAAATTAATTTTAATGGTTTTAGGAAGATTCTTGACTATGACATGAAAAATGATCTTCCCATATATTTTAAAAACAATAATATTTCTTTTAAAAGTATAAAAGATATTGTTGAATTTAATAAAAAAGACTCATTGAATAGAGCCCCATACGGACAAGGAATTTTTAAATCTATTATTAGTGACTCTACTAAATTTAATGAAATATCCACAATCAAAAACAGAATCAAAACCGAGGGAAAGAAATATTTTAATACAGCAATTAAAAAACATAAATTGGATGCTATTATTTCTATAAATAATTACCACGCTGTTTACGCCGCCGGAGCCTATTATCCCTGCCTTACTATTCCAATGGGTTATAATAAAAATGGTAAACCTTTTAACTTAACATTTATTTCAAAATCTTATACTGAAAACAAACTTTTACAGATCGGATATGCTTTTGAAAAAGAAACCAGATTAAGAGTTAAGCCATTTTAATTAAATCTCTGATAATAAGTAGAATAGCTGAGTTTCAAAGGAGATCTAATTTCAAATAATTCTAAATCAGAACTAGCCTTAAAATTAAATTTAGATTCTTTATCAATTTTAATAAAAGTACCCTCATTTAGGTTTTTATTTTCATGCAAAAGATTTCCTTGTTTTATAAAAAAAGAATAAATCTTCTTAGAATCTAAATTAATTTCATGAAGCCCATCATCATATTTAATTTCATAAATTTCTATTCCTTCTGAATCCATTTGAAAAGGAGAATCATTCCCTTTGATAGTTGTAATACTTATTTTTTCTTTTTTTAATACAGGAAAAGAAGCATGTTTATAATCACTATAAGTTGCAGGTAGTGTAATTGTTTTGGAAATATTTGGGTCAAACCAAATTTGAAACATTCGAGAATTATCTAAAATTTCTTCTGCATGAGATATTCCATTTCCAGATCTAATAATCTGAGCATCTCCTTTTTTTAATTCAATCCATTTGTTCTGTTGTGAATCAAAATGTTTTATACTTCCCTCAATAACAAAACTACATATCTCAAATCCTTGATGAGGATGTAAACCTATTGTGCTTCTAAATGAGGGAGTCCATGCATCTGCCCAATAAAATAAATTTGAATATGGCTTTAATTCTCCACCATCTTGAAGGAATCCAATGGGTTTTTTTTCCAAAATCTCACCATTATTAAAATTTCCTGAAGCCTGGTCTTGCTTACTAAAAATTAAAACTGACATATTAAATTTTTTTACATCTACAATATTACTAAAATTGGTTGTATAAATTAACTTGTTACCTTTAAGTAACTATTAAATTCTAGAAACTTTTAGATTACTAAAACAGTATTATGAAAGTAACTAATATTTATTTTTATTTGTTGTTTTTTAAATAATCTAATGCTAGAGTTGTCATTGATTTTAATCCTGTAATCATAGCTGAATCGTCAACATAAAAATCAGGTGTATGATGAGGAGCCGCCTTAAGAGGATCTGTACCTTTTTTAGCTCCACCAATAAAGAAATAAATTCCCGGAATTTTTTCTTGAAAAAAAGAAAAATCTTCTGCACCAGTAATAGCATTCATTGAATTAACATTTTCAGAGCCATTTATTCTTTTAAGGGACGGTAACATTTGTTCATACAAATCTGGATCATTATATGTTATAGGATAAGTAACTTGATATGTTATTTTTGCTTTAGCATTATTAGCTTCAGCAATATTTTTAACAATTTCTTCAAGCCTTTGTAATAAAACTTCCTTCATTTTATTATCAAGTGTTCTTATAGTTCCTAACATATACAAACTTTCGGGAATAATATTGCTTCTTACTCCTCCATGAATACTTCCAATGGTAACAACGGCAGCAGCTTCAGTTAAAGGCATGTTTCTACTTACAATAGTTTGTATGGAGTTTATCATTTGAGATGCAGTAACAATTGGATCTACACCTGTCCAAGGTGTTGACCCATGAGTTTGAACACCTTCAATATCTATTCTAAATTCATTAACTGCAGCCATAATACCTTTAGGTCTAACGTAAACCTGTCCAGCGCTAATTTGAGACCAAATATGAAGACCAAAGATTGCATCAACATCGGGATTTTTTAAAACACCCTCCTTAACCATTAACTCAGCTCCCCCTTCCTCCCCAGCCGGAGCTCCTTCTTCAGCAGGTTGAAAAATAAATTTCACAGAACCAGGGATTTGATCTTTTATTTCATAAAGAACTTTTGCCACACCTAATAATATTGCAGTATGAGTATCGTGACCACATGCATGCATTACTGGAACAGTATCTCCGTTATATTCTCCTGTCATTTTTGAAGCCCAAGTTAAATCAGCTCTTTCTTTGACTGGTAATCCATCGATATCTGCTCTTAATGCAACAACTGGACCTGGTTTTCCTCCCTTAAGTAACGCTACTACACCCGTTTTAGCTATGCCCGTTTGTGGATTAAGACCAATTTTTCTTAATTCTTCAGCTATCCTTTCAGATGTTTTAAATTCTCTGTTACTGAGCTCTGCATTTTCATGAAACCAGTGTCTCAGTTCAATGACTTGATTTTCATAGCTAGAGATTAGATCAGAAATTTTTTTATCAAATTTTTGAGAAAAAGAAAAAAAAGAAACAAACAGTAATAAAAGAGACAAATACTTTTTCATAAAATTATAGTAGGTTTAAATTAGATTGAAATTTTTTACAAGCATTTAAAAATGATTCATTTAGGTCATTATTTAATATTCCTTTGTTGGAAGAAAAATTTGAAGAAAAATTTGGAAGGGAAAACATAGGAACATCGAACTTATGATTAAATGAAATACGACTGTGAGCAGTTTCTAAAACAGAGAGTGCACCTCTTTCACCATCAGATGTAGATAAAAGCAACATAGGTTTATCCCACCAAACTATTTTGCCAATTCTAGAAATCCAGTCAAATATATTTTTAAAAGCAGCTGTATATGATCCATTATGCTCAGCGAATGAAATTATTATTGCATCTGAACAATTTAATATTTCATAAAACTTTGTTGCTTTTTCAGGTATTCCAAAGTTTAATTCTTTGTCCTCACTAAATATTGGCATCTCAAAATCATTTAAATCTAAAATAATTATTTCAGTATTATTAAATTGAGTGGATGCGTATATAGAGAATTGCTTATTAATCGATTTTTTAGAGGAGCTTGCTCCAAATACCACAATTTTTTTCATAAATAGTGGGTCATACTGGATTCGAACCAGTGACTTCTACCCTGTCAAGGTAACACTCTGAACCAACTGAGTTAATGACCCTATTGAGGTGCTAAATTTATAAATTAAAATTTATATTTAGCTTATTAATTAAACTGAATTTTGAAATCGTTACATTTTTAAAAATAGCATTTGGTTTATTTTTTATATTAGTAATATGAAGCGAAAAGAAAAAATGATTAGATTTTGGATTGATATTCTATTTAAAATTATTGTATTTATTGCTGCTGTAATTGCTATGAAGTTAATCTTCTTTAAATCATAAACAATACTTATTTTTTATTAAATACAACTGGGAACGAATAACGAATCGCTACAGGGTAATCATTTTTTAAAGCAGGTTCTAAAGAAGGTATTTTTTTAATCACCTTTTCAGCTTGAACTCTATAATCTTCAGGACCAAAAGAGTTTATTTCAAAAATATTTCCGTCATTTTCAATAATCAGATCTAAAAAAACAATTACCTGATTACTACCATCATTATGAGTTTTCGGATACTTTAAATGTTTTTTCACATACAACTGCATGTTTTCTTTAAAAAGGGTAATAGAAGTTTCTGGTGTAACATCTTTAGCTTTAGGAAATAATGGAGCCCAATCTATATTCTCTAAACTAAACACATCATTAGGATCAAAATTTTGTGTTTCATTTCTGTAGGTAACCGGGATTCTTATTGGAAAAGGCTTAACAACTCCATCAACTTTTCCTGGTCTAAAGACAGGAAGTTCATTAAATATTTTCATTGCTGCTTGTTCAAATATCGAATTAGCTGTATTTAAAGCATCAGCGTCATTAAATTCAACACCAACTATTGAAGATTTAGCAAACAGTTTATCAACTTTCCCATTAACATCTATCTCAAAAAAAACATTAACAACAGATTGTAAACCTAATTCTTTAGCTGTTTCGGGAAAAATAAAATATTTTTCAATATGCTCAGCTATAGTTTCATTAAAACAAATACTTTGATTCTTTACAGGAACTAATTTACATATTGGAAATACAGGATATTCTTTAACAACTGGATTATTTTCTTGAGATTGCAGAAAAGAAAAAAAGCAAATAAAAAAAAACGAAAGTAATTTGTTGTACATAAAATATATTTAAATAATGTTTGTTAAAAAAGCTAAAGTACAATTTAGATAACTTTTTATTACTTTAGTTATGTAATAAAATATTAGTGATATGAAATTTTATAAATATATATTGCCTTTCTTTTTAATAGCATTATTGGGTTCTTGTGAAAATATGGATCAAGAAATGTCTGATGACGAATTAATTCAAGCTATTATTAGTTCAGAAAATCGAATCTCAGTAACAAAAAATGATCTTCCAAAAACAGCAATATCTACTCTGAACTTTAAAATGGATAATGATGTGATTCGTTATGCAGAACTAGCACCAGAGCTAGGGTTTGAAATTGAAATGAAAAGTTGGGAATTTTTTGATTTTGAGTTAGATTACGAAAGAAATGATAATAAATATTTTACAACTGAGGGAAGAGAATTAGAATCTAATAAAGAAAACAAAGACAGTTGGGGTGACAAAAAAAATAAAGATAGTAAGAAAAAAAGAGGGCCTTGCTTTAAATTTGTATACCCAATATCATATACAATGGGGGATAACTCTGTGATTACGGGAGATAACAGAAAAGAAATTCACAATCAGATAAAAATCTATTTTGAAATAAATGGTAAAACAAAAGAAAATAAACCTAGTTTAAACTTTCCTATACAAATTTTAACGCTGGACGATAATAAACAAGTTTTGACTAAAGATATTTTATCTCTTGAAGATTTAAAAGCTTTATGGAAGATATGTAAAGGTGACAAAAAAGAAGATGGAGATAAAAAGAATGATTAATAGTACTTTCTCATAGGTTATACATTTATAAATTAATTTAATTACTATTTCTAACCTTTCTCAACCTTTCTTTCCATTGATTATAGTTTTCTTTAGGCAAATCTGGAATAGTGTCTAATGATTTTTTTAATAAATTAAATACTTCATTTTCTTTTTCAGTTAAATTAATAGTCGAAATAGGTCTCTTTTCATAAATATCCTCGGAATATTTAAAAAATTCACCTTTTTTGTACAGCTTATAATCCTTACTTTGAGCAAAAATTCCTCTATCGAGTCCTCTTGTTGACCACATTGGATTATAATAAGTTACTAAAACGTCTCTTTCCAAATAACTATCATCTAACAAAAGTGGAATTAAACTTTTTCCATAAGATTCATAATTTTTAACATTAAGAATGTCTTCAAAAGTTGCATAAAAATCCGTGAGATCTATTAATGCATCGCTAACTCTGTAATCGTTAATTTTAGTATTCCAATTAATTATCAAAGGAACGTTTGAAGCATGTTTAATTGTTCTTCCTTTAGAACCTTGTATCTGATATCCGTTATTTAAGGTTGTCACTTTTGTGTCTGTTCCGTTATCTCCCAAAAAAATCAAAATTGTATTTTTATCTAAATTGTTTTTTGTTAATGCGTCT
>Ga0102886_1001140_pt1 | contig 11154 bp, 11 predicted proteins | sample Colrivmet1550A02_FD_84499 | JGI IMG/M metagenome (GOLD analysis project Ga0102886, IMG submission 84499) | Estuarine microbial communities from the Columbia River estuary - metaG 1550A-02 | ecosystem: Environmental > Aquatic > Marine > Intertidal zone > Estuary | place: USA: Columbia River... | reverse complement strand
TATACATGAATTTGACTTAATTCATTTTATACCTCACTTTGAAACTAAACATTCTTGGTGCACCCAGATATGCAGGTCTAGGCGTGTATTCTGTGTTTGTTAAGTTGTCTACAATAAAACTTACGCGTAAGCTTTCATTGAAATTATAAAAGGCACGCATATCAAATATTAAATCACCATTCGGGTGGGCATCGCGAGAATCTTTTATTCCTCCAGCGATAAGTGGTCCAAGGGCTTCATCTACAAAAATAAAATCTACATTTTGCATAAAGTCATTGTATTTACAGCTCATGCCCAACCCTATGCGTTTAAATTCTGTCTGCAAATCGAATTTGAATAAGTGCTGATATCTGTATTTTAAAATTCCGTTGCTGTTATCTGAGCTGGTTCCTTCATATGTAATGTCAAAGCCTTGCGCACCTTGCGCATAAACTTCATTTGGGTTTTTTACAATTGGGTTCATGTAGGCGTAGCCTGTAAGAAATCGGAGGTCAATATTTCCAATTTTACCTGTTCCAGATAATGTTGTTTCAAAACCTGCGACTTGTGTTTCGCCAACATTTACAGATTTAAATCCAAACCCATCTGGCCATGAGAAAAATGTAAATTCAGTCATGTTATCGTAGCTATTAATGTAGCCAGCAATATCAATAATTCCTTTCCAGTCATCACTAATTTTTAAAATCTGTTTTATCCCAATTTCTCCACTCCAGCCACTTTCAGCCTCTAATGATTCGTTTGGGAAAACGTTTACGCTTCCAACATTTGTATTTGTAAACAATTCTGCCATACTTGGATAGCGGTATCCACCGCCATAAGATGCTCTAATAAATGTGGCTCTTGTTGCTTGGTATGTAACCCCAGTTCTAATAACCGGACGGCTAAAAACAAGTTCGTCCACTTTATAGTCTTCGTATCGTATTCCAAAAGAGGCTGTAAATCGATTCCACTTTTTATCCAATTGTCCATATGCCGCAAGATTTTTTGTCTCATGTTTTCCTTGAAACACTTCTGAATCAGTGAAGGCAAAAGCAGCAACTCCACCAACGGTAAGGGTTAACTTCTTTTCAAAAAAGTGCTGAAATTGATATTCACTGTAGTAGTAGTCTGAAAAATTTTCGTAGTTGGTTGTTGGACTTTTTGCATTGTTGTTAATGCCTAAAAACCGTCCGCGTAAGCTATGTTTAGACCGGCCATGGTTAAAATTAACAAATGGATCTACATAATAATCCCAGCCGTCAGTTAAGGTTATGGCGCTATCTCTAGCAATATAGGCTTGTGTATCATAATCTTCCCATAGCATAGCGTCCCCACTTTTAGAATACAAGGCGCTGGTGCTAAAGCCCCAAGTCATTCCCTTTATATTGGTAGGATAAAACTTCATTTTTACATTTAACCGAGCACGTTTGTCAATTTCTTGATAGCGAAACCCCTCGTCATTTAACCAGTTTCCAGAAAATACTAGATCTGCATTTTTTATTTTTCTAGCGTGCATAAAAGTTGCACCTCCAATCAATTGAGGAGAATCCCACCATTTAATTTCTTTACGTTTTGGAGAATCGTACCAACCTCCAAAAACGGAAACCGTAGTCTGTGGTTCAGTCGTTGGAAATACAGTTCTAACATTAATTAATCCATTCAAAGCTGAGGTACCGAAGAGAGCGGAAGACGCCCCTTTAATAACTTCCATTTGGTAAACCGATTCATTGGGTAAAAGTTTCCATTGTACTTGGCCAGCATCGGGGCTCATCATAGGAATATCGTCTACCATCATGAGCACGCGAGATCCAGCACCAAAACTCCAGCCGCTGCCGCTTCTTATGTTTATTTGATCGTTTACAATGTTTACCCCCGGTGTTTGTTGAAAAGCCTCCTGCAGTTTAACGGTATTTTTTTCATCGATTAAGGTGGGTTTTAAAACTTCAATAGAAACGGTTGTTTCCTCGATACGTTGTTCGAATTTACCCGCAGACAGAACAACAGTTTCCAATGTGTTTTTCTGCTCAATAAGCTCAACGTCTAACTTGTAATCTTCGCTCTCTCTAAGTTGTATAGTGAACGATTCAGTTTGATATCCGATATACGAAAAGGTTATTTTGAGTTCTCCAACAGTTTGTTCTAGTGCATACGTTCCATCATAAAGTGACATTGTACCGGTTCGGTTTTGGCCAACGACATTAACATAAAGTAAAGGCTCTTTCGTTTTAGAATCGGTAATAATGCCATAGACCTTCTGAGCTTCAGCTTGGAAAGTGAATAAAATTACCAACACGAGGAAGTAGTATTTTCTCATAAATTGTGGGTTTCAATTTGTACCATAAATATGATAAAATCTTAACAATTGTATGGCAAAAATAGCATTGGTTACAGGCGCGACTTCAGGAATAGGAAAAGCAACGGCAATTAAACTCTCAACTCTAGGTTTCAATTTGATCATCGCGGGTAGAAGAGAAGAGCGGTTAAAGTTGTTAAAATATGATTTAGAGTCTAATGGCGTTGAAGTGTGTGCGCTTTCATTTGACCTAAGAGACAGAACGGAAGTTGACAAGGCGATTGATTCTCTTTCTGAAAGGTGGAAAGCAATAGATGTTTTAGTTAATAATGCAGGACTTGCAGCAGGAAGAGACACCATTCAAGAAGGTGATATTGACAATTGGGAGAAGATGATTGACACGAACGTGAAAGGTTTGTTGTACATCAGCCGCAAGGTCATGCCCTTTATGGTTAATAATAAGTCTGGTCATATTGTGAATATTGGCTCTACAGCTGGTCGCGAAGTATACCCGGGCGGCAATGTCTATTGTGCAAGTAAACACGCTGTTGATGCTATTTCTAAAAGCATGCGAATTGATTTGGTAGAGTATGGCATAAAAGTGACTCAAATTAGACCGGGGATGGCGGAAACAGAATTTAGTCTAGTGCGCTTTAATGGAGATGTCGATTCTGCTAAAAAGGTATACGCGGATTTAGAACCTCTAATTGGCGAGGATGTTGCGGAGATGATTGGTTTTGCAGTCGGTTTGCCAAAGCATGTTTGCATTAATGATTTAGAGGTAACTTGCACTGCGCAAGCTACGAGCACCATTGTGAATAGAAAATAATCGTGTTTTAAACTGATTTATTTATCTTGACGGCATAAACCACTTTTGTTTTGCCAAACCAACTCATATACCAAATTGCGTTAACACTCATTCCTGGAATTGGAGATGTCAATGCCAAAGCGCTTTTAGCCTATTGCGGAAGTCCAGAAGCTGTTTTCAAAGAGAAGAAAAGTCATCTTATAAAAATACCAGGTATTGGAAGCATTGCTGCAAAGAGTATTTCAAAAGCGGATGTATTCGACAGGGCGGAAGACGAACTCCAATTTATTGAGAAGTCAAAAATTCAACCACTTTTTTTTACTGACTCGGCTTACCCAGAAAGATTGAAACACTGTGCAGATAGCCCAATACTTCTATATTTTCAAGGAAATTTAAGTTTTAATGATTGTCATTTTATCAGTGTGGTTGGCACACGCAGCGCTACTGATTTTGGGAAAGAGTTTACCGAAAGGGTGGTGGAGCAACTTAAACCCTACAACACTTGTATCGTAAGTGGTTTGGCATACGGCATAGACGTTACCGCACATAAATCGGCTTTGAGGAATGACATGGCCACAGTGGCTGTTGTGGCTCATGGGTTAGATAGGATTTATCCTTCTTTGCATAAAAATGTAGCTGAAGAGATGAAAGCCAATGGAGGTGTGCTGACGGAGTTTGCAACTGGCACAAAACCTGACCGAGAAAATTTCCCAAAACGGAATAGAATAGTAGCTGGCTTAAGCGAGGCAACGATAGTTGTAGAGGCAGCAAAGAAAGGAGGAGCTTTAATTACAGCAGAATTGGCAAGCTCATATAACCGTGACGTATTTGCTGTGCCAGGAAGATTAACAGATAAGTATTCGGAAGGGTGTAACCATCTGATTAAAACAAATCAAGCTTCACTTATACAATCAGCTAAAGACATAGAATACCTGCTAGGGTGGCAATCTCCCAATTCTGCAAAAAAGAAAACGGTTCAGAAACCTATGTTTGTGGATCTCAACCCTGAAGAAGTAGCCTTAGTTAATCTTATTCAAGAAAATCAACCGATTCAATTAGACCTTTTAGCAATGAAATTAAATTGGCCAGTTTCTAAAGTTTTCCCTGTATTAACCATACTCGAACTCAAAGGGGTTGTTCGTGGACAACCGGGCAGAGTTTTTGAGTTGATTTAGCTCAATACTAATGGTAAAATTTACTGTAACTACTTTTTGAATATCTTGTTGAAAACCCACTAAAACTGCGCTTTGCCAATCCATTTTTAAATTACATTTGCCGCCATATTTTAATGAAAATCTTAACATCCAACGCTATGGATCATAAGTTTCAGGCAGAAATAAATGCCTTCATGGATCTGGTAAAAGTTAGAAATGCTAACGAACCAGAATTCTTACAAGCTGTTACAGAAGTAGCAGAATCAGTTATTCCTTTTATTGCAGATAAGCCAAAATACCAAGATGCCAAAATCTTAGAGAGAATGGTTGAGCCTGAGCGCACTCTTATGTTTAGAGTGCCTTGGACAAGCGATAATGGTGAGGTAAATGTAAACCGTGGTTATCGTGTTGAGTTTAACTCAGCTATCGGACCTTACAAAGGTGGTTTACGTTTTCACCCATCTGTGTCGCTTTCAATTCTTAAGTTTTTAGGTTTTGAGCAGGTTTTCAAAAATTCTCTTACAACATTGCCTATGGGCGGTGGTAAAGGTGGTTCAGATTTTGACCCAAAAGGCAAGTCTGACGCTGAAGTAATGCGTTTTTGTCAAAGCTTTATGACTGAATTACAAAGACACATTGGTCCTGATACAGATGTTCCTGCTGGAGATATCGGTGTTGGTGGTCGTGAAATTGGATTCATGTTCGGTCAATACAAAAGGTTGCGTAACGAATTTACCGGAGTTCTAACTGGTAAAGGCTTAAACTGGGGTGGATCGCTCATCCGTCCAGAAGCTACAGGTTATGGTACTGTATATTTTGCAAAAGAAATGTTAGCCACCAAGGGCGATAGTTTCGAAGGTAAAACGGTTGCGATTTCAGGTTCTGGAAACGTTGCTCAGTTTGCTTGCGAAAAAGTAACGCAATTAGGAGGTAAAGTAGTTACACTTTCAGATTCTAAAGGACACATTTACGATCCTGCTGGCATCGATGCTGATAAGTTGGCCTGGGTAATGGAATTAAAAGGAGTGAGAAGAGGTCGTATTTCTGAATATACAGATCAATTCCCTGGATCTTCATTCCATGCTGGTGAAAGACCATGGGGTGTTACATGTGATGTTGCTTTGCCTTGTGCGACTCAAAATGAGTTGAACGGAGAAGAAGCAAAAGCATTATTGTCTAACGGTTGTATCGCTGTCGCGGAAGGCGCAAACATGCCTTCTACACCAGAAGCAATCGAAGCATTCCACGATGCAAAAATCTTATTCTCTCCTGGTAAAGCTTCTAACGCGGGTGGTGTTGCCACTTCAGGATTAGAAATGAGCCAGAACAGTTTACGTTTAAGTTGGACGAGAGAAGAAGTAGACGAAAAATTACACAACATTATGGTAGCTATCCATAAAGCATGTGTTGATTTTGGAGCACGTGAAGATGGCTCTATTGATTATGTAAAAGGAGCAAACATTGCTGGTTTCGTAAAAGTTGCCGATGCTATGTTAGACCAAGGTGTTGTATAAAAACAACCCACTATAAATTTAAAAAGCCCGATGCATTGCATCGGGCTTTTTTTTTCTTCTATTGAGAAATCGAAAAATATTTCTAAAATAAATAGAATTAACATGGGTAAATGTCCTTTTTCTTACCCCTCATGTTAAGTAAATTTAGAGTGATTTTAAGGAATCAGTATTCCTGACTTCATTCGAGATATTTTAGTTAATCGTAATTATTGACGAAACTGAAGAAGCGATTTAAATAAAAACTTATTGTAAACGGTAAAAATTCAAATTATGAAACTTCTCAAAAACATTTTATTGGCAACAGACTTTAGTAAATCGTCTGAATATGTTTTGGAAAACGCAATAGACATTGCTAAAATATTTCATTCTGAAATTACGCTTATTTATGTATTGCCAAAGGAGATTGAAAATCAAAAAGCGAAAGAATTGCTGAAAGAATTTGCCTTAAAACAATTGGAAGTAATTAATAGAAAAATAGTAAATGAGGGCATTCAGACATCCGAACCTGTATTGTCTAATGGAGATTTTTCTGATAAAATTATTAATACGGCCAAAAGAATAAATGCAAATATTATAATGATTGGTGGAGGAGAGAAGTTAGAGAACAATGTTCTTCATTTGGGTTCTAATGCAGAAAAAATTATTCGGAAGAGTAGCGTACCTGTTTATGTAGTAAAAAACAGAAATCAGTTTAACATAAAAAGCATTTTGTGCCCTGTCGACTTTTCTAAAGAATCTAAACGTGCTTTGAAAAACGCGATTACCATAGCGCATCGTTTTAAAGCCAAATTGGAAATATTGACTGTCTTTGAAGTATCTCAATTAGATTTAATAAAGGACAAGATTAATTTAGGACAAGAAGTTGAATTTATTCGGTGTGAACATCAACGCGAGTTTGAAGCGTTTTTAGAACAATTTAGTTTGGAGGGATTAGAAGTGACAAAAGTTGTAAAACAAGGTAAACCCGATAAAGAAATACTCAAGGCGATTGAGGAACATAATTTTGACCTTCTCATGATAGGTACCACAGGTAAATCTGGCATAAGTAAAGTCCTAATGGGGAGCGTAACAGAAAAAGTGATAAGAAAGGTGCCTACTTCATTCATTACGTTAAAGAAGAAAGACCTTATCAAATTAGATATAGAATCAAAAATTGAAGATATAGAATACCATTACAAAGTTGCTCAACAGCTTTTTGAAGATGGTATTTTTAAAGAATCTATAAAACAGTTTGAAACGTGTCTAAGCATTAGCGTTATGCATTTACCATCCTTAAAAGGACTAACAAAAGTTTACAAAAAACTAGGAGATACCGCTAAGGAAGATAAATATATGAATCTGACGACTCAAGTTTTAGATAAAATGTACAATGAAAAAATTGAAACAGAAGCGAGGAAATACAATGTGCATTAATTAAGAAAGTCAGATGCATTGCATCGGGCTTTTTCTATTTTAGAACAATGCAAAACAAAGGACGCTATTATTTAGGTCTTATCATTTTTGTCTTAGGATTTTTTTCTCCGTTAGCCATATCAATGGTGCTTAATGCCAATTTAAGTGATGGTGTTAAAACTGCTATTTCAAGCATTTTAGCTATTGGTGGCCCTGAAGTTCTCATGATTCTCTCTGGAGTCATAATGGGGAAAGACAATCTTGCTGCCTTGAAGCAAAAGATTGCAGGGTGGCTTAAGCCATTGGCGCCTCCTTCTTATGTGAGTAAAGCAAGATTTGTCCTTGGTATTATTCTTTTTAGTCTGTGTTTACTTGAAGGGATTATCCACGTTCACTGGGATGGCATAATAAATTTATATTCTGATTTCGCTTTAGCTTACATGATTTTTTGGAATGTTTTATTCCTGCTCAGCCTTTATGTTTTAGGAGGAGATTTCTTTAATAGACTTATTGGTTTGTTTATCTATAAAAGTCAACCTGACAAATGATTGCTTTTAATTTGGAATAAACTTCACCTTTGTTTAAACTCATCGGTTGAGGAAAATACCGAATGATAACAGCTAGGGTTCATGATTTCAAAAAAGATGAAAAAGTTCGGATTAACCATATTGATTTTAACATTCGCCACCGGTTTAATCGGCCAAAGCTCTAGTGACACCACTCGTTCGGATAGTGAACAAAGCCGTGAGTCTCAGGCGATGGATGCTACCGCCACTCAATGGAGTTTTCAAACCGCATTTCAATATATGCCTGATTATTTTAGTGACGATGTAAAAGGTGTACCACGTAAGCCAGGCTTGGATAATTATTTGCAATTACGTGTTGTTGCGCCAATTCCGCTCAAGAAATTGACCATTTTGCCTCGTTTAACTTTTCGTCATTACGAAGATGTAGCTACTGGAAAAACGGGTATGGGTAATACTGAACTCTTTGCGTTAATCATCCCAAAATTTGCAGATTGGGGAAATGGAAGAGCAGGAATTGGCCCTTTAGTAACAGCTCCTGGCAATCCAGATGTAGCAAAAAATGAATGGGGTTATGGCTTTGCTGCGGCCATTGTAAACAATACAGGACAGTGGTTTTATGGTTTGTTATTTACGCAATCATTTAGAGCTATAGACCCAAAAACTTTAGGGCCAGATCCAACAACTTCAGATGTAAATCCATTAGGAATAGCTCCATTTATAAATTACCGCTTCGGAAGTTCGGGTGTCTATTTAGGCACTGCAGATTTAGTGGCGCTTTACGATTGGAATACAAGTGGGTTTTATCTTCCCATTGGTGCTCGTTTGGGTAAGGTTTGGGTTTTCTACAAAGCGTCCTTAAACATATATGGCGAGTACCGAACAAGTGCCGTCTATAAGTCTTGGGAAGGTCCCGCGGTTCAAAACTCTTATCGCTTTAATGTGTCATATACCGTTCCTGTGGGGAAATAGAAAACACTAATTTCATAATTGTTAGTTTTTTGATCCAGATGTTGAATATGTACAATATTTACACATGAGGGCTTTCTCTATTTAGTTGGAGGCGAACTCGGTCGCATCTCAATCTTACTTGGTAAGGTGCGCGCATCTAATTTCATTAACGTGGCCACCATTTCTCCAATATCTTCTGGCTGGATTTTCCAAGCGTCTTTTTCAGAGGGTGTATGGTTATTAAAGTGAGTTGCTACAGAGCCTGGCATGATGGTCGAAACACGGATGCCTTTAGTTCTTAAGTCGAGCATAATGGCTTGGCTAAAACCCGTTAAACCAAACTTACTCGCGTTATATGCAGAACCTCCTGCAAAGAAATTGGTTCCAGCTAAGCTGCTTAGCGTAATGATAAAACCGCGACTTTTCTTAAGCGCATTTAAACAGGCTTTAACACTGAAAAACACACCGGTTAGATTCGTGTCAATGGTTTCATTCCATTGCGCTTCGGTTAAATCTTCAATAGAAGCAAAGTGACCTAAACCTGCGTTAGCCAAAAGCAAATCAATCTGTCCAAAGTGGGCCATTACTTTTTCAACGGCTTCCATTTGTGATGCTAAACTTCGCACGTCTGAGGCTACTCCATAAGCTTCACCTTTTCCCAGTTTATTTAATTCCACAGCTGCGTTTTCTGCAGCTACTTGACTTCTACTTGTTATAGCGACTTTCATACCTTCTGCCATTAAAACTTGGGCAACGCCATAGCCAATGCCTTTTGAACCGCCTGTAATTAAGGCGACTTTGTTCTTTATATCTATCATGTGTTATTCAGTTTTGGGGTTACGCTTTAGAAGACTAAAATAGATGAACGAGAGCAATTACGACCGCATAATAAATTAATAACCAAATAAGGATATTCGATTTATTGTGGTGAAACCATATGGTCCACTGTTAAATTAAATTTAAAAATGCAATTGCCTAAGAAAAGTCCACTTTTCAATCAGTATCTGTTGTCTATCAATACCGTTGGATTAACCTGAAAGGTTAGTTGGAGACTAATAACCTTTTACATAAGGCTCGTATTCCTTAATGGATTGCTCAATATCTTTAATTAAATCAAGCGTGTGTTCTTTCGTCATTTCTTGAGAATAGCGTTTGTTTATTCCCATTTCAATGTGTGTTGCTAATCGATGTTGTTCATCTAGGCCTACAACATTGAAAAGCGATTTTGCTTTATGAATAATTGTGCCCACATCATGGTATTTTTCTAACTCAAGCGCTTCTTTCAAAGACCTGAGGCGTCCTGACATGCTGATAACATATTCGCGGGCGTACATCTGCATGCGTTCTTCGTCTCCTTTTGCCTTCTTCTTAAGATTCTCTAACATCTGTGCGCTATTTTATTTAGAACGTTTTAAAACTTTAGGGACACGGAAATAGTCACTGTTTTTGTCAGGAGCATTTTGTAATGCTTGCTCATGTGAAGCTGAATTGTTTACATCATCAGCGCGAAGCACGTTTACAGCGTCATTCATGTAGCTCATAGGCTCAACATCGCCTAGGTCTAACTCATTAATTTTATCAACAAAAGTCAACATCTTGTTCATATCGGCTTGCATGTCGCCAATAGATTTTTCATCTAATTGAAGTCTTGACAAGTGAGCTAATTTTTCTACTTCTTCTTTTGAAATGCGCATTCTGTAATTTTAAAAAGATAAGACAAAAGTAAGGGCTATTGACTAAATTAAAATGGAATCTTCGAGATTAATAAAACTCCAATTATTTGAAGTCATATCGTGTTAACTCTTCGTTTATTAAATCGTAACACTGGTTTTTTAAATCGGGTAAATCCGCAACAGTTAAATCTTTTGTTTCAATTGGTAAATGGATTGTCGCTCGCAATCTGCCTGGATATCCGCCTTCAAATATTTCTGGGAAATGTTTTTTGTTATCCGGAAAGGTGATAGGAAGAATAGGAACACCTGTTTCAATAGCTAATTTAAAAGCCCCCATTTTAAAAGGAGCCATTTTTAAAGAAGGGTCTGGAATTCCACCTTCTGGAAAGATACATAAGCCGATTCCATTTTCTAATTTCTTCCGCGCTTTTATCATCACTTCTCTTTTACTAGCAATGCTATTGCGATCTACTAAAATGTTGGTTCGCTTATAGAAATAGCCAAACAAAGGCACATTGGCGAGTTCTTTTTTACCGATGAAAACAAAGCAATTTGGCACAATGGCCAAAGACATCATAATGTCTAATTCGGAAGCGTGATTTGCAATAATGATATACTGCTGATCTTTATCAAGCCAGTATTTTTTATCTGTTTTACGGTAGTAGCCCATTAAGCGCAATACCCAACGTGCCCAAATACGGCTCCATCTAAAAAATGCAGGATAACGCTCTTCCTTGGCCGAAGTGAAATAGATAAAAGGGGAGATGAGAACGATGACAACCCCCATAACTACGAAGTAGTAAATGTGGTAAAATACTCCCCAAATTTTGTACAAAAATTTCACGATGACAAAAGTAACTTTTAGG
>Ga0102886_1001135_pt1 | contig 11181 bp, 9 predicted proteins | sample Colrivmet1550A02_FD_84499 | JGI IMG/M metagenome (GOLD analysis project Ga0102886, IMG submission 84499) | Estuarine microbial communities from the Columbia River estuary - metaG 1550A-02 | ecosystem: Environmental > Aquatic > Marine > Intertidal zone > Estuary | place: USA: Columbia River... | reverse complement strand
TCACTCAATCTTCTTTACTTATAATCAAGGCTATAAATCTTTCTAAATTCATAAAGCAATGCGCATACGTTAAATCTAATACTTTGAAAAACATTCTAGTTTCCGCTGTTATCACTACCTATAACAGTCCGAGACAATTGAGCAATTGTTTACGCCCTTTACAAAAACAGCAGTGCTATTTGAAGGGTTGGGAAGTTGCATTTGTAAATGATGGTGGTTGTTTGCTAGATTCTATTCTTGATCTGTTTCAAACATCCCTAAAGATTAATGCTTTATGTCAAGAAAAATCGGGGCCGCTAAAGCAAGGAATAATGGTGTTAAAGCAGCACAAAGAATAAATAGAGCATTCTTATATGACCATTGTTTAACCAAGAGAAGTTGGATTTCCGAGATTGAACAAAATGTAAAAGAATCGGTAAGAATAAATCGCCATAATCCCCTATTCATCAAGGGTTTTATATATTAAAAAATAATTAAAATCTTATAAAATCTGACTCATAATCAGGTGGTCCCTGGTTCGAGCCCAGGTGGGACCACGAAGTGGAAACACGAACCTCTTGCGCAAGCAAGGGGTTTTTTTATGCAATAAAAACTAGGAGAGATGTTTATCCCGAGAGTTGTAAATGAATCGGGAAGCCTGGTGGGACCAAAGACTCAAAAAGGCTTTCAATTTATTGAAAGCCTTTTTTTTGTTCTCTGTAAATTTTCAAACTACAATAAAATCAGGTAAACTTACTTACCAAGTTTTTTCCAATACTAATAGCTTGTCCTATAAGTTCTGTTTGATTTTTTATTTCTAAAGTCCCTTGTTTAAAGCTGTCAGCTATATTATCCAATTCTTGTAAATCATTGGTATCTATGTTTATGCTAAGTTCTCTTAAACCCGCAGTAAGTAACTTAATTCGTTCAGTCTCTAAATCGTCTACGATCATCTGTAGGTCAGCTTTTTCAATTACATCGGCTTTAGTCATCAACTTTTCAAATTGATCAATTTTAGTCTGAATTTCGACAACTGTCATTTTTTCAAGGATTTAAAATATTAATAATCGGTTTAGTTTTCGCAATTAATGAATTTGCCTGACCCATGTAATCTTTTACAAATTCAAAATTTAAATTTAATTGGTCTTGAACTTCTTCTAAAGGTCTTTTCTCTTGCAAATACGCATTAATAGCTCTTATGGATTCGCCTTGTTTCATTTCAGCTTTGATAAGTAAATCGCTTGATTCATTTAAATTACTTAAAGCCTGTTCAATTAATGAGGTTCTCAATATTCTATTTGATGAAGCTTTATCGATATTCTTATCTCTATCTCCTTGAGCATTCAAAAATTTAACCATCTTTTCATCCATTGACTCTTTTTCAGATTTAAAAATTCTCTGAACTTTTAATCTAAAAGCATCTTCTTGAAGCGATACCGTTTTTTTATATGTGTTTTCACTTTTCTTTTTTTCGGCAGCAAGAAAAGCTTCTAAACTGGAAATTACGGTTTTGTGAAACTCAAATTGCGATGAATCGATTTGGGAATTGAGTTCAACTAACTTTTGAGAGGAGCCCCTTAACTCATTAGATATGCCACAACTAGAAAGTGAAATAACCAAACATAACAATAGGCCTTTAATGATTTTATTCATAGCAGATTAATGGTTTATTTAAGCTCAAAAGATACAACTTTCAAGCATTTAACTCGCTAAAACCTGATTCTGACTCTCTCACCTTTCCTCATTTATTGACAACTTGATTTTACAAGAGTTTTTTATGAATTAATTTCTAGAGGGCTTTTATTCTTGAAGCTGAAGTCTAATCAGTGTCTAAAATAATTTTTATACTGCCAGACCCGCGGTAAAAAGGAAAACAACAATACAGGATAGAGGAGCAGATCTAGAATGACGTTTCCAGTAGAAAAGGTCATATTGTCTTCTATAATCGTACCCTTTTCAGAACGGTATAAACCATGTTTATGCGTTCATGTTTTCAATGGAAAAGGCAGCGTTCTGCCTTTATCTATAAAATAACAGTAATCTTCGGTTTGGCCGTCTTCGGTAATTTCACTTATCCATTCCCCAGCAAGGGGCAACTTTAAATGGACAATATCACCTTTTTGAGATCCGCCAAATTTTATCAGCTGTGCTCCTGGTGGCAGTAGGTAGCGAAATAAGTTTGCATCAAAGCGGCTATAAACTGTCTTTAAGTCGGCATTCACTTTAGACCGTAGTGTGATGTTCATAGGAGCCGTGGGTTTCTTCTAAGGTTACAATTTCACAATCTTCAAATAATGAACTTGTAAGTCATTTAGTTTTAAAATTGCGAAGTAAACACCTGCGGATACTCGCGCATCTGGCCTCCATATCGCTTTATATTTTTCTGGCTCTAAATGCTGCTCATCTAACACGGCAATAAGCGAACCCTGAATATCAAAGATTTGAATGCTCACCTGAGACGAGCGAAACAAACCATAGTTGATCTCAACTTCTTCCGCAAACGGATTGGGCGAAGCGGAATAAATAATCCCTTTATCTAAGTGAATATCCGCAATTCCAATGCTACCATTACCATCTACCGCAATGTCCCATGTACCTTCATATTTTCCTTGAGCGTTTAGCGCAATCGGAATAATCCGGTGCGTGGCATCAAAAGTTCCTGAAGTAATTGACGCTGCTGCATCTGCAGGTATACTTGTGTCGCCCTGAAAGTAGAGCTGCGTAACGAGCATTGGAAAACCCTGTGGTGTTATTCTAAAATGAATATGACTGGGTCGGTACGAAGCGCCATTCAAATACTTTCCGGGTAGAATGGTTTCGAACGAATAAAACCCTTGCGAATTTGATTGTGTAACACCTCGTAGATTAAAACCCGTGTTGTCATACACCCCGTCATCATTGGCATGCCAAACATCAAGTACGGTGTTCGGAATGACTGCAGTACAATCTAAGGTTTGAATAATTCCGCTAATAATAAGTCGGGTCCCAACTTCCGTTGGAGAGGCGAGCTGACTGTTGCTAATCAAAGGTGCATTGGCCGTATAAAAAGGCCCTTGTCCATAATAATCTAGCGTTGTTGGATCGCAAGTAACGGTGCTTGTTGGCACTTCACTTCCCGTGGCTTTCACAACAGCGGGCAATACACCAAGCGCCAAACTTGCCAATGCCGTGTTACGTAAAAATTGCCTGCGCGATTTTTTTTCGCTGTTAGTTACCATTGGGTTGTGATCTAAAGCTTTTACAGCTTAATCTCAAGATTCTTACCGCGGTCATCTTTTACACGCCAAAAATCACATTTGCTTGAATCAACATCAAGACCAACGGTTTTTGCATACGTTTTATAGCGCTCTTTTATCATGTCATGCGAAAAAGACTTGCCCAATACTTTGGTCATAGTTTTACTCGAATCACGTGTGTTTTCTTCTTCATTGGTGAAATGAGCATCTATAGTGTTACCGAAGTAACATAAAAAGGAGCTTGGAGCAAACTGGTTTTCACCGTCCACTTTGTATACACCAATCGTTTTGCTTTCTAGCATCAAATCTTTTGCAAACTGCTTCTGCGCTTCGTCATCGCCATTTAAATACCCTTCAAAGGTGATGATGTTGTCGACTAAGTCATGCTTTCTGGTAATCAATTGCATTGAAAAAAGTTTAATCTTTATATTTTTCTAAAATAGACTTATATATGGATTCTCCAAATAGAATCTCAAAACTCCTGAAATTCGATTTAAATTTCTGGAAGCTAAGAACATAAGATTGGCAATGTACGGTAATGAAAGTGACCAAGGCCTGCGTATTTAGCAACTATTTTTTTTAAAAACGCATATAATCCCATCAACCTAAAATAATTGCTCCTATACTTGTTTTTAAATAAACTAAACCTAATGAAACCGCTGTTGATATTCACACTGACAGTTCTGAGCCAACTGACCCTTGCGCAAGATCTCGATGCCTTCCCTCAAGTTTCTAAGTGGAATAAGAATCAAACCACTCAGAACATTCTAGACAGTCTTGAAATTGGAGCTTTAAAAAACACCCGAGTATATTTTGAAAACTTAGACAGCACTGCTTTATCAGATATAAAGCTCATTCAATATGAACTACTCAAGATAAAAGACGCTACAAAACGAGGAACGTCCTTAGTTGTGACTGAAGAATACAACATCTATAAAACAGTCTATTGCAACAATACTGGCGAAATTTTTGAAGTTAGTTTCATTTACGCAAAGGGCCTTTATGAGTGCGTGGTTCTATTTTTTTCTTATGAAACTTGATATACTTTAGATTTAGAAAGGCAAAGCCGAATTGATAAAACAAAACTACCGCCACCACCAACAGGATGGAATGGTTAACTATCATTTTCTCTCGCTCATTCAGGTAGCGTTGTAAACCTTTATCTCTTATCTTCTGCCGCTTAAAATTTATTCACCCATGCGTTTAAGATTACTGCGAATTTTCACGATTGCATTATTTGGCCTAACTTTTTCTAGCCATGCCAATTCAGATTACACTTTACTTTTAAAGTCTGGCAACTACCAGCTTGAAGAAGGACAACTAATGAAGAACCTTTCTGGTCCTTCCATTAATAATCAGTACTACCGCATCATGCAATTTTATAGCGTTCCAAGTCAAGCGGAACAAAATGAAATGAAAAAGCTCGGTATCGTATTTTTTGATTATATCCCGAAGAATGCATTCATGGTGAGTATTCCAAAAGACATCAAAGAAAATCAGATTTCTAAATACGGCATCCGCAGCATTGCCATAGTTAAACCCGAAATGAAGTTGACCAAGGTATTGCACGCCACAGGTATTCCGTTCTGGGCTAAAAATGGAGACGGAAATGCGCGCTTTGTTTTAGGGTTTTATCCGAACATTCCTTTAGCTCAAGTTGCTGCAGAATTAGAAAAGTACAATGCAGAATTTATATTCGTGGCTGAAGGATTTGTTAATGTTACTCTTGCCGAATCTGAATTAACAGCCCTCACGCGCAGCAGCATATTCCATTACATTCAAGAGGCAGATGAAAAATCTAAACCAGAAAATTTTAGAGCACGTACCAGCCACAGAACAAATGTGTTACAAGGCAATTACATGGGTGGCAATAACTATGATGGTAGTGGTGTTTTACTGGCACATGGCGATGATGGCGACATTGACAATCACATAGATTACAAAGGACGTTTAACATCATTTGCTGGCCCAAGTAATGGTAATCATGGTGATCATGTTGCAGGAACTGTTTTTGGTGCAGGTAACTTAAACCCTGCCGGAAAAGGAATGGCTCCAGGTGCTGAGATTGCTTATTTCAGTTATTCTTCTGGAGGTAGTATTTACTTGAATGGCATAGACACGATGTATAGCAACATGGGTGTGCGTATTACTCAATCTTCGTACAGTAATGGAAGTAACGCTGGCTACACTTTTCTATGTCGCGAAATGGACAAAGACATTCGCCAGAATCGTTCGTTGATGCATGTGTTTTCTGCTGGAAACGCTGGAACCGCTAACTCTGGCTATGGCGCAGGTCCTGGTTGGGGTAACATTACTGGTGGCCACAAACAAGGCAAAAATGTTATCGCCACAGCCAACATGACCTGGGATGACAACCTTGCAAATTCATCTAGCCGCGGCCCGGCACATGACGGCCGTATTAAGCCAGATATTGGAGCCGTTGGCTCGAATGTTTACAGCACATGGGAACCGAATGGCTACAATTCTATATCTGGCACATCAATGGCTTGCCCTGGTGTATCAGGAACGTTGGCGGCACTTTATCAGGCTTATAAAAAAACCAATAGTCAAGTTGAACCTGACGGTGGGTTGATGAAGTCCATTTTAATGAACACCGCTGAAGATTTAGGCAACCCTGGTCCAGATTATAAAAATGGCTATGGAAGAATAAATGCCATGCGCGCATTGGATGTTATAGAAAACACAACTTTTTATGTTGACTCTATTTCTCAGGGGGCTGTAGATACAATTTCACTTACAGTTGGTTCAAACATTGCAGAAATGCGAGTTATGCTGTATTGGACAGATAAAGAATCTAGCATCAATACTTCTAGAGCTTTGGTTAACGATTTAGATTTTACAGTGGTAAAAGGCACCAATTCTTGGCAGCCATGGGTTTTAAACCCTACGCCAAATGCCACAGCCTTAAACAGCAACGCTGTTCGCACAACGGATACGTTAAACAATGCAGAACAGGTAACCTTGACGAATCCTGTAAACGGTGAGTATAAACTCATCATCAACGGAAACACCATCCCAACAGGGCCACAAAAATATTATGTGGTTTACAGTCTAATTACTGATGATGTTATCGTAACTCACCCAATTGGCGGTGAACATTTCGCTCCTGCAGATCAACAAATTGTCCGCTGGGATGCACCACAGGGCACAGGTACATTTACAATGGATTACTCTATTGACAATGGAACAAATTGGACAACTGTGAACGCATCTATAGGTGCTAATGTTCGTCAATATGTTTGGACCGTTCCGAACTCGGTAACGGGTGAGGCTTTAGTAAGAGTAACACGCGGAACAAAATCAGGACAAAGCATTGCAAACTTTTCAATAATCGGTACTCCTTCTGGACTAAATATTCCTTGGGCATGCCCAGATAGCGTAATGTTCGCTTGGAATGCCGTACCAGGCGCAACGAGCTACGAAGTAAGTATGCTCGGCCAGAAATACATGGATTCTGTAGGAACATCTACCACAACCCAGTATAAGTTTACAGGTTTGCTTCCAAACAATACGTATTGGTTTAGCGTAAAAGCACTCGGCCCAAACGGCTGTGTTGGTGAACGCGCTATTGCCTATGAAAAACTGCCAGGAACAATCAATTGCACCTACTCGATGGATGTAGCTTTAAATCAAATTATTTCGCCAGCGTCTAACATGCCATCATGTCAACCGTTGTCTAATCTTATGGTAACAATAGATCTCAGTAATGGAGGATTTCAAGATTTATACAACATTCCTTTAGCGTATCAAGTAGGAACAAATGCAATTGTAAGAGATACCGTAACGGACACCATTTCACAAGGTGGTAGCTTACAATTTACGTTTGGGACAAGCTTTGCTCTTTCAGGATCAGGTACGCATTTACTGCGTGTTTACAGCGAATTGCCAACAGATCAAAACAATTTCAACGACACGCTTTCGAATCTGTTGAATGTGATTAGTACCTCTACACAACCGCTTCCATTCAGTGAAAACTTTAGCTCATTTTCGCAATGCGGAACAGCTAACAATTGCGAAGCAACTATTTGTAGTTTATCAAATGGCTGGTATAACTCTCAAAATTTAGTGGATGATGATGTTGATTTCAGAACGAATTCTGGAGGAACGCCATCTCAGGGAACAGGTCCTTCAGGTGACCATACGTCTGGAACGGGTAATTATCTTTATATAGAAGCCTCTGGCACATGTTCTAACAGAGAAGGCTATTTACTCTCACCTTGTTTTGACTTGACAAACGCAGTATTACCAGAAGCAAGTATTTGGTATTATATGCTTGGAAATGCTTTAGGTGAATTACATGTAGATGTTCTAGCCGATGGCGCTTGGCATCTTGATGTTGTTCCGGCAATTGTTGGAGACCAAGGCAGCAATTGGTTAGAATTGAAAATAAGCTTGGCTAACTTCACTGGAAAGACTGTGAATGTACGTTTTAGAGGAATAACAGGTTCAAGTTGGAGCAGTGACATTGCACTTGATGATTTCTCAATTGATGAAGTGAATATCGCTCCTACACCAAATTTCTCCAGCAGTACAGATGAGGCGTGTGTTCAAAAAACAATTTCTTTTACGGATTTAAGTCAACCAGCACCAACAGCATGGGCATGGTCTATTACGCCAGCAACATACACGTTTGCAAACGGAACAAATGCAAACTCTCAAAACCCTGAGGTTGAGTTTACGGCATTGGGTAACTACAGCGTTAAACTCGTTGTTTCAAATGTTTTTGGAGTTGATAGTATTACAAAAGCCAATTCTATTTCAATCACAAGTGGATTGCCATTGCCGATAGTTGAAGATTTCTCAGGAGCTGTACCTTCCGTAGGTTGGTCTATTATTAATCCTGACAATGATGAGACGTGGGAAAAATCTACACCAGTTGCTGGCTCTAACAGCGCACCGACAAATGCGCTTTGGATTAACAACTTCAATTATAATGCAGCAGGAGAAGAAGATATTTTCCAAACACCAGCAATTGACTTAACTGGTCTAATCGATCCATATTTAACGTTTGATGTTTCGCATGCACAATATAACACTTCATACACTGATGGTTTGAGAATAGAAATAAGCACAGACTGTGGAAGCGCATTCGACACTACAGGTTATCACAAAACTGGCGCTGACTTAGCGACAGCTCCAGATCAAACCACACAATTCTCACCTAGTTCTGCTTCAGAATGGCGAATTGATACCGTAGACTTAACTCCCTACCTCAACACAACAATTGTCCTTCATTTCATAGCAGAATGTGGCTATGGTAACTCTTTGTATATCAATAATATTAATATCCGAGCTGACAATCATATTGGGGTTGCAGAAAGTAGTAGCTTTTCTGAAGACATTCTTATCGCTCCAAATCCTGCATCAGATCTTGTTTTCTTAAAAGCCAACTTTAAAACTGAAAAACTAATCAGCGTTGAAGTTCTAGACATTTCGGGTAAGACCTTGTTACGAGAAGAATGGCAGGATGCCGCGTTGGGCAACGATTACCAACTCGACCTCTCTTCTGTTGCAGAAGGTGTTTATCTCGTGCGCTTGAAAAGCGATAATGAAATCGCAACGAAACGCATAGTTATTCGGAAGTAATCTTTCATAAAAGTTTAAAGCCCGGCATAATAGCCGGGCTTTTTTGTTTTAGCAAAACCTGTATAGCAGGGGCTGTATTACATTTTGTATTAATTGCAAAAAATCCCACAACTCTGTTTTCTCTTGTAAAATTCCGTACACCGCTCCACAGTTCTCAATCTATATTAGCTGGAACATTAACAAAGGATATTGCATCAAAAAACCAATTGAATTAAACGTAAAAAGCCTTATCCAAATCAATAGTTAATCGAAGGTTATCCATCTCCATTGCCCCAAAAAACTCCTATGCTTTTTGTTGGAGATCGGATTTTCCTTTTTTTTAAGCACTTTTTTCTTTGCAGCCTTTCTTGCTTTCCTACTTTCGCATCCAACAATGGATACGATTACCTATAAAGACAGAGCCACCAAAAAATTGGTGGAAGAAAAAATACCAAGCGAAGGTTTGTTAAGATGGCTATATGCCAACCCATTAGGTAAGTTAACATTACATAGCTTAGTTAAGCGCAAAGCTGTTTCTGTTACTGCAGGAAAGTATATGGACAGCAAAAGATCGCAAAAAAGAATACAACGCTTTATAGATCTTCATGACTTGGATATGTCTGTTTACAAAAGGAAAAACAGCGAAGCCTACAGCACATTTAACGATTTCTTTTACAGAAGAATAGATCCAGTCGCGCGTCCAATTCAAGAAGGTATAGTATCTCCTGCAGACGGTAAGGCCCTGGCTTTTCAAAACGTAAATGAGGTAGACACCTTTTTCGTCAAAGGATCAGATTTTACACCCCTTAGCTTCATTCAAGATGAAGCGGAAGCGAAACACTATGAAGATGGCGCCCTTTTTATTGTGCGCCTCGCACCTACAGATTACCACAGATACCATTTCCCAGCAACGGGGAAGGCCCTGGCTTCAAAACGTGTTAAAGGACACTTGTATTCTGTCTCGCCCTTGGCACTTCGAAAAAGTTTAGAAATATTTTGTCAAAACAAAAGAGAGTTGTGTACACTCGAAACAAAAGAATACGGCAATATACTAATTGCAGATGTTGGCGCGACTATGGTAGGAAGTATCTACCAAACCTACACCCCAGGTAGTCTAGTGCAAAAAGGCCAAGAAAAGGGCTATTTCGCATTTGGAGGATCTACTCTAGTTCTAATGTTTGAAAAAGGAAAAATAAAATTCAGTCCAGACCTTTTAGAGAATACAAAAAACGGGTTTGAAACAGCTGTAAAAGTGGGCGAGACAATAGGTTCTTAAAAGCGACCTATTTAATAGGTTCACTACTTTCAATTTTTAGAAATAAATTAGATAATTCTGAAACTATGCGTTACAACATTTCTATTGTCGCCCTTTTGTTATTTGGTTGTACCGAAACTTCAATAACCGAAAGCCGAGAAGTCACTCCTCCACCAAACACTCAAATTGAGTGGCTTCAACCAAAGTTAAATCTAGTATCTGCAGAACTTTTAATCTCTCTTCCTTTAAAATGCACAGAACAAGAATATCCCAATAAGCTGTCTCAGACTTTAGCTGGAGATGAAGATCTCTTATCGCCAACAATACTACACCCTGCCTTTTATGGCTGCTTCGATTGGCATTCTTCCGTTCATGGTCATTGGTCTATGGTCAAGCTATTAAAGGAATTTCCAGAAATGGAATTGGCAGATAGCGCCATGGGCATTTTACAGAAAAACATCACTAGTGAAAACATAGCTACTGAATTGGAATACTTTGCACGTAAAACAGAAGGTTCTTTTGAGCGCACATACGGCTGGGCATGGCTTTTAAAATTGGCCGAAGAGCTCCATACGTGGGAGCATCCAAATGCTAAAGTTCTAGAACAAAATTTACAGCCGTTAACAGATGTTATTGTTACCAAATATTTAGAATACTTACCAAAACTGCAATACCCCATTCGTGTGGGAACACATTCTAACACGGCCTTTGGCTTATCGTTTGCTTACGATTATGCCTCAACAACAAGCAGCATCGATCTAAAAAACTTGATTGAGAGTCGCGCAAAAGACTTTTATACAAAAGACTCCGGTTGTCCTTTGACGTGGGAGCCGAGTGGCTATGATTTTCTCTCCCCATGTTTGGAAGAAATAGACTTAATGCGAAGAATTCTTTCCGAGGAAGACTTTATGAATTGGCTAGATTCTTTTATGCCTGAGTTAAAAGAAAAATCCTTCACTATGGAAACTGGGATTGTTGGCGACAGAACAGATGGACACCTTGTGCATTTAGACGGAGTGAATTTTAGCAGAGCGTGGTGTCTATTCGGACTAGCAAATCAATACCCGGAATTCTCTCATTTAAACGCTCTGGCCAAAACGCATTTCAATTACTCTTATCCCAACT
>Ga0102886_1001121_pt1 | contig 11245 bp, 8 predicted proteins | sample Colrivmet1550A02_FD_84499 | JGI IMG/M metagenome (GOLD analysis project Ga0102886, IMG submission 84499) | Estuarine microbial communities from the Columbia River estuary - metaG 1550A-02 | ecosystem: Environmental > Aquatic > Marine > Intertidal zone > Estuary | place: USA: Columbia River... | reverse complement strand
GTTGTTCTTTGAGCGCATTAATAAGCACTGGTACAAGCCCTTGATAGTTTACCGCCAACATGTCTTTATCATCAGTTGTAACGAGTTCTGGAAATACTTTTTGTATGTCTTGAGCCAATACGCCTATTTTTTGTTTGCCATCTTTTTTCATTGTGTAGGTCTTTCCATCAATTAAGAGCAGTTTTGCAAGAGTAGCCCCTAGAGATACAATATTTGCTTTAAGTCGTGCATCTGAAGAAACCACAACATCGCCACTTACTGTTAAGTCATTACTAACAGTAGCGTTTCCATTATACATTACTTTAAAGGCATCAGATTTTACAGCATTAGTGCCATTTCCGATCACAAAAGCAGTATTTCCAATATTGGGTAGTGTTGCGTCAACAGTAACCGTTGAACCGCTTAAATTGTATGTACCAATCACAAGAGACCCATAATCACTAGCTATAGTACCTTTTCCCATTACTGTAGAGGCAGATCCACTTGCTGTTGTTTGATATCCTGTTGCTGTAGAAGAATTTCCACTTGCTGATGTCTCATGACCCATTGCGGTAGCGTACAACTCACTCGCAGATGAAGAACGCCCCATTGCTATAGAACTACCTCCAGATGCTGATGTGAGATAACCCATAGCAATCGAATTATCGCCGCCTGCTGTTGTCTCTTTACCCATGGCTGTAGAGGAAGCTCCACTTGCCGTTGTCAGATATCCTGTTGCTGTAGAAGAATTACCACTTGCTGTTGTCTCATGTCCCATTGCGGTTGCATATAATTCTGTTGCCGATGTAGAACGTCCCATTGCTAAAGTTGAACCACCATTAGCAACTGTTAAGTATCCTAGTGCGGTAGAGTAGTCTCCACTGGCTGTTGTTTGATATCCCATTGCTGTAGATGCTTCCCCACTTGCAGTTGTTAGATATCCCATAGCTGTTGAGTATAATGCATTTGCTAATGTTTGACGCCCCATTGCGATAGAGGTTCCCCCAACAGCATCTGTTAGGTATCCTATTGCTGTTGAGTAGGTTCCACTTGCTTCAGTCTCACGTCCCATTGCTATAGAAGTGCCCCCAACAGCATCTGTTAAGTATCCTAGCGTTGTAGAATAGTCTCCACTTGCCTCAGTCTGACGGCCCATTGCTGTTGAAGCAACTCCACTTGCTGTTGTTTGTAGTCCAATCGCGGAAGCAGTGGCTCCGCTATTGGTTGTTCCACTGTTAGCAATTTGTGCATTACCTATAAATCCGATGGTTAATGTTATAAGTGTAAATAATTTCTTCATTATTAAAAATTATATGATAAATTTTTACTGTACTTTTTTAATAAAGATTTTTAATTCAAAATTTGCGTAATATTAGTTTATATAATTTGTGGAGACAAAAGTTAAATTTTTAATAAAACATCCATTATTATTATTTTTTGTCACAGATAACATCTCAAGTATTTGCGAATAGGCATATCGATAAAATTTATATTAAAAGAATAGATAATGATAATTATTACCTTAATTTTGAAAAATAAATGAGATGAAGTATATTAAATATTTCTTCCTAGAATAATATATAAAAATAAAAAAAGATGGCATTAGAAATAACAGATGCAAATTTTGAAGAGGTAGTGTTACAATCAGATAAGCCAGTATTAGTTGATTTTTGGGCCGCTTGGTGCGGACCTTGTAGAATGGTAGGACCTATTATTGATGAAATTCACGGAGAGTACGACGGAAAAGCGGTTGTGGGAAAAGTAGATGTTGATTCAAATCAAGAGTTTGCTGCTAAATATGGTGTACGAAATATTCCAACAGTTCTATTATTTAAAAATGGAGAAGTTGTTGATAAACAGGTTGGTGTAGCTCAAAAAAATGTATACACAGATAAAATTGACGCCAACTTATAAAAATTGTCTAAAAAATCAAAGTTAAAAGGTTTGGCATTTGCCAGACCTTTTTCTATTTTAGGGAACAATGATAGACCTTTCTAACATACAAAATTCAGAAATTAAAAACCTAGAGTTATTAGCCCATCAAATAGTGGAGGGATTTATAACAGGGATTCATAAAAGCCCTTTTCATGGTTTTTCTGTTGAGTTTTCTGAACATAAGTTATATAACAAGGGAGAGAGCACACGCCATATAGATTGGAAACTTTTTGCAAAAACAGAAAAGTTATACACAAAAAAATACGAGGAAGAAACCAATTTACGATGTCATATTATTATAGATAATTCAGCTTCCATGCATTATCCAGTAGTAAAAGAACAACGGGTAAATCAATTAAACAAAGTAGGGTTTTCAGCAGTTGCATCTGCTTGTTTGATGGAAGTCTTAAAAAGACAACGTGATGCAGTTGGTCTAAGTGTTTTTGCTGATTCCTATCAATATTACGCTCCAGAGAAAGGAAGTGATCGTCACAGAAAGATGATTCTTCATCAACTTGAAAAATTAGTAACAAGTAAATCAGACGCTGCCACTGAAACCTATCAATATTTACATGAGATTGCTAAAAAAATTCACAGACGTTCTTTAATTTTTCTGTTTACAGACATGTTTCAAACGAATATAGGTGAAGAAAAAATGTTTGAAGCTTTGAGGCATTTAAAATTTAACAAACACGAAGTTGTACTGTTTCATACCTTTGATATGAATACCGAATTAAATTTTGATTTTGAAAACTCTCCAAAAAAATTTGTTGATGTTGAAACAGGTGAAACAGTGAATTTATTTGCAGACAATATAAAAGAAAACTACACAAGATTAGTTGATTCTTATTTTAAAGAATTGAAAAACAAATGTCTACAATATAAGATAGATTATGTCCCTGTAGATGTTAAACAGGGTTTTCATCAAGTATTAACTAGCTATTTTTTAAGTAGGCAAAAAATGCTGTAATTTTCCATCTTTCTGTTTGGATATATAAAAAACTGACTTATATTTGCAACCGCTTTAAGCAACGGTCTGGTAGTTCAGCTGGTTAGAATACCTGCCTGTCACGCAGGGGGTCGCGGGTTCGAGTCCCGTCCAGACCGCAAAAGCATCTCTTTTGAGATGCTTTTTTTTTATACTATATTCTTATATCTATTTTTATCTAGAATTGCTCTCAATAATTTCAATAATAAAAAGTATAAGGAAAGTGTTTTTAGTATTTTATACCAGTTTAAATTAGTATGCGCAACCATATGTAATTAATTACACCTTACTAATATATCAATCTTATATTTTCACCATATTTATAAAAAAATAATGATTAAATTTAAGATGTCTTAGTTAATCAAAATGCTATAATATGCCTATGAAAGTCTACCAAATATTTAGAACAATTTTAGTATGTATAGTCATTCTCTTTTTCCATAATTCTATTTTTAGTCAAAAATATAAAGAGATGATGAATGATAATTCCTTTAATTTTTATGATGTTGTTAAAGAAGCAGAGTCTCATTTTAAAACTATAGATGTTACTAAAAAAGGGTCTGGCTATAAGCAATTTATGAGATGGGCTGTTGGTAATGAGTACAAATATTATCCTTCAGGAGATAGACTGGCTGTAGATCCAGAATTTGTTATCAAGGCTTATAAAAAAAATCTTTCTAGTAAACAAGACCAATCAAGTACTACTATATTAACTAATGGTTGGAGAGAAATAGGTCCATTTGCAATAAATAATATTACGGGTCATTATGCTGCCGGAATGGGAAGGGTTGAAGATTTCTATGTAAATCCAAATAACAAGCAACAAATCTATAGTTGTTCAAGAAGTGGAGGTCTATGGAAAACAGAGAACGAGGGAGCAACATGGTATAGCTTAAGTACTGAAACCTTAGTGGCTTCTGGTGTTAATTCTATAGCTGTAAATCCATCAGACTTTAATCACATATACATAGCACTTCAAAATGCTAGGAATAACTATTCCTATGGAATTTATGAATCTTTAAATGGGGGAGAATCCTTCAATGAAACCGATTTTAATCCAACAAATTTGGGTTTAGGAGGTCTAGGGTCTAATTTTAAAATTTATACAGTAAAGCATCACCCAACAATAGAAGATTTTTTAGTAGTTGGAACCTCTAACGGTTTATACATAACCAACAATAATTTTAGTTCTTGGACAAAAATAGTTAACTCAGGTCAATTTATACAAGTAGAATTTCATCCTACAAATGATGCTATTTTTTATGCTTACAATAATTCTCAACGAAATTTAGTTTATGTTTATAATTCTTTAAATAATGATTATTCAACAACAACTATTAATAGTAATAATAATAATTTAGCTACAATAGCGGTTACCGAAAATGCTCCAGATCATATTTATTTTGCCTCTTCTTCAGGTATTTATAAATCAACTAACACTGGTATTAACTTTAGTTTTATTTCAAATTCGTTTAACAATATTAGTAACATTGGTACTGATGCTTTTGCTGTTAGTAGCTCTAATTATCAAAATCTATTGATTGGTGGAGTTGATGCAGCAAATTCTACCAACGGTGGATTAAGTTTTACAAAAAGAACAGATTGGTATTTAGGAAGTTCTTTACATGGTAATGGCTCTTTGGAAGAGAATTATTTCAACAGTACTGCTTATGTTCATGCAGATTTAAGAATAGCAAAATCTATAGACGGTTTATTTTATGTTGGAACAGATGGTTGTTTAGCAAAAAGTGAGGATGGCGGAGTTACTTGGCAAAATTTAATGCAAATCAATGCACCTCCTATTAGAGAGAATTATAAGTTAGGAATCAGCCAATCTCACAATAAGGTTGCTATAAGTGGTTCTCAAGATAATGGTACTTCCATTAAGAAACCTTCTGAATGGGTTGAAGCCTACGGAGCAGATGGTATGGAAGGAATTGTTTTACCTCTAAATCCAGAATATATGATTGGGAGTTACCAATTTGGTGGAAGAATTAGAACACTCAATGCAGGAACATCCAACACTATTGTAACTTCAAATGGAACAGATGGTTGGTGGGAAGCACCTTTAGCTTATGATCCTAATGATCAGTTTAAAATTTATGATTTTAGAAATGGTGTTTACGTAAGTACAGATTTTGGTCTAAACTACAATTATGTGGGGACCCCCTCATTTTTAAGTTCAAACCCCGGTAATTACTGGTGGCAAATTAGGAATGCTGAAATCGCTCAAAACAATTCAGACATCATCATAGTATCAAGAACTAGTGAGATTGAAAAATCTACAGATGGTGGGATTAGTTTTACCAACATTAGGAATAACTTACCTAATCATATGATACAAGATATAGCCATCAATCCAAATGATGATAATGATATCATTGTAGTCAATGCCAGCTACACAGATAATTCTGAAAAGGTTTACAGATCAATAAATGGAGGAACTTCATGGATCAATATAACCCATAATATTGGAGATATTCCAGTACATGCTGTTGTTATTGATCATACAAATAACCCTAAGATATACATAGGGACAGAGGTTGGGGTTTATTACATGCCGCTTGATGGAGATAATTGGGTGTTATATAGCCATGATTTGCCAAATGTAGCCATTGAAGAATTAGAAATTAATTATGGTGCAAATACGTTGAAAGCAGCAACATGGGGACGTGGTCTTTGGGAGTATGACCTTTTAGATAGAGCAAGCTATCCCTCAATTGAAAGTACTTCAATTACAGATCCTGTTTCATTAAATTCTCCATTGGAGGAAAGCAATCAGTATATAACATCTGAAATCATTTATGATGGAAATTTAACTGATGTAAAAGTGAGTTTTTCGATAAACAATCAATCATTTGATAATTCTATAAATATGTCTAATGCTTCTGGTGATGTTTGGGTTTCAGATCAAGCCATACCAAATTCAACATCATCAGGTGATAAGGTGTATTTTAAAGTAATTGCAACAGGTGCTAACAATGATACTTCAAGTACTTATAAATTGATGTACAAAGTGAGTGAATTTATGTATTGTTCTTCTGTTGGCTTAAACGGAACCACATCTGATTTTATAAATCAAGTACGTTTAGGAGATTTTGTAAATGACTCAGATCAAAATTATTATACGTTATATGATAATCTTGACCCTATTGAACTAAACGTTGGTGAAACCTATGAACTATCAGTAAGATTAGATTATGCTTTTAATTTGGATAATGCTGCTGCTTGGATCGATTTTAACAGAAATGCTATTTTTGATGATACAGAATTAATTAATATGTCTCAATACAATAATAACATTTCAAATGGTAGTTTTACGGTTCCTGATGATGTTGTTTATGGGCAAAATTTAAGAATGCGTGTTAGTAATATTTACAACAATATTAGTGATCCCTGTGGTAACGCTTATGGTGAGGTAGAAGACTATGTAATAATCGTAAATAATACCCTAGCTACAGACAATTTTGATGAAAATGATAAAACAGTAAGTATTTACCCTAACCCTTCTTCAAGTGATATATTTCTGAGATCTTCTGAAAATATTTTAAAAGTTGAATTATATGATTTAAGGGGAAGAAAAATAATTCAGCAAAATAATTTAAATAAATTTGAAACACAATTTAATGTAGAACATCTTAAAGAAGCTATTTATATTTTAAACGTATACACCAAAGAAAAAATAATTGTAAAAAAAATAGTGAAGAAAAATTAAATAATAACAAAGATGTTTACTCAAAAAAATAGATTTTTTACAATAAAGTTTTTTTTCTTCTGTTTGATTCTCTTTCTGTCTTGTAAAAATTATAATCTGAAGACTTATGAAATAGGAAATGTAAAAACTATTTATGGTGATATGTACTTTTGGCTCTATGAAGAAACTCCATTGCACAAGGCAAGTTTTGTAGAGTTATCTAATGACAATTATTGGGATAGTTTAAGTTTTAATAGAGTAATTGAGAATTTTGTGATTCAAGGAGGTTGTCCAGATGTTCCTGAGGGGTTCTCAAATTCTCCTTATCTTATTGAACCAGAATTCATTCCTGAAATTAAACATCTATATGGAGCAGTAGGTATGGGAAGAGATAACAACCCCGAAAAACGATCTGCAGGATGTCAATTTTACATAGTTCATGATACACTTGGAATACCGAGGCTAGATCAAAATTATACTGTTTTTGGTCAATTATTTAATGGCTTTGAAGTTTTAAATAAAATTGCAACACTTAAAACAGATTCTCTAGATTCACCAATAGATAGGGTTTCCATTAAAGTAAGTACACTAAGGCTTTCAAAAAAAGAATTAACTCAACTTGGAGGTTTTTCTTTTTTAAAATAGAGCAATAATTTAAATATTTTTCATCTTAATTATTGATGGTATTCTTAATGTTTAGGTTCAAAAATTATATAAAATATACTCTAAAATGTAGCATTAGTTTTTAATTTTTAAAAAAAAAATGTATTTTTGTTTATGCGTTGTTTTGGCAAACAAATCAACATTAGTAAAAATAAAACCCCTAATTCCCTCATTAAATGGAAACTAACCTTTCTGTACTTGTTCTTCGTGTAAAAAAACTTTCGCAAAATTTTGATAATTTTTCATTAATAAAAAGACATCATTGGGTTTTATTAAATGAAATTAATACTAAAAAGGAACTATTTATTTTCAGAGATAGCAAAGAACTACTAATTTCTAAAGGCAATAATGTAGATATAGCCAAATGGAGATATGTAGGAAATAACACTCTTTTAATTGAAAGAACAAATGTAAAATCTTTGTATAAACATGGATTTTTTGACGATAATTTATTTGCAATTAAAACAGATGATGAAGGCAATTATTCTTATTTTGTAAATGAAGAAAAATTTGACTTAGGGCTTAATTCAGAAAATAAAATAGCAAGATATTTAGATAACAAATATTTAAATAATACGATAAAAAATAAGGTTACCAGACGCAAAAGGAAATCGTACAGAAATAAAAAAAATAGTGGCTACTATAATTATAATTTTAATTACAATTATGATTATAATATTTTAGATAAAATAAACACCAAAAATCCTATTCGAAAGTTTAAAATCTTTTTAATAAACTTTTCATTTGTCTTTTTCGTCTCTGTTTTTGTTTTATTATTTCTTCAATATGCTCGTTTATTTTAGCAGTTTATTTTTTTATAAATTTAATAGCATCTCCGTTTTTGAGTTTTAGAAAGTATAGCCCTTTTTTAAGATTATGTATTTCAATATTTTCATTAAAATTGATAGAACCTCTTAAAACCTCTGCTCCAATAAGGTTATATATTTTATAAGTTTGTTCCTTATATATTCCTTGAATTTTTATACTTCTTGAACTTGGGTTTGGATATATATTTCTTTTGTTTTTTAATATTTCTTCATAATAAGAGAGTGGTTCGGTACTTTCTATACTAGTTTCAAAATCGTCTAAAAAATAAGTGCCTTGATAATTACCAAGCATCACTTGAACTTGAATTGATGAGGTATTATCTGGGATTATATATTCAAATTCAAATGGATTCTCTAGGTATTCATTTGATAAATTAAATTCTGATGATGGTATAAAAGAGTTGTTGCCATTTACAATTGCTTTAACTCGAATTTTAAATGACTGACCACTAGTTGCCAAAGATTTAGCATAGGTTTTTATCGTTATTTTTTTGTTTATTAAGTCTCCAGTAAATATTCTATTGCTTAATAGTACTTTATTGAAGGTATCTGCCAAATTAACTTGAACTTTTGCTCCAGAAAAACCATTTCTTGAGTCTGAATCTGCATCAGAAAATGCTGCTGCTGCTGTTCCAGAAACAATAAAATTCCAATCCGTATTATAACCACATTCAAATCCTGGATTTAAGATTATAAGATTTTCTGTAGAGCCATAACAGAGCGGCCATGTTCCCGAACTAAGCAAAGCATCTCTTACATCTAAAACCCATGTTCCAGAAATTTCATTATTCGTGTTTGGATTATCTGTTCTTAAATGAATTGCTTTATTAGATTTATTTCCAGCATCCCAGGCAGAAAAAGAAAAACCTCTATTAATAGCTTGTTCTGCTAAGTACCTATGATACTCTACTCTACTAGCATTTATAGGCCCACCATTAGAGCCATAAACTCCAGTATTATAGTTTAATCCATTTTCATTATCTGCACCAAATTCACCCAATGTAACAGGAATATTTTTCGAATTTGACCAATTTTTGACAGCATCAAAATGACTTTTGACGGTATTTTTATCTGCTACTGTACCCCAATTAAAATCATTATTATTTTCTGTTGAGGAACTTGTAAAACTAAAAGGTTGATAATAATGAAATGAAGCAATTAAATAATCATCACTGCTAATGACATTATCACTAATTTGTTGAGGAGCATTTTGAGAATTTTGACCGCCTCCAGTAATGATAATATTTCTAGTAGAATTATTTACTCCCGAAGCTCTAATCGTTGAAATTATCATTGCATTTAAAGCGTCCATTTCAATGGCACTCATTTCAAAGTAAGGCTCATTAACTATTTCAAATAACAAGTTTTCAGAATAAGTTTTAAAGTGATTACTTATTTGATTCCAAATAGAGTTAAATTTATCAAGATCAGCTGCTCTTTTTGCAGAGGTCGGATGCGTATACTGAGTATTTGAATCTGAGAAAGTATATAAAAATTCAGATTTTAATTGTGCTCCATGAAAATCAATAAGGGTAATAAGTCCTTGGTTTAGCGACCAATTTACCACTTCTTCAATTCTATTTAAATAAACTTGATCTACAACGTAATCATCAATTGTTCCATTATATTCATTAGAAGTATTAGCAGCAGCAGAATATTGAGTTGTAGTTCCAGTTGTTCTAATTCCATAAAAGTCCATTGGAATTCTAACATTCATAAAACCCGCATTTTTAATATCTACAAAATATTGTTCATAGATTTCTGGAGCCCAATTTCCTTCAATAGGTGCACTCAATGTATTTCCAAGGTTAATTCCTCTATCCATTTTTTCAACCATGGCATAGGGATCAGTTTGACCTTTAATGTTAATTATAAATAGGAAAAAAAATGCAGTAATTATTTTGAAAAATTTCATGCTTTTTTAAAAATTAAAAAAGGTTAAGTCTATTTAACACTAACCTTTTAATTGTTTTATCTCTTTAAAAAGATGAAAATTTACTTTTTGTTATTTTGCTGCCAAGTTCTATGCAACTTGTTAATCATATTAACTTCTTTCATTGTAAACTTCTCTGAAAGATTATTTTTAGTTTCAATGAAAGAAGCCTTATAAATTTTTTGCCTTTCTTCGCCTGAAAGATCTTTACCTCTTATTTTTTTTCGATTTGAATCATATTTTTCTGATAAAATAGTGAAAATATCTTTCTTTTGATTTTCATCAAAATTTAATTCAGTGGCAATATATTCTGATGCAGCTGTTGCTTTTTTTAAAATATTTGCGGGAATCTTTTGAGCAAAAGTCACAACACTTAAACTCATAAACAAAATTGTAATTATTAATTTTCTCATTTTTTATTGTTTAGATTTTTATTATTAGCTATTAATCATACATATCTCCAATTCCTTCATACATATCTTCACTTTGTTGGTCTATAATCTTTTCAAGTGCTCCAGAATTAATACGGAAACCAGTTCCAGGATCTTCAGGGCTTGATGCTTGCGCTTTTTTAGGACTGAGAATCGTATAGGTTCCAATAGCAGTTAATGCTGCATATTTACCATAGTTTCCAATTTTTTTAAGAGCTTCTTTTCTTGAAATCTCTTCTTTTTGTGTATTTTTTTGATGTTCCATATTGTAAAAGATTTCTGTTATTGAATAATTATTTTTCTGTTTAGTGTCCCGTTTTCTGTAGTAAGTTTTACAATATAAATGCCTATAGGGATATCATTTACTTTGATGTCGTTGACACCGTTTCCTTCAAAAGAGGTCTTCAGCAACTTTTTTCCTAAGATGTTAAACATTTGAAGATTGGCTGTGCCATTTTGTACACCAACAATTCTCAAATTATCGTTACTAGAGGTATAGATGCTGATATTGTTGTTAATACCAATATCATCAGCACTTAAAACTCCGGAAGTGGTATGTAAGTAAAAACGTCCAATACCTGAAAGATTATTTTCTAGCGTAGTGCTAAAATTAGCATCAGTATCTAACAAAGTGAAACTATTGTCTTGTTTGTCTTCTAGATAAATGTTGATACCAGAAGGGAAGTTATTAGTGGATGCGTCTATGGTAATGGGTGTTCCAGATTCAGCATTAATCCCTACAGGAACCACCATGTTTTCATAGTTGTTGAGTGGTAAAGATTGTATCTGGTAATT
>Ga0102886_1001119_pt1 | contig 11250 bp, 10 predicted proteins | sample Colrivmet1550A02_FD_84499 | JGI IMG/M metagenome (GOLD analysis project Ga0102886, IMG submission 84499) | Estuarine microbial communities from the Columbia River estuary - metaG 1550A-02 | ecosystem: Environmental > Aquatic > Marine > Intertidal zone > Estuary | place: USA: Columbia River... | reverse complement strand
GCAGTAAACGCCTCGTGACCTGGAGTATCTAAGAATGCAATTCTTTGACCTGTATGTACTTCTACAGAGTAAGCTCCAATATGTTGTGTAATACCACCGGCTTCACCAGCAATAACATTAGCTTTTCTTATATAATCTAACAGTGAAGTTTTACCATGATCAACATGGCCCATAACTGTAACGATTGGCGCACGTGATTCTAGGTCTTCTTCATTGTCAATAATTTCTTGAATGTTGTCAGAAACTTCAGCATCTACGAAATCTACTTTGTGACCAAATTCTTGAGCAACCATTTCAATGGTTTCACCATCAAGTCTTTGATTCATCGTTACCATCAGGCCAATGCCCATTAGTGCAGAAATAACTTCGTTAACCGAAATGCCCATCATGTTAGCAAGGTCAGTTGCAGTGGCGTATTCTGTAACCTTTAATTCTTTTTGTTCTTCTTCTCTTTGAATTACGTCAAGCTCTTCTTTCTCGCGTCTTTCTAAACGTTTACCTCGTCTTAGTTTTGAAGATTTAGATTTTTTGTTACCCGTTAGTTTCTCAAGGGTTTCTTTAATCTGTTTTTGGATTTGCTCTTCGGTTAGTTCAGCTTTTGGAAGAACTTTTCTTACAGCTCCTTTTCTTGCTGGGCCTCGACCTCCAGCAGGCCTAGGAGGACCTCCTGGTCTTCTGTTAGCTCCAGCTGCGGCTGGTTTATCACCTTCCTTTATAATTCTGCGTCTCTTCTTCTTGGCGTTCGATTTTGGATCGTCCCCTGAAGAGGCAACTTTTTTCTTCTTAGGCTTATTGAATTGAGTTAAATCAACTGTCTTGCCTGTTAATTTTGGGCCAGATAGTTTTTTATACTGAGTGGTTATTTTGTCATCAACAGCTTCATCAGTAGTTTCAGGTTTTGCTTCCTCAGTGGTCGGATTTTCGTCAACAACGGCTTTGGCTTCTTCCTTTGGCTTTTCCTCTTGTACTGGATCAGCTTTCTTTTTTGCTTCAGTAGCCGTCTTGGCTTTAGTCGTTTTCTTCGGCTTTTTAAGCTTATCTAAATCAATTTTGCCTAAAGTCTTAGGGCCACTCAATTTTATCTTACCAGTCTTAGGCTCCTCCTTAGCTTCTTCTATGGCTATATCGACTGTTTCTTCAACTTCTTTAGCTACAGGAGTTTCGACTTTTTCAGGTTGTTTTTCTTCAACCTTTGTTTCAGTTTTCGCTGGAGTTTCCGCTTCAGGTTTAATTTCAGTCTTTTCTTCTTTTTTAACCGCTTTTGGCTCTTTTACTGGTTCCTCAGTCTTTTCAACTACAACCTCTTCTTTCTTTTCCACTTTCGGCTTTACCGGTTCTGGCGCAGAATCTTTAGCTGGCTCAGGGGCAATAGTTTCTTCAACAACTTCTTCTGCAATTGGAGGGGTGATAGCCTCTTCTTTTGCTTCTTTTACCCCTGGCGAAGGAGTTTCAGAAATTGCAGTTGGAATTGTAGGAACATCTCCTCTCGTAGCCTCACGCTCTGCGCGCATTGCTTCTTTTTCTTCTTTCTTTTGCAGGCTGACTGCTTCTGCAGCTTCTTTTCTAGACATGTCGTCTTGAAACTTACCCAGCAGTAAGTTGTGCTGTTCTTCAGAAAGTCTGGAATTAGGCGTATACTTTTCGTCAAAACCGGCAGATGATAATTCATCTACTGCGTTTTGAAGGCCTATGTTCAATTCCTTTAAAACTTTACTTAATCTATAACTCGCCATATCACCAATTTCCGGTTAGTTGGAACTCTTTATTATTAATCTTCAAATTCAGCAGAAAGAACATTTCTTACTTCCTCTATCGTTTCTTCTTCAAGATCCGTTCTGCTAATCAATTCTTCGTTAGATAATTCAAGAACACTCTTGGCTGTATCGCAACCAATTGCTTTAAGTTCTTTAATAATCCACGCATCTATTTCGTCAGTGAATTCTGTTAATTCAACATCCTCATCCGTTGCTTCATCTCTATAAACATCAATCTCGTAGCCAGTTAATTTGCCTGCAAGTCTAATGTTATGCCCGCCTTTACCGATGGCCATAGATACCTGGTCTGGTTTCAAGAAAACGTCTGCTCTTCCTGTTTCTTCATTCAGAGTCATGTTAGTAATCTTGGCAGGACTCAAAGCTCGTGAAATGAACAATTGAGTGTTGTTTGTGAAGTTTATAACGTCAATATTCTCGTTGCGTAATTCTCTTACAATACCGTGAATACGACTTCCCTTCATGCCAACGCATGCGCCAGCCGGATCAATTCTATCATCGTAAGATTCTACAGCAACTTTAGATTTTTCACCTGGCACTCTCACAACTTTCTTAATCGTTATTAGACCATCAAAAACTTCAGGAATTTCTTGTTCGAATAATTTCTCTAAGAATTTCTCGTCAGTTCTGGACATTATAACAACAGGCTTGCTTCCTTTAAAATCAACACGTTTAACAACTGCTCTTACGGTATCTCCCTTTCTGAAGAAATCTTTGTCCGGAATCATTTGATCTTTAGGTAAAACGAGCTCGTTACTTTCATCATCATAAATGATAATCTCCTTGTGGCGGATGTGGTGGACCTCACCAGCAACGATTTCGCCTTCCATATCTTTGTAACGCTTATATAATTCAGCGTTGTCGTGCTCTTGAATTTTTGAGATTAGATTCTGACGGAATGAAAGAACAAAACGTCTTCCTAAATCAATAATCTTTAATTCTTCAGAAACCTCTTCGCCAACTTCAAAGTCAGGCTCGATTTTCAAAGCTTGATCTAAAGCAATTTCAAGGTTATCATCTTCAACCTCTCCATTTGCAACGATGATTCTATTTCTCCAAATTTCTAAATCGCCTTTGTCAGGGTTAACAATGATGTCGAAGTTATCATCAGATTCGTATTTTTTACGTAACTGATTTCTAAAAGCTTCCTCAATAATAGCCATGAGAGTAGCTCTGTCAATATTCTTCTCATCCTTAAACTCACCGAAGGATTCAATAATGGCCAGATTTTCCATTCTTACTTAATTAAAACTCAATTTCAACTTTAGCTTCTAAAATATCTTGAAAGGCAACAATGTGCGTTTCACTCTTTACTTTCTTACTTTGCTTTGTCACCAAAGTAATTTTATCGTCATCAACTACCGTTAATTTACCGATAAGTATTTCTCTGTCGTGCAGAGTAACTCTTAAAGATCTATCAACATTTAAAAGGTATTGCTTGTGCACTTTTAAGGGCTTGTCTAGACCTGGTGAAGAAACAACAATACTGAAGTCTTCTACCTCCCTGTCTAATAAAGCCTCAATTTTGCGATTAACCATTTTTAACCGCTGGAAATCCATTCCGTCAAAAGAATCAGCATTCAAAAGAATGGAGTTTCCTTCATTCAACTCTAAATGAACCAGAAAGGCATTTTCTTCCTCCAGAACTTCATTCACAATATTTTCGACACTTTTATAATCCATGCAATAAAAGAGGGGACTTATAGTCCCCTCGCGTTTTCCTTTTCAAAATTCGGTGCAAATATAGTCTTTAACTAGGTCGTATGCAAGAATTTAGGAGTTAGCTTTTTGAGTCCTGAAATGGCTTTTTCCTTAAGGTGTATCGCATTGCTCGGAGCATTGTCTAAATGTTTTGGATCAATCACATAAATTGGGCAATTTGATGAAGCTTCAAAAGCTAATCCTGCTGCAGGATATACATTTAAACTTGTGCCCACAATAACTAAAATGTCTGTTTCAGAAATGATATTTAAAGCATCCTCCATTGCTGGAACGTCTTCACCAAACCATACCACATGTGGTCTAAGTTGATATCCATCTGGACATAAATCTCCAGTATCGAGATTACAGTCTGAAATTAAGAATGTGTTTTTCGAGGGCCCAGTAGAGCGAGATTTTACTAATTCACCATGCAAATGCAAAATGTTTTTGGAGCCTGCTCTTTCGTGAAGGTTATCTACATTTTGTGTGATTATTTGGACATTAAAATGATCTTGCCATTTTGCTATTTCAAAATGACCTTCATTGGGTTCAACTTGTTGAAGCTGTTTTCGCCTTTCGTTGTAGAATTGAAGAACTAAGTCTTGATTTTTTTTCCAAGCTTCGGGTGTGGCGACTTCATAAACGCTGTGTTTATTCCAAAGCCCATCATTATCTCTAAATGTGCTGAGTCCACTTTCAGCACTCATTCCTGCCCCAGTTAATACCGTTAAATTCATAAGTTTAAGCATAAAAAAACTCCATGGTTTGTTTAGCTTTTTTTCATGAGAATAAAAATTGTCCAACCATGGAGTTTACATGAATAAAAATCCCCTAACCTAAAATTATTCATGCAATAGAAAAGAACTACCTGTTACAACAAACATATACAAACTATTCACTAGCTACAAGAGTGATTAGTCTTACAGTCAAATGAGTGGAAACTCTCATGGAGCTAATTGTTGAAATTCAATAGTTAAGGCAATTTATTCATGTTGATTAAGGTAGATGCGTATTTTGTTTTTTCGATGTACTTGATTTAAATGCCTTAGCGAATTTTGGTATGCGAGTTGAGTGTTTTAACTTAGCGATGAAAGTAGTATTCAAATTATAGATGGATTAAATTAATGCATGTAGAGCGTACTAGAATTAAATTGATAAAAACTGAATTTGAAAGCAAATTGCTTTTTGAGAACCCATTGATTAATGACACATCCGTAAAGGATTTGTCTGATGAGTTTTCCGAAAATATTTTGAGCTTTTATCAGAATTTACCAAACGACAAGAGTTTTGTTAACAAGATTGATTTTGATGATGCAGTTCTTTTTTGGTTGGATAAGGGGGAAATTTATAAGTCTACTAATAAACAGATACCTGATGTTTTAGAAAGTGAAATGCTTATAAACTTGGCATTAGAAATTTATGAATTTGGTGAGCCTAAATATTTTTCAGATCATCTAATAAATGATAAAAAATTCGATATTCTCGTTATTAAAGAGGAGGATGGAGTCTTTGGAATTCTCAAGGAATCATTATCGTATGGCGTACTTGTCCAATTGGCAAGTATAACAAGCCGAGTGCAGGAGCTAGAGCGAAAAAGACTGTCCTTAGATCTTCATGACAGCGTAACTCAGCATCTAAGCGGAATAAAGTTCTTATTGAGCGCTTTAAAAAATGAGAGTACAAAAAGCAATTCTATTGTTGCTAAATGCAAGAATGCAATCGATGCGGCTATTAATGAAACGAGGATGGTTAGCCGTAATTTGATGCCATTAAAATTAGAAAAGAAAGGGTTTAACGTTGTTTTGGATGAACTAAAAGAAAGACTAGAGCTGCATTACACCGTTCAAATGGAAATTGTTAATGATTCGGACTTTAGTAGTCTAAATACCCATTTTCAGATGGCTGCTTATAGAATAATCCAAGAGCTGTGTTCCAACTCTATAAAGCATGGAGATTGTACAGAAATTAATATTAACTTTAAAACTAATGGTGAAAAATTAAATTTTTACTATTGTGATAACGGTAAGGGCTTTGATATTGATAAGTACAATAAATCGAGAATGGGAATGTCAAACATATATTATCGCATTTTTCAGTTTGGAGGCGAATTGGATGTTGAGTCAGTTAAAAAGATGGGAGTAAATTATTGCTTTACGTTTCCATTATCAAAAATTGAAAAGGTATAATTGCATATTGTAACTCTCCCTCAGATATTTATTCTATGAAAGTAGTTAAATTATTAATTGTAGATGACCATCCAGTAGTTCGAGATGGCCTTAAAATGATGTTGGAATCCAACAAAAAAAAGTTTGATTTTGTTGTGAATGAAGCAAGTAACGCAGAAGAAGCAATTCGGTTGATAACAAATAATGATTTCGACATCATAATAATGGATTATAAATTACCTGATAAAACAGGTGATATTATTACCAAAGAAATTTTAGGCGTTAAAAGTGGGCTTAAAATTATTGGATTGAGTAATTATGATGAAGAGATATATGCTTCAGAAATGCTAAATGCCGGAGCTAAAGGGTATGTTTTAAAGAATATTGACTCTGAAGAATTAATTAGAGCAATTGAAAAAGTGCTTTCAGGCGAGTTGTATTACTCTGCAGAAATTGCAAATCGAATGATTAGTATGAAGCTTAAAGCTACTCATGATGAGCAAATAGTTCGTGAAAAAGAAGGCTTGAAAGATCAACTATCGCAAAGAGAAGTTGAGATTATTAAATTCATTGTGAACGAACACACCAATGAGGAAATTTCCAAAATATTGGAACTCAGCAAGAGAACTGTTGATAACCATAGGCAGAACATACTCACAAAGTTAAATTTGAGAAACACAGCAGGGTTAGTGCGGTTCGCTGTAGAAAATGGAATTCTTCAAGGTTAAGATTTAGAGCTGTAATGTCTTTTAAGCCATTGGCTTAGTCCATCCAGCCCAGGCTTTAATACTCTTTCGGTTATATTGGCCTGATCTAATTTGTCTCTAAATTCCCATTTTAATTCTTTTGGAATAATTATTTTGAAATAATATTCATTGTCATCATGAAGCCAGTCTTCTAGTTGAATTTTTGAATCTGACATCAGAGAAAACAAGGCGTATTGATTTAAAATCCTCTCGTCTAAAGATGGGGGTTCAAGAAAAAGGACGAAAGGATCGTTGCCAGTTCTATCTAGTTCATCAAGGTCTTTGCAAACCTCTTCTAACATGTCCACTGTAAAAGTGTTGGAGCGTTCCTTTTCAATGGCAATTTTAAGTTTTTCGGGTAGGTGCTTATTTAGATTTACATAATTCAGTGCCCAAATTACCCCATCCTCATTGAAGCTTTCAAGATCTGTTAATGCAAAATGAGCAGCAATTAATGGTGAGTAAGTCCAGTCTAAAAGACGCGTTGGTAAACCGTGGTGCTGGGCAAGTGCTAGCCAATTCCAGGTGTTTCCTCCAGAAATTTCTGAGGTATGCGCATATTTTCTAAAATTCCTTAAAAGGTGTTTTTCTAATGTTGGAATATCACCTCCTAAACGATGCAACGAGGTGGTTAATCGATCTGAAGCCAAATTTAAACCTCGATAAATGTATGGAGACCTGAATCGGTCTATTCGATCATCGTGCGTGTCATAGAATAACTTATCCAGAAAATCTCCCCAATTTTTAACTCGAAACGTCTTAACCATTGCCTAAAATATTCTCGATAAATATCTAATTTATCTATTGAAACGGTGAATAAAACGCGTTTTTATTCTGTGAATACGATACTAGTATAATGTTTTGTGAAAGCAGAATGAAAAGGCTCATAAAAACTCCTATAGTTTTACATTTGCGATTCATTAGAAAATTTCGAAAGATGCAGGAGCAGAGTAAATTAGGATTTGGAACAAGAGCAGTTCATGGTGGTCAAAAACATGATCCATCTACAGGGGCAGTTATGACTCCTGTTTATTTTACGTCTACTTACGCCCAAGAAGCTCCAGGTGTTCATAAAGGATATCAGTATTCAAGAACGGGTAACCCTACAAGAAATGCTTTAGAAAAAAACTTAGCTTCTATAGAGGAAGGAACAGATGCATTGGCTTTTGGCAGTGGTTTAGCAGCGGTAGATGCAGTTGTTAAGTTGCTTAAGTCTGGTGATCATGTGGTTTCTACCAATGATTTGTATGGCGGAACTTACCGCTTGTTTACCACAGTTTTTCAGCAGTACGGTATTGAATTTACATTCGTGCCTATGGGAAATGCTGAGGATGTGAAAGCGGCAATGCGATCAAACACAAAATTGGTTTGGGTGGAAACTCCAACCAATCCAATGTTAAATATTATTGATATCAAAGCAATATCTTCAATCGCGAAGGCGAATGATGCTTTGCTTACTGTGGATAATACATTCGCCACTCCATTTTTGCAAAAGCCTTTGCTTCTAGGTGCGGATATTGTAATGCATAGTGCAACTAAATATTTATGCGGTCATTCAGATGTAATTTTGGGCGCCTTGGTTTTAAAAGATCAAGCTCTAGCTGATAGATTGCATGGAATACAGAATGCGAGTGGAGCTATTTGCGGGCCGATGGATAGCTTTTTAGTTCTTAGAGGAATTAAAACGCTTCACCTGCGGATGCAACAGCATTGTAAAAGCGCAGAAGTAGTTGCTCACTTTCTTCTAGAGCATCCTGCTGTAGAGAATGTGTATTGGCCAGGACTGGAAAATCATCCTAATCATGAAATAGCAAAGAAACAAATGAGTGGATTTGGCGGAATGGTTTCATTTAGCTTGAAAGGAAATGAAAAGGCCGATGCTGTTAAGATTGTGAGTGGGATGAATGTGTTCACATTGGCTGAATCCTTGGGCGGTGTTGAGTCATTATCGGGTCACCCTGCAACTATGACGCATTGGTCTATACCAAAAGAGGAGAGAGAGAAAAATGGAATAGTAGATTCATTGATTCGCTTGAGTGTGGGCATTGAAGATATTGACGATTTGACTGCTGACTTAAAACAGGCTTTGGACAAATTAGCTCTATGAAGAAGTTGTACATAACAGGCTCGTCTTCAGGAATTGGCTTGGCACTTTCAAATTTATTTCTTGAAATAGGTTTTGAAGTTGAAGGGATGGCAAGACGAAATGTTATTAAGCATCCAAATTATATACACCACACTTTAGATTTATCTGATTTAAAATTAGTCTCGGATTTTAAATTTTCAATAAATGGAGAAGTTGATGAAGTTGTTTTAATAAACAATGCAGGCTGGCTAGGAGAAGTTAAACCCATTGGTGAATTACAAAGCGAAAACATTCAACGCATTAATGACATAAACATAACTGCACCATTTATCCTTATAAATTCTTTTTTATCGCAGCTGAAAAGCTTTGGTGGAAAAAAAACTATTATTAACATTTCTTCAGGTGCAGCCCAGTATCCGATTAAATCGTGGGGAGGATATTGCGCGAGTAAAGCGGCAATTGATATGTTTAGTCGCGTTATTAAAGAAGAGCATCCAGAAATTGCAGTAATGTCTATTGCTCCTGGAGTGGTAGATACGGCTATGCAAAAGGCTATTCGTGAAGTTCCTGCTGAACATTTTGAAGATTCAGCTAGATTTCATGACATGCACAACTCTGGAGAGCTAAGAAGTAGCGATGACGTTGCGAAACAAATCGTTGACTTAATAGAGAATAAAGAAAAAGCACTAGGAACCGTATTCTCTTTAAGAGAATTATAAATTTGAAGCATGAAAAAAGTATTGTTGGCAGTAGTTTTAATGGCGTTCATTTCGTCTTGTAAAAAGAACACAACCGGAAGCGGAGGTGGAAATGTTGATGTCTCGACTTTACACGAAAGATTGCCTGGTAAATGGGATATTGTGAGTATCACTTATAGCGGGGTAGCTAATTTCCCACCTCCTTTTGACTCTACTCAAACCTATCAATTTACTGGTGTGGGGGAGAATGTTTTAGGGCATTATGATTTTGATACCATTCCTAATCCAAATGAGATGGATTTTCTCATGGACTTTTTAGCACCATTAAATTTAACTACTGGAGGCGTAATAAGCTATAAAATACATGAAGAAGGGTATGCAACCTATGAAGTGAATGAAGATGAAAGTAGCATCGAAGGTATAAGTTATATTTTTCAACCCAGCGGTGCTGTGGATACTGTCCCTTCTGCATGGACTGTGTTGAAAAATGAAGTAAATCGACAAGAATGGTCAATTAAGAAAACGGAGTATTGGGATGATGATCCAAAATATCCCATTTACATTGATATGGTGACCGTTATTGAGAGATAGTTAAAATAAATAGATGGCAAGAGTACTTACTGGAATTTAGAGTTCTGGCAGACAACATTTAGGAAATATATTAGGTGCAATTAGACCAGCGATAGAGTTGGCTAAAAATCCAAAAAACGATTCATTTTTATTCATTGCAGATTTACATTCTTTAACCACAATTAAAGATGCAGAACTGCGGAAAGAAAGTGTTTTGGCTACGGCAGCTGCATGGCTTGCCTGTGGTTTAGATACTGATAATTCTGCATTTTATTTGCAGTCTGATATTGTGGAATGTACGGAGTTGACTTGGTACCTCAATTGTTTTACGCCATATCCTATGTTGGCGAATGCACATTCGTTTAAAGATAAGGCTTCCAATTTGAGCGATGTAAATGCTGGGTTATTTGACTATCCAGTTTTGATGGCTTCAGATATTATTTTGTACGATGCACATGAAGTGCCTGTTGGGAAAGATCAGCGACAGCATTTAGAGATTACCAGAGATATTGCAAAAACGGTAAATAACAAATACAATCAAGAGTTACTTGTAGTTCCTGAAGCCAAAATCAGCGAAAGCATTATGGTTATTCCTGGAACAGATGGTCGTAAAATGAGTAAGAGTTATGGAAACGTAATTGATGTGTTTTTGCCAAAAAAACAGTTGAAGAAGCAATGCATGGGTGTTGTTACGGATAGCACTCCATTGGAAGATCCAAAGAACCCAGATGAGTGTAATGTATTTGCATTGTATGCGTTATTAGCCAAGGAAAGTGAGATTGAAACAATGCGGCAGAATTATCTAGAAGGAAATTATGGATTTGGTCATGCAAAGTTGGCTTTATTCGAATTGATTTTAAGAGAGTTTGAGCAAGAGCGAATTAAGTTTGATGAGCTCATAGCTAATCCAAAATTTATCTGGAGCGAATTAAAAAAAGGAGCTGATAAAGCAAGACCTATAGCACAAAGTACGATAAAACGTATACGAAAAGTTATGGGGTATTGATCTCAGTATTTTGCAAAAAAACTACTGCTAAATAAAATAGCAGTTTAATGAAGAACAATACAATGCAACAAGCAATATTCTGGATGGTCATAGCATTTGGTATTTTTTTAATTATTGACATCTATACTTTTCAGGCTATTAAATTGGCATTTGGAAATCACACTTGGATAAATGTTGTCTATTGGCTTATTACACTTTTTGTTTTGGGTTACATGATTTATTCAACCCAGAGCTACGATAGAGCATCGGCACCACAAAAAATAATTAACAATTTTATGGGTTTAATGGTACTGTCTTATGTGCCTAAACTGCTCATTATTGTTTTTCTTTTTTCTGAAGATTTATTTAGAGTGGTTCAAGGAAGCATTGTTTTTCTCGTTGACTTTTTCAGTCAAGGTAGCAGTGGTCAAGAAGAGGCGAGTTACATCCCCGGGAGACGAAAATTCATAAGTCAAATTGGTTTGGCATTGGCTGCCATTCCATTAGGGTCTATCCTTTACGGTATT
>Ga0102886_1001112_pt1 | contig 11273 bp, 11 predicted proteins | sample Colrivmet1550A02_FD_84499 | JGI IMG/M metagenome (GOLD analysis project Ga0102886, IMG submission 84499) | Estuarine microbial communities from the Columbia River estuary - metaG 1550A-02 | ecosystem: Environmental > Aquatic > Marine > Intertidal zone > Estuary | place: USA: Columbia River... | reverse complement strand
GAGTCATTCCATAGCCATGATCAGCTAATTTAACAAGCGTTTCAAAATTCCCGCTTTCCACTTTAAAATTCTTCTTGCTAAGTTCCGAATCCTTGTAGCACAGATTCAATACACTATTTCTAAAGCAATGTCCTTCATTTAAGAGAAGCATGTCTGATATTCTTAGTTCTGAGTTTAAGATAAACTCCTCCTTTGCTAAACGGTGAGTTTCTGGAACATAAGCCATGAATGGCTCATAATAGACGGGTTTCTCAATAATTCCATTTTCATCTAAAGGTGTTGCAAGAATTGCAGCATCTAGTACATCCTTTTTTAATAGAGAAGTTATTTGATCCGTTTGAAGTTCTTCCACAATCAAATTAATATTTGGCATTGCTTTTTGAAACCGGTTTAAGAAGCGATGCAACAAATAAGGTGAAATCGTTGGAATAATGCCAATTCTAAAATCTCCCTCAAATAACCCTTTTTCATGTTGAGAAATCTGCTTAATCAGTTTCGACTGATTAATGACAATTCTCGCTTGTGCAATAAGCTTTTTACCAATTTCCGTAGGGGTAACAGGTTGCTTGCCTCTATCAAAAATGAGTAACTCAAGTTCATCTTCTAATTTATGAATCTGCATACTTAAGGTAGGCTGAGTCACAAAACAGGATTCTGCAGCTTTCGCAAAGTGACGGTAATTATCAACGGCTACAACATATTCTAGTTGAGTAATTGTCATATAGAGTTCTTTTATGTAAACATATAAAATATTGAAGTTGATTATAATATTATCTCAGTTTTATCATGACATTTCGGGTTTTATTTAAAACCTGTAATAGGAAGACGAATCATTAAGAGTTGTTTATAAATAGGGCACAAAAGAATTCTTGAAATAGACTGACCAGTGATTAAATTAGCCGAAGATATAAGTGATGACGGAACTGCAGACTTGTTAATTCAGTCTATTGCTCAAAAAGAAAAGAAGCCTGGATGTTAAGTTCTTGGTTAATTAAAAAATAAGTATGCTGTATGCTTTAGTAGATGATTTAAAAAAAGGCTTCTCTCAAGGGCTCCCGGGACAGCAAGCACAATACAAGATGGTTCCTCCAGGAAGAGAGAGAACTAAATTGGAGAACATTTCTTACACTAATCCAAAAAAGGCTGCGGTCTTGGTTCTGGTTTACCCAAAGAAAAATGTACCGCATATAGTTTTAATGAGGCGCAACAAATATCCTGGAGTGCACAGCGATCAAATCAGTTTTCCGGGAGGAAAATTAGAAGAGTTTGATAGTAGCCTTGAGCAGGCAGCGATTCGAGAATCGAATGAAGAGTTAGGCATACTTTCAAATCAAGTTGAAATCATAGGCGAGTTAACGCAAGTTTATATTCCACCAAGTGATTTTTTAGTAAATCCATTTGTCGGTTATGCAGAAGTTAGGCCAGATTTTGTTCCTGATAACAAAGAGGTTACAGAAGTTATTGAAGTATCATTTTCAGATATTTTAAATCCAAACAATCTTAAAGAAGTTGACTTAAATATTAGAGGAAGTAGAGTTGAAGTTCCGGCCTATATTCTAAATGGCCATGTGGTTTGGGGAGCAACAGCAATGATGCTGTCAGAACTCTCTTACCTTATCCAGAAGTAGCATTTTAGCAACTCAGGCATTCCTAAAATTTTATATTTGCCGCACCTAAACAGTACCGGTGTTAGCATGAATTTAAACCCTTTTGAAAAGGATGATTTTGGCAATAATCTTATAATCAAGAGGGTGATTGTTTTTATTGTAGGTCTTATTGCATGGTATAGGTTTAATATTGCAAACACCACTAAAGTAGAAGGTTCCAGAAACTTAAAAGGTTTACCTAAAAATGGAGTGCTTTTCGTAAGTAATCATCAAACATATTTCGCTGATGTGGCTTGTATGTACTTGGTTTTCAATTGTGTTAAATTTAAAATATACGACCGGATTGATTTTATCTGGCATTTGTTTTCCCCTAAACTTAACATCTATTTTGTAGCTGCAACAGAAACAATGAAATCAGGAATTCTTCCCAAAATTTTTGCATACATAGGATCTGTTAGCATTAAAAGAACATGGAGAGCTGCAGGACAAAATGTGGATAGAGGAGTTGATACCAAAGATTTAGACAATATTAAAAAGGCGATTAATTCTGGTTGGACCATTACTTTTCCTCAAGGAACAACAAAACCTTTTGTTAGAGGAAGGAGAGGGACAGCCCATCTAATTAAAGAGACCAGACCGATTGTAATTCCAGTAGTAGTTGATGGTTTTAGAAGAGCTTTTGACAAAAAAGGAATGTTCTTAAAATCAAAGAATTCAGAATTATCTATAAAATTTAAAGATCCTTTGGATATAAATTATGACGATTCTCCACAAAAAATTTTAGAGCAAATCATGGATTCAATAGAACAAAGTGACGAATACTTCCCTGATGTTCTTCAAGAATCTAAAGCTTAATAATTCAATTTAACCTTTTACTAATTCAATGTTTCATCTGTGATATTATTTACATTGTAGCATGAATTGATTTTTATATTTGTTTAAACATCATAGAAGAATTAGAATGATAAAATTTCCAAAAGTAATTGCATTACTTGCACTTGTGGCTCTAACTTTTACTAGTTGTGAAAACAGTATTATTTTGGATGAACCCGGTTCTTTAGACAATAGAAATATTGAATTGAAAATTGTAAACTATTGGGGCAATAATTATTTTAATCGCGATTCAGTCTACAATAAAAATGGTGCGAACTTTGTGGTTGATGATGTTCAATTGTTGTTTTCTAACTTTTTCGTTGACAATTCAGGTGATACAGTTGTTGACTATTCTAGTTTTTCTTTGACATCAACTAAAAGATTATACCATAAAATTGGACTAATAACAGAAAGTAGTGTCTCTGGTAGTGTTGGTTTTCTTGTTGGTCTAGATTCTATTGCAAATGCCACTAGCCCAGCAAATTGGAGTGCAGGAGAGGTTTTGTCAAATGGATCAATTTATTCAGGTTCTAATATAGGATACAATTTTATAACAGTATCTGGGCGAGCATTTAATCCTAGTAAGCCAAATGAAACATCACCTTCTTTACCTTTCAATTGGGTTGTAGCAACAAATGCGCTAGTTTCAATTCAAGGCCTAAAAATTAGTTTCTCAGTCCCTACTGGTAAGCAAGTTATTCTAGATGCGTCATTCAGTATCGATGCATTATTCGATGATTTGTCTCCAGTGGACATTCCGAACATTTTGTCTGACCCTAATGATGCCGATGATTTTGCAAATGCTGTTACATTGAGTGATAATTTTAATAATAAGGCATTTATTATTGATTAAATGAAAAAGTATATCTTCCTATTATTGACAACGGTATTTTTTGCAGGCTGCAAGCCTGAGCCTGAGCCTTGTGAATGTAACCTACAAAATATTTTGGAAGTAAGTTTTCAGTTGCAAAAAGATGGACAAAATTTAGATATACAAGAAGAATTTAAAGCTGATTCTTTAGGAATGATTGTTCAGAAAATGAGATTTTACCTATCTCATATGAGTATTCATAACACAAACAATTATGATGTTCAGCTAAGTGAAGTTTCAATTGTTGATTTAGAAGAGCCTTCTCTTGCAACATTTCAATACTTAGCAGATGAGGGAGGTTATGATGCAATAAAGTTTAGTGTAGGTTTAGATGCTGCTCAAAACGGTCAGGATCCTGCAACATTCCCTTTAGAGCATCCACTAAGCACTTATTATAATATGTATTGGGGTTGGGCAGCTCTGTATAAATTTATGGAGTTTCAAGGCAAAGCAAATCCAAGTGGTGTAATAGGCAACCCTAATGAAGTTGCATTTTCTTATCACCCTGGCGCGAATGATTTTTATAAAACGTATTCTATTCCCGTCTCGTTTACTATAACATCAACTAAACCAACAATAGTCATTAAAATAGACTATGACACCATCTTTAACGGTTCTGCCGGCTCCGTTGATGTATTGACTGAAAATCAATCACATACCACCCCCGCAGATTACTCAATTGCAGAGCGGATCATATTCAATTTCGGAGAGTCCCTTTCAGCTGTTGTTTTATAAAGATTGGCATTTAACAAGCCATCTGTGATAACTAACTCAAAGTTTTCTTACTAGAATTGATATCCCGCTTATTTTTGGGATCTACTATTTAAACTATGCGAGTACATTTTATAGCCGTTGGCGGCAGCGCCATGCACAATCTAGCTTTAGCTTTACATTCATATGGCCATCAGGTAACAGGTTCTGACGATGAAATATTTGAACCTTCAAAAACACGTTTAGCTGAAAAGGGATTACTCCCAAAACAAATGGGCTGGAATCCCGAATGTATTTCACAAGAAATAGATGCAATAATCTTGGGAATGCATGCCAGAATCGATAATCCAGAATTGCTGCGCGCACAGGAGTTAGGGGTTAAAATATATTCATATCCGGAGTTTATTTTCAATCATTCTAAAGATAAAACAAGAGTATCGATCACAGGAAGTCATGGTAAGACGACTATTACCTCTATGATTTTGCATGTGCTTCAGTACCACAATGTTTCTACAGATTACATGGTAGGGGCCTTGATAGATGGTTTTGACACGATGGTAAAGTTGACTGATGACGAATTTATTGTTTTAGAAGGCGATGAGTACTTGTCTTCACCAATAGACTTGCGACCGAAATTCCTGCATTACAAGCCAAACATAGTTTTACTGAGTGGAATAGCTTGGGATCACATTAATGTCTTTCCTACTTACGAAATTTATAAAGAGCAGTTTTCACTGATGCTTGATTCTATTGAAAAGGGTGGCGTGATTATATACAACACAGAAGATTCTGAAGTCGTTGATTTGGTGATGAAATGCAACAATGAGATTAAAAAATTTCCATATGGATTGCCCGAGTCGAGAATTGAAGATGGGGTGACTTATTTAAATTCTCCGGAAGGAGAAGTCCCTCTTAGTGTTTTTGGAGATCACAATTTGAATAACCTTGAAGGCGCACGTTGGATTTGCTTGGAGATGGGTGTTCAGGAAGAAGAATTTTATGAAGCCATAAGTTCTTTCTCTGGTGCCGGTAAGCGTTTAGAGTTAATAGGTGTAAAAGGAAAGAGCAGAATATTTAAAGATTTTGCGCACGCACCCTCCAACGTGAGTGCTACTGTAAAAGCTGTAAAAGAACAATTTAAAGAGCATAAGGTCACGGCTATTCTTGAGTTGCATACATTTTCCAGTCTTACGCCTGAATTTATCGTGGGCTATAAAGGAGCAATGGATGCTGCAGATGAAGCGATAGTTTACTTTAATCCTGAAGCTGTTGCACATAAAAAACTAGCACCTCTTTCAGAAAAAATTGTAAAAGATGCTTTTGCCAATAAAAACATCTTAGTCACAACTGATTCAGATTCAATCTTCGATAATCAACAAAAGAATTTTGGTGATAAAGATGTATTACTCATTATGACGTCTGGTAATTTCCATGGGAAGAATTTAGAAGAAGAAGCAAAAAAAATATTAGACTAAACTCATGATGCTTTTGAAGAAATACATGAATTCAGAATTTACTCCACTATATATTATAATCGGAGTGTTACTCATTGTTTTTGTTGGTTTTGAATTTCAGTTATATGGGGACTTCAGTATTTACTTTGCGGCATCCCAAGACCTTGCGAAGGGTATAAATGTTTATACCTATAATTATGGTACGAATCAAGACTTGCCTTATATGGCAAGTCCAGCCCTAGCATACCTTCTTTACCCATTTAGTTTGCTGTCCTTGCCTGTTGCTGCAGCTATCTGGAAAATGGCAAATATTTTACTGCTTTACCGTTTATGGATTCTTTTGGAAAAGCATTTTTCTTCTGTTAATTGGAAAGGTAAACAACATCGAACTTGGATTCTATTGTCAATTCTTTCTCTAAGTTTCATCTTGTACAGGAATTTTCATTTATCGCAATTCACCGTGCTTCTTCTTTATCTGATCTTTGAAGGGATATATCAAATTAGAAAATCGAAATATCTTTTATTAGGTCCATTTCTATTGGGCTTGGGCATAACTGTGAAAATTTTACCGATTGTAGCTTTACCCTATCTTCTGTTCAGAGGTTATTGGAAACAAGTTTTACTTTCAATACTGTTTTTAGCGCTCACTCTATTTTTACCAGCCTTAACCTTAGGATTCGATTTTGCTCTTGTGCTCAACAGAGCTTGGATTACTTCGATTTCCCCAACGAGTGATATGAACGTCTTTGATGTAAGTCAGAATGTTGTGCATGGGATTGCAACACTAATATCTACTTTGACTATTGACGGTATAGGGAATGATTATTCACTTTCGTTAAAACGCAATATTATTGATGTGAACCCAAGTATTGTAGTGGGAATAATTATGGCAGCAAAGGGCCTACTTCTTTTGAGTATTCTTTTTGTATTAAGACTTAAAACATTCTTCAAAGACATTGGAATAAATATTCAGTCATTTTATGAGTTGAGTTACATTTTATTGATTTCTCCACTCGTTTTTCCGCAATCAAGAATTTATAATTTCTTGTTCTTGTTGCCCGCCATGAGTTATTTTTCTTATCTAATCATTAAGCACAGAGAAGGCCTATCAATGTCTGTAAAAGTCTTATTGGCCTTGAGTGTTCTGATTCTTAACCTCGAACTCATTCTAGGTAATTTCAGAGAGTATTATTGGCATTTTAAATCGCTGACCTATGCCACGTTGGTATTACTTATTCTACTTTTATGGCTTAAACCGGAGAAGTTTCAGCTTTCTAACAAAGATGAGTAGTCCCATTTATTATTTTAAGCCTATATCCACTCAACGCGTTTTATATCTATGACTATTAAAAAATTACAATCTTTGCCTCGTACTAGTAATAGATTAGTCAAGTAAATGACCTTAAGATTATCATTCATTATTGCCCTTTGTTATTTGAGTTCATGGGCCTATTCACAAGAGGATGGTTTTAAACCACAAGTTTGGAACAATACAAGTATTGGCTGGAATTCTGAAAATGGTTTTTCCTTGTTGAACACCTTGTCTTACAATGTTTTGCTATCTAATGAAGTGCCTTGGAATGAGTTTTCAAACACATTTTCAACTGCGTATACGTTTAATCCACACATCTCAGTTACAGGTGGATTTTATGCTTCTAGAACTAAACAAAGTGCATCTCTAAGCAGTTCAGAACTTAGACCTACGTTAGCTTTCAGATTATCTACCCATGATCAAAATAGATGGCGAGTATCGAACAACTCTAAGTTTGAATTTCGTTTTTTAAATTATACAGATGATACTAAAGACTATACAACACGTTTCAGAAACAAGACTTTAGTATCTGTTGCAGTAAAAGAGTCAAATTTTCAGCAAGACGGCAGCATTGTTCTTTTTAGTTTTTTTGAAGTCTTTCATAATTTTGAAAAGAATACCGTTGAGAGATTCTTTGCAACAGCCAAAGTAAAAGTTGGGGTGGCTTACAGGATGTCATACAATTGGCGTTTTGATTTAGGTCTTATCTATTTGGATGCCTCTAATACTATAGTAGAGCCAACTATCTTACCTGGCAATATCATTACGAATTATATTCTTGACTGGGGTATTTACTATATTTTCTGATGGCCATTGCTTGACATTCTAAAGTTAGTAATGGTTTATTTTAAGGAAAAAAAATGATGCTTATTCAAGCTTTCATTGACATAAAGTATTGTAGTTTTTATACTAAAATATTTACTGTTTAACATATTTCATTAAATGTTAAACAATAAATCGTACATTAACCCTTTCTTAAAAAAACAAGAACAACAAATGTTTAAAAAATTTACAATTACGGACAAGCTATTATTTGCTGCTGCCTTGCTTTCATTAATGTTTTCTGAAGTACTCTATTTTCAAGGGTTTAAAGAAGATGGGACTTTTTTAGGGCTTTGGGTGCCTTCAATTTTAGCATTTGGTATTTATCTTAAACTTATTAATGGCAAAAAAAAATGATTGACTTAATTCCTTATTTCGCTGGCCTTATAACAATCCTATTCGGAATTGGTTTTGGTTTAGCTATCAGAGAAGCAAAAGATATAGAGTAGAAAAAATCACATTTTGTTTCAATTATTTTAGGTGAAGTTTTGCGACTGTTGAATTTGGTATTGGTAGGAGCTATATCCATTTAATATAATTTATTCCATGCACAAAAAAAATTTTCATCGTCTATTATGGTTATTCTGAATTACACTAAGAATCAGATGATGTGGGTTTAGTTGGTGGGCTTTATGTTTGGGATGGAACCAAGTATTTAACTCGAAATGGAGTATCTGGTGCTACAGAATTTATTGGGCCTCATCAAGCTTTCTTTGTAAGATCTAATGCAGATAATAGCTCAAAAGAAATTTCAGAGTCCGCGCGTAATACGGCTCCAACATCTACACCTAATTACTTTAAAACAAGTAACGAGCTGGTATTTAATCTTTCAGGTCAAGATGTAAATACAAACACATATGTGGTTCAAAATGCATTGACCACAAAGTCGTTTGACAATAGTTATGATGCCAACTATTTCTTTGGTGCTCAAACAATATTCAACTCAGTTGGCGAAGACAGCACGGCTTACAGTGTCAATCAGCTTCCAAGCTTAAGCGGAGAGGAGTTGTATTTGTCATTTTACCATCAGGCGAATAACAAGGCTTTTACAATCTCTTTAGATCCTGCATCTAATTCCCCTGTTGGAGACATTATGTTAGAGGATTTGTACACAGGCGCTATTGTTAACTTGATGGCCAACGCTTATACTTTTTCAAGTAACTCAGCCGCACCTGTGCAGCGTTTTAAACTTCTCTTTAGCCAAAACAGCGTGGGTATTCAAGAAATTGAAACAGGCCTTTATACCAAGTTATGGTTCAATGAAGATGTATTACAGATGGATGAAAAGGCACTTGAAAACATTGAACATATATCTGTCTTCAATATTTCAGGTCAATTGGTTGCAGAGTCTTCCGATTTAGAAAATATCGTTATCAATGAAACAAGCGTGTTTATCGTCAAAATATCCTTAAAAGAAAATATATCACACACAGTGAAATTGGTGAAAATGTAATAGCACTTAATTTTAATTGAAAAGCCCCGCTCAAAGTGGGGCTTTTTTGTTTAATAAACTGAATTTTTTTAAGTCTCAAAGCTTAAGCGATACTAAAAAAATATGCGTTCATTTAAAATGTAGAGTAATCCAATGAATAGAATTAGTGAGATAAAAAGCACAATAATTCTTTTCTTCAATACTTGGTTACGAGATTTTCGATGTCTGTCTGATGTTTCTTGAACCTGTTCCTTTGTGAAATGTCCTCTCTTCAAATTTCTATTTGGAGCATAGTCATGATTTCTACGAGAAGATTTAAAGAAGTACCGTGTACTCTTCATTTTCTCATTTGTCTTTACAACTTTTGTCCATTCTCCAAACATATCTCAAGATAAAAAACTAGTCGTCAAAACTGTCTTAACAATCTGTTAACTCCTAGAGTTTTCGAAGCGCGTTGCAAATTCTTAAAGTTGGATATTAACGTTACTTTCGCGCCCCAATTTTCACGATAGGAAATACGATTACACAGTTATGATAGAGCTCATTAAAAAGAAAACAGTCAACGCGAAAGACGATATTTTATCTGGTTTAACAGTAGCTTTAGCTTTGGTGCCAGAGGCGGTAGCTTTTGCGTTTGTAGCTGGTGTAGATCCCTTAGTAGGATTGTACGCTGCTTTTATGATGGGTTTAATCACATCAATTTTTGGAGGGCGACCTGGAATGATTACTGGCGCTACGGGTGCACTTGCCGTTGTTATGGTAAGCTTGGTTGCTGAGGGTAACGCTATGGGCGCAGAAGGAGAAAACCTTGGCCTCTATTACTTGTTTGCTACTGTTATTTTGATGGGTATTATACAAATGCTTGCTGGAGTTTTAAAACTTGGGAAATTCGTACGCTTAATTCCACATTCTGTGATGATGGGTTTTGTAAATGGTTTGGCGATTGTAATTTTCCTTTCTCAGTTAGGTATGTTTAAAGAAACCGTAAACGGAGAGAAGGTCTTCATGACTGGTGAGAACTTGTACATGATGATTGGATTAGTAGCCTTAACCATGGGAATCATGTTCGGGCTTCCTAAACTCACTAAAAAAGTGCCAGAAGCCCTAGTGGCTATCGTTGTGGTTTCACTCATTGTGATATTTGGAGATTTAAACGTGGCTACCGTTGGAAGCTTCATTAAAGATGGAGGGGGAGCTGGCCTGAAAGGTGGTCTACCAATGTTCCAATCTGAAATATTTTCAAAGGTTCCATTTACTTGGGAAACGTTAAAGTTCATTCTGCCTTATTCTTTAATCCTTGCAGCTATTGGATTGATTGAATCTTTAATGACGCTAAATCTTGTAGATGAATTAACCGAAACAAGAGGGAATTCTAACCGTGAGTGTTTAGCCCAAGGTGGTGCTAATATTGTTACAGGTTTCTTTGGAGGAATGGGAGGTTGTGCTATGATCGGTCAATCTATTATTAATATTAAAGGTGGCGGTAGAGGCCGCTTGTCTGGAATAACGGCTGCGTTAGCTTTACTCTTTTTTATTCTATTTGCTTCAGGATTGATTGAGCAAGTGCCAATTGCAGCTTTAGTGGGCGTAATGTTTATGGTGGTTATCGGAACTTTCGCCTGGTCTAGTTTTAGAATATTAAACAAGATTCCTTTTACAGATGTTATCGTAATAATAGCAGTATCAGCAATTACGGTATGGAAAGATTTAGCAGTTGCAGTTATCGCTGGTGTAATTATTTCAGCCTTAGTTTTTGCATGGGAGAACGCACGAAAAATTAGAGCTAAAAAGACGATTAAGGAAGATGGAACAAAAGTCTACGAGATTTGGGGACCTTTATTCTTTGGTTCTATTAGCGCATTCAACAGTAAGTTCGCTGTTCAAGAAGATCCTAAGAAAATAGAGATAGATTTCATTGATTCTAAAGTGAGTGATTTCTCTGGAATAGAGGCCATCTTTAACTTGGTTGAGAAATACCATAAGCTGGACAAAGAGGTGAAATTGACGCACTTAAGTGATGACTGTAAAGCGATTTTGCACAAAGCACATCCCATTTTTCATGGAATAATTGAAGATGATGTGAATGATCCTCGCTATTTCGTTGTATCTGATTTAATTAAAGAAGGAGACCTAATCTAAGGCAGATCTTTAGCTCTTTCTAATCTGAGCGCATCAAATTCCTTTCTAATTG
>Ga0102886_1001101_pt1 | contig 11325 bp, 10 predicted proteins | sample Colrivmet1550A02_FD_84499 | JGI IMG/M metagenome (GOLD analysis project Ga0102886, IMG submission 84499) | Estuarine microbial communities from the Columbia River estuary - metaG 1550A-02 | ecosystem: Environmental > Aquatic > Marine > Intertidal zone > Estuary | place: USA: Columbia River... | reverse complement strand
TCACTATATGGTCTGGATCATGACCAGACACCACAAAAGGCTGGCGCATAGCCAAGAAACGCATGCGATCAGGGTTGTCTAATAAAGTCTCAATAAAATCTACAGGAATTTCTACTTCTTGTAACGCACCATCCCTTTCAATTGTGATGGTATTGCCATTGACAATTTCCAAGAAAATACCCCTAAAGGATTTTAAAGGATTGCCGTCTACTGCTATAATTCTGTCGCCTGTTTGAATGCCTAATTTTTCTCCAATCTCTTGATCGGTCACTTGGTAGCCATCCTTAACACTTTCGTTAGGAATATACTGCTCCCCATATGAAAAAGCCATTCCAATAAAAATGATCACTGCAAGAACAAAGTTTACTGTGACCCCTCCAAGCATAATAATCAAGCGCTGCCAGGCTGGTTTGGAACGAAATTCCCATGGTTGAGGGTCTTGTTTCATGGCCTCAGTGTCCATGCTTTCGTCAATCATGCCTGAAATCTTTACATAACCCCCTAAAGGGAGCCAGCCTATTCCATACTCCGTTTCTCCAATTTTCTTTTTAAACAAAGAGAATTTTACGTCAAAAAAGAGGTAGAATTTTTCCACCCTAGTTTTGAATAATTTAGCCGGAATAAAATGGCCCAATTCGTGAAGGACTATTAAAAGGGAAAGGCTAATAAAAAATTGTATGGCTTGTATCGCTATTGGACTCATATGTCGTTTTATAAAGGGTCAAAAATACACTATTCAGAACGGGTAAAAAAATCTGAAACCGCCTCATGAGACAATTTTAAGATTTAATTAATACCCACAGCACACTCAAACTTTGTCGCTTCTTAAAGGATGCCTTACCTTTGTCTTTGTAAACCCTATTTTGTTACCCATGAAAAATTACTTTTTGGCTTATAAAAAGTTTTGGATGGCATTTTTCGCGCTTTCAGCAGTGATTTTATACTTGTTTTACAACGCTTTAAAGCCCAAAGTAATACTCCCTATATACCAACCCAGCATGGTCAATACTGAGCTGGTAGATTCTACAGTACAATTTATTAGAAAATACCACACTATTCCCAATTTTTCATTGGTCAATCAATTGGGGGATACCATTAGTCAAGATACTTTCAAGGATAAAATATACATTGCAGATTTCTTTTTCACCACTTGCCTCACTATTTGTCCCATTATGACGGGGCATATGGGAGCCATACAAGAAGCAATAAAAGACCAAGAAGACGTTTTATTATTGTCTCATTCAGTTACTCCAGAGCGAGATTCTGTGTCCGTTCTCTACCAATACGGGATTGAAAAAGGCGTGAATCCAAAAAAATGGCACTTGGTTACTGGCCCCAAAAAAGATATTTATAACCTGGCTAGAAAATCGTACTTGGTAGCCAAAGATGAGGGCGGCAGTGGTCCTTTTGACCTGGTTCATACAGAGAATTTTGTGCTCATTGACAAGCAAAAAAGAATCCGGGGCTATTACGACGGCACAGACCCAGCCGCCATAGAAACCCTATTGGAAGATTTAAAAGTACTTCAGGCAACTTATGCTGAAATAGCGGCCAAAAAATAAGTCCGTAAAAACACCTAAAAAAAAGAATCCTTATCCTGTTCTAACTTATTAAATTAGTGTACTTTTGGCTTAATTATAATCAATCTAAATAAACATTGGAGCGAACAGTAGCAGACCTTAAGAGAGGAGAGAAAGGAATTATTCAAGAATTCCCAGACAATTTCCTGCCCATTAAACTGCTAGAATTAGGTTGTTTGCCTGGCAATGAAATAGAGCTAATTCAGATAGCACCACTCAAAGACCCCTTATACATAAATGTAAACGGATCTCATATTGCCATTAGGCGAGATGTTGCTGCCAAAATATTCATCAAAACTATTTAAGGATGAGCAAGCGACTGAATGTAGCCCTTATAGGAAATCCAAACACAGGGAAAACGTCTGTATTTAATCAGCTCACTGGACTGAACCAAAAAGTAGGAAACTATCCGGGTATTACGGTAGAGAAAAAAGAAGGTATTTGTAAATTACCCAGGGGCGTTAAAGCCCATATTATTGACCTTCCCGGAACATACAGTCTCAACACCACCTCTTTAGATGAGAGTGTGGTGATTGAATTACTGCTCAATAAAAACGACAAAGATTACCCAGATGTAGCAGTAGTGATTACCGATGTAGAAAATCTAAAACGCAACTTATTGCTCTTTACCCAGATCAAAGACCTCAGAATCCCGAGTATTTTGGTCATTAATATGGCAGACAGAATGCCTAAAAAAGGGATAAGCTTAGATATTTCTGCCTTAGAAGCGGCGCTAGACACAAAAATAGCCCTGGTGAGTACCAGAAAAAAAACTGGTATTGACACCCTTAAAGGATATATTGCAGACTTCAGAAACCTATCCGACAAAGCCATAACTGAAACAGAAAGGATAGACCCCGATTATTTTGAGAAATTAAAAAATACCTTCCCCAAAGAAGACTTATACAAATTGTGGCTCGTGATTACACAGGATGTGAATTTCACCCCAATAGAAAAAAACCAAACACAGGACACCTCTAGTTTTACCACAAAATCTAAAGTAGATTTAAAAAGATTACAGCAGCGAGAAACCATCCTTAGGTACCAATTTATAAACGACGTCCTTAAAAAGGGATACCAGATAGACGCAGCTGCAGCTATAGGCATTAGGGCTTCCCTAGATAAAATTCTCACCCACCACATTTTTGGGTACCTCATATTTTTTATGATACTGATCGGTATATTTCAAGTCATTTATGACTGGAGTAATATCCCCATGGACTTTATTGATGGTTTTTTTGCGAACGCGAGCAATTGGGTAAAAACAAACTTACCCCCTGGTGCTTTTACAGATCTATTGGCAGAAGGTGTTTTGGCTGGTATTGGAGGAATAGTCATATTTATTCCACAAATTGCTTTCTTATTTTTATTTATATCCCTTTTAGAAGAAAGCGGCTATATGAGTAGGGTGGTGTTCTTAATGGATCGCGTCATGCGCCCTTTTGGACTGAGCGGGAAAAGTATTGTCCCCCTTATTTCAGGAACTGCTTGTGCCATTCCAGCCGTAATGGCCACAAGAACCATTGAGGATTGGAAAGAACGACTCATCACCATATTAGTGACCCCATTTACCACCTGCTCTGCTCGTTTGCCGGTGTATTTGATCATCATTGGACTGGTCATTCCAGAAGGGACTTTTCTGGGACTGAGCTACCAAGCCCTTACCCTGATGCTTTTATACCTCATCGGTTTTGTCGCAGCCATTTTAGGGGCCATGGTGCTTAATAAAGTGCTGAAATTCAAAAAACGTCAATTCTTTGTCATTGAAATGCCTAATTACAAACTACCCTTACTCAAAAATGTTGCGATAACAGTCGCTGAAAAGACTAAGAGTTTTGTGTTTGGTGCAGGGAAAATAATTTTAGCCATCTCCATTGTACTTTGGTTTTTAGGCTCAAACGGCCTCTCTGATAATTTTAAAGATGCAGACCGAGTTGTGGCAGAAAAAGTAGCCCAAGAAGGATTTACTTCATTCAATCAAGCCAATATTCTAAGTGGTGTTCAAGCAGCAGCTATAGCATACGACAGCTTAAGCACAGGGCTTGAAAAAAACCAATGGTTGGCACTTGAAAAAGAACGCCTAGAAGCCACTGCATTAAACCAGGAGATCGCTAGTTTTAAGCTAGAAAACTCCTATATGGGCTACTTGGGAAAAGCCATTACCCCCATTGTAGCTCCTTTGGGATACGATTGGAAAATTGGTATTGCCGTACTGACTTCATTTGCAGCACGCGAGGTATTCGTTGGTACCTTAGCCACCATTTATGCTGTTGGAACAGATGAGGTAGACACCATTCAAAATAGAATGGCAGCAGAGACCAACCCGCGCACCAAAGGAAAACTCTTTAACTTAGCCTCCGGAGTCTCCCTGATGCTTTTCTACGCTTTTGCCCTACAGTGCATGAGTACGCTTGCGGTAGTAAAAAGAGAGACCAATTCTTGGTACTGGCCTTCCATACAATTTGCCTTCATGAGTGGCTTGGCCTATTTAGTAGCCTTAATCGCTTATCAAATATTAAAATAAATGAACCTACTCCAAGACATACTCACTTATAGCTGTGTTGCAGCAGCAACAGGGTTTTTAGTAATTAAATGGTTCTTCCCACGGCTACTAAAAAACAAAAAAAGTGGTGGCCAAAAAAATTGTGGCACAGATTGTGGGTGTTAAAAAGGTATTAAAACTGGCTTAAAGTTTTACTAAAACAAAGTCGCATTTAGTCAAAGGATGTAACTTTCACCACCCTTAAACCAATCAAATGCCTTCTATCCTACTCAGAGCAGTACTCCTCATTATAAGTCTTATAAGTAGTGTGTTCCTTCATGCCCAAACAGCAGACACTAAGTCCAAAAACCTCCTTGAGCAACACCCCTCCAAAAAGAGGTCTCACCTACTCCACACAGAAACCCTATCCAGTGTGCTGTTGGACTCACTCACCAAATCACCCATTGCATACGCCAGTATAGTACTCAAAAACAACCAGGGTGTTATTACGAATGAAGAAGGGGCTTTTAGCATTCAATTGCCCAAAGGCATACAGTTATCTGACTCTGTTACAGTGTCTTCTATGGGTTATGAGAAAAAACAATTCCTCCTTTCTACCGTTGGAGATACCTTATTGATCGCTTCCAAAGAAATTGTACTCAATGGGGTTATTGTGAGTAATAAAAACCTGAGCGCCCAAGAGATTGTCCTTAAAATAAAAGAAAATCTAGCGCAAAATCACCCACAAAATCTCACGACCAAAAGGCTATTTTTTAGAGCTTCTGAAACCCAGTATATGAGCAAAATGGATGTGGATTTTAAAAAATCAAGCATTGGGGCGCTCAACAAAAAATTCATTGATTCCGTCATGGGTCTCATTCCCAGAAACGGAGCTTATTTCACGGAAGTCCTGGCAGATTTACACGGAGACTACACCCAAAAAAATCAAAAAATAAAGCTCATTAAAGCCTCTAAGCTTTACGACAAAGAAAATGAGGTGAGTTTTGAAGGTATTGAGAAAAAGTTTGACGAGATATTTGAACAAAACGTCAAAAAGGACTCCTATCTCAAGGTAAAATCTGGCTGGTTTTCTACCAAGGTTTCTTCAGATGAATTGTTCTATGAAGAAGCAGTTATAGACAGCAGCAATGTAGCCCTACTGGATTCACTTGCCACCCTTAAAAAAGAAAAAGACCTTGCACAAAAACAAGGCTTTGCCAACTATAGAAAAAAAAGGATAGGCCGCTTGTTTGAGCGATTGTTCTTTAATGAAGACAGTCCCTTTGATTTTCTATTTAAAGACAATAGGTATGACATTCGCCTGGAAGACTTTACCTATTTGGGCGCCCTCCCTGTGTATCAATTGCGTTTTACTTCCAAAGGTCGTTCCGATTACAATGCTGTATTGTACGTAAATGCAGATGACTTTGGCGTAGTTCGTTTGGACTTTAAAAACAGCCAAACCTTAAAGAAGGTCAAACTTTTAGGTTTCTCCTATATAAATTACCTCAGCGAGGGAAAAGCCTTTTTTAACAAAACAGATGAACTGGGGTACCAATTGAGCTATTTAGAGGAAAGCTCCGCAGAAAAAGTGGGGATTAAAAGGCCTATAAAAATTGTAGAGAAGAATAAAAATACCCGAGGTAGGAGGAAACAAAACGAACTTATTGTAGCCATAGATTTTGAGATCAACAGCCAGAATAAGAATGAAATTGTGATTTTTAGTCACAAGCTTATTGATCCAGAAGCCTTTAAAACCATCAAAGAAGACAATAATATACTACCCACTTATTTGCCTAAATACGATCCGAATTTTTGGGAGGGATACAATATTATTGAACCCAATACTGCCATTAAAACTTTTTCCGCCACTTCCCAAACAGTCTCAAAAAATTAGATAATATGGGCAATATAGGTGTAGGCTAAAAGCGCCCAACCTACAGTGAGCAGCAACCCGCCAATAGGGGTAATGGGTCCTAAAAAACGGGCTTTTTTACCAAAAATATCGGAAAGCACTAGGCCGTAGATGGAGAAAGAAAACAGAAAGGTTCCCAAGAGAAAACAGCCCACAATATAATCTTCCACCGGACTGTTATAGCTAAAATTATAGCCTAATACCAAGAGTAAAATGGCGTGAAACAACTGGTATTTTACCGCTGTCTCGAAACTGGCCAGCTGGCTGGCCGATGCCTTTTTCTTTAACCAATGTGCCCCAAAAGCACCAAAAATAACAGACAACATGCCCAATAGGGCACCTAAAAATTGAGTCAGTAAAACAGCCATAGTTAATAAAATTTTGAAGTTTTATGCGTAGTGAAAGTACTATTTATTCTGCGTTAATTATTTTCTAAGGGTATTAAGATGACTTTATTTTCTCCTGCTTTTAATGAAAATGCACAGGCTTTAAAACGCGGTGGGCCAAAGGGACGCAATTGGGCATTGGAAAAACCCAGTGGTTCCGTGGGAATGCCAATCCAGTTTTTGTCCATTTTACCGTTGTTGTTCTGGTCTTGGTACAGCGCTATGGCATAGGTACCTGCAGGAAGGGAATCCAGCACTACTTTGGTGGTTCCCTTAGTTGCGGGAACTACTTTACTGGCAAAAACCTCCTTGAAATCTAAAAAATTTGCTTCACTGTCATACACTGCTATGCGCATGACCCCCAGAGGCGCTTTGACCTCCTGTACTTGAATGGTAAGCGCAGCGTAAGTAGGCGTTTGTTTTTTTGGGTTTAACCACAAGAGCATCGGCCCTAGGGCCAGGAAGAACCATTTCATAGTAAAATTCTTTTACACAAATATAACAGCAGATGACTAGAATGACTAACCCAAGCCAACATCTAAGGTCATCATAATAATAAAGCCTCCTATAAAGCCCATTGTAGCAATGTCTGTGTGTTTGTCTTGCTGGGTTTCTGGAATAACCTCCTCTACCACTACAAAAATCATGGCTCCTGCTGCAAAGGACAAGGCATAAGGGAGTATAGGCTGAAAAGTCATCACCGCCCAAGCTCCTATAACTGCGGCAATAGGCTCTACAAGTGCAGAGGCCTGACCATACATAAAGCTCTTGCGCCTGGAGAGTCCTTGGCGCCTGAGTGGCATGGCCACCGCAAATCCTTCCGGGAAATTCTGTAGGCCAATTCCAAGTGCAAGGGCTACAGCTCCGCCAATAGTAGCACCATCAAAACCAGCAGCAACCCCGCCAAAAAGTACCCCAACCGCCAACCCTTCTGGAATATTGTGCAGCGTAATGGCTAAGGTCAGTAGGGTGGTTTTGTGCCAGGGGGTTTTAATACCCTCCGCTTCACTTTCCTTAAAATTAATATGTAAGTGGGGCAACACTTTGTCTAGACCAAATAAGAAAAGAGCACCCAGTAAAAAGCCTACTGCTGCAGGAATTACTTTAACAAAACCCGCTCCAGGACTCATTTCAATACCAGGCGCTAAGAGGCTCCAAAAACTTGCAGCAACCATAACACCGCCCGTAAAACCGAGCATTCCGTCTAATACTGCGCGATTTAAGGTCTTAAAAAAGAAGACCAAACTGGCGCCTGCTGCAGTGAGTCCCCAAGTAAATAAAGTGGCGTAAAAAGCTGCTAAAATAGGGTCTATTGATTCAAAATATTCAATGATTTGTTCCATAAAATAGAATTAAAAAAGTTGTTTTAACTAGGCTTTTTTTGGACATTATCTGGGCAATCTAACGCTCAATCCTGTGGAAAACAGTATGGCTTGGTCTGTGGTAATTCCAGACCCTAGTGTGACGTCTAACTGAATATAATTATTCACTAAATAGGTAAAGCCGGTGTCCCAAGAGTGGTTGGGTGCGTTGTTTTCTGGAAGGTCTCCGTAAAGCTCTAAGTACATGCCCCATTTCTTAGACAGTGACAAACCATATGCAATGGTGTACACATAAGCCATCTCTGCCTCATCTGCCGCCCACTGTGCACCAATATTATACGCTATACTGCTGTTTTCTCCCAAAACATGTCCTACTGAAAACCTAAAATCTACTGCAGTGGTTTGGGGCCTAAAATCTTTAGAAGCGGTAAAAGGCAGGTAAATATGGCCCATAAATCCAAGGTCTGCTTTTCCTTCTTTTCCCTGTCTAATGGCGGTCTTAAAGCCTAATAATACGGGGTCTATTCCGGAAGATTCCTCAGGACTATAAGCGCCGTCTAATAGTTCCTGTCTTTCATTCATAACATTGTATCCCAGCCTTAATTCTAGATTGTCCAAGACGCCAATTCTAAATAGACCTGTATTATAAACGGTTTTTTCAATACCACTCGTACCCGCCTTATCTTTAGAATACAAAAAACCTCCCTCGTATTGCCAAAAGCCTGCTGGCACGGTGTTGGGAGATTCCGTAGCATCTGGACGGTCCGTTATTAAGGTGGTTTGGGCTATGGAATCTCTTCTGCTTTGTTGGGCTTGAAGGCTTAATGAAAAAAATAATAATGTAATGAGTAAGCTAAATTTAGTGCGCATAATAAAGGTTTAAAGGGTGTTTATATATAAATTTTGTGCTATTTGTTTGGAGATCCTTTGTTCTTTTCCTGCAATTGAAACCAAAAGAGAACCGTCAAAGACTTCTTTTTCTTTCACTTCAATGGCTGCGCCAAGGCCTATATTAAACTTGTCTAAAAATTGCAAGAATGGGGCGCTAGAATCTTCTACTCCAACACAAACACATGGGGTGTGAAGGGGGGCTTGGTTTAGGAGGGTTTTCTTTTGGGATTGTATGTTTCCTTCTTTAGTGGGTATGGGGTCTCCGTGTGGATCTGTTTTGGGGTGTCCTAGAAAAGAAGCCAATCGATCCGTGAGTGCTTCCGATTGAATGTGCTCTAATTGTTCCGCAATATCGTGAACCTGATCCCACGAAAAATGCAGTTTATTGACTAAAAAAACTTCCCATAATCGGTGTTTTCTAATGATGGAAAGGGCCTTGGTATTGCCTGTGTCGCTGAGTTTGACCCCTTTGTATTTCTGGTAAATTACCAGAGATTTCTCAGAGAGACGCTGCACCATGTCTGTCACAGAACTGGGTTTAGCCCCCATTTCTTCTGCCAGCAAAGTGGTGCTTACCACGGGGGAGTTTGCAGTTGTTTTATGGTAAATGGCCTTGAGATAATCTTCTTCTGAAGGACTTATTTTTCGTTTCATAGTGTAAAAATAGTTATAATTTTCTAAATAATTATTTAGACAAGCCTAAAAATTTAAATCTGACTGGAATTTTTGACACTTCTGCAGAAAGTTAGCTATCTTGCATTGGCGTGAAAGAGACTCAAATATACGACTACATTATTGTGGGTGCAGGGGCAGCTGGTCTCATGCTGGCGAACGCCATGGCATTAGACCCGTTTTTTTCTGACAAACGCATATTGATCTTAGACAAAGACCCCAAAGAAGCCAACGACCGCACTTGGTGTTTTTGGGAAAAAAACGAAGGGCCTCTGGAGGCCCTCATCTGCCGCGATTGGTCTTTGATTGGTGTGAGTGAAAACGACCAACTGACTCCCAGCCCAATTTTACCCTACAAATACAAGATGTTGGAAGGTGCCACCTTTTACGAGGCTATGAAAAAGGGTTTGGCCCATAGTCCGAATTGTCATTTTGTATTAGAAGAAGTCACCGAAATTAGCCCTATGTCTCCTGCGGCATCTGCCTCCACAGAAACTGCAGGCTTCTTGAAAAATAGGCATACTAAAGTGACCACCACATCCGGAACCTATATCGCTCCAAGGGTATTCAACAGTATTTTTGATTATAAACCCCTTTTGGCTCAGAACCGCTTTCCTGTATTACAACAGCATTTTGTGGGTTGGTTTGTGCGCACACAAAATCCCGTATTTAAGCCTGAAATGGCTACTTTCATGGACTTTAGGGTGGCTCAAAAAGGAAATACGCGCTTTATGTATGTGCTGCCTACCAGTACAACAACTGCGCTGGTAGAATATACCTTATTCTCAAAAGACCGATTAAAAAAAGAAGCCTACGAAGCAGCTATTGTTGCTTATTTAGAAGAGATTAAAGCAGGAGACTACGAAATTAATGACACTGAAGCGGGCAGTATTCCCATGACCTGCTATCCTTTTGAGCAATTCAATACCCCGCACTTACTGCGTATAGGTACTGCTGGCGGGTGGTCCAAACCTTCTACCGGTTTTACCTTTAGTAATACCCAGAAACAAATTCCTAAATTAGTGGCCTATTTAAAAAAGGGGAAAACTTTAGATCAATTCCATTCCAAAGACCGTTTTTGGTGGTACGATCATATTCTTTTAGAGGTATTGGCTTCTGACAACAGCCGTGGTAAAGCCATTTTTGAGGGCCTTTTCAAGAGAAGGTCTGCACCGCTTATCTTAAAATTTTTATCCCAAGAAACCCACTTCTTTCAAGAACTCTACATTATGAGTGCGGCAGACAAATGGCGTTTTACCAAAGCGTTCTTTAGGGTATTGGGCCGTAGTTTTAATTAAGAACTCCTTCCCATGAGCTGCACCCCAAAATCTTTAAGCAACTGCTTCTTAGCTTCTGTGATAGCCATAGTATTCAAAACCTCAAAAGCATTGTCTGTGTAACTGACAATACTATCTTGCATGGCTTTTGCAGCTCCCGTCACATCAAATAAGGCTTTGACTTCTGCAATTTTATGGGTGGGGTCTTGGGGCTGTAGGCTAAATAAATCTTTTAAAGATTTTTGCTGGGCAGGGGTGCCAAGTTCGAGCGCCTTAATATACATGAGGGTTTTCTTATTGTTTGTAATGTCTCCACCCACAGTTTTTCCAAAGTTTTTTGGATTTCCAAAGGCGTCTAAATAGTCGTCTTGTATCTGAAACGCCAAACCTAAAAGCATGCCAAAAGAATACATTTTATCTTGCTCTTCCTGAGGCGCTCCAGCAACCATAGCACCCATTTTCAGCGCGCCAGCCACTAAAACAGCTGTTTTTAAACCAATCATTTTTAAATAGGTTTCTTCTGCTACCGTTTCCATGGTTTCAAAATCTACATCCAATTGTTGGCCTTCACAAACTTCTAAAGCCGTTTTAGAAAACATTTTAGTGAGGGATTTGAACACAGGAGATTCGTAGCCTTCCAATGCTTGGTAGGCCATTATAAGCATGGCGTCTCCAGATAGAATTCCCGTATTTAAGTCCCACTTTTCGTGCACTGTCTCAAAACCCCTTCTCAGCGGTGCCTGGTCCATAATGTCGTCATGCACCAAAGAAAAATTATGGAATACTTCTATTGCCAACGC
>Ga0102886_1001099_pt1 | contig 11338 bp, 3 predicted proteins | sample Colrivmet1550A02_FD_84499 | JGI IMG/M metagenome (GOLD analysis project Ga0102886, IMG submission 84499) | Estuarine microbial communities from the Columbia River estuary - metaG 1550A-02 | ecosystem: Environmental > Aquatic > Marine > Intertidal zone > Estuary | place: USA: Columbia River... | reverse complement strand
AGCATATATTGTAATGTAAGAGTCTGAACCGTCATGTACTAATAATGTTTCTACCGACTGATACCCATCATCTCCTGTTGCAGAGATAACGTATTTTGCTGTTCTGTAATCACCTGGATCAAATTCATCGATCACTGTGTTAGTAGATACTGTTACATTAGAACGTGAAGTTCCGAAAGAAACTGCGTCAACATCACCAGTAGTTGTTACTGAAGTTAATGTTCCGACAGATGTAATGTTTGGTTGAGCCGCTGTTGTTACGGTTCCTGCTGTTGTAGCCGTTGATACTGTGCCTGTTACATTTGCGCCTGCTACTGCATTTGCTGTAGTTGCGAATGCGACTGCTCCAGATACGTTTGCTCCAGCAACTGAATTTGATACTGCTGAGAAGCCAACTTCACCTGTTACATTAGCACCTGCTAATGCAGACAAACCACCACCATCACCAAAGAACTTACCAGTTGATACTGTTATGTTTCCAGCGACATCTAAGTTACTAGTTGTTTTGTCGAATGTAAAGTTTGCTGAGCCACCGAAGTCTTCAGAATCATTGAACTGAACGTTTGTATTCGCTCCGCCTGGATCTGATAAATCCCAAGGATTACCGTTTGCATATTGCAGATTGTCTGTTTGTAATGTTCCAGTAGCAGTTGTACCTGTTACTGATAGTGCTGTTAATGTTCCAACACTTGTAATATTTGGCTGAGCCGCTGTAGTAATAGTAGATGCTGATCCAGTTACACTGCCTGAAATATCAGCAGTAACTGTTAAGCCACTTAAAGTGCCTACAGAAGTAATGTTTGGTTGTGCCGCAGTAGTAATAGTTGAAGCAGTACCTGTCACTGAACCAACAATTGCGTTTGTTACAGTTAAGTCTGTAAGTGTTCCTACAGAAGTAAGAGATGAACCAATTACTGTTGAGTTAAGCGATGTTCCTGTCAGAAGTGTTGCGTCTGCTGTAATTGCAACGTTCGCACCTGCTGTTAATTGTCCTCTTTGATCAACTGTAAACGTAGCATTATGTGTTCCGTTACCATATGCTCCTGCTGTTACTGCTGTATCAGTGATTGAAAATTCAGAACCAGTTAATGTAAGTCCAGCGCCTGCTGTAAATGTTCCTGCTCCTGAGAACTGAACAAATGTGATAGCGTCTGTACCAACAGTTGATACTGGGTCTGTGTTAACAAAGCCTGAGTCGTTTAGAGTACTTCCGTTTGATACGAATGTAAAGTCACCACCTGCAATTTCAGTTGGTGTATCAAAATCTGATGCTCTTGTTAGAACAGTAGAAGAAGTCTTAACGTATATTCCGTTGTTTGCTTGATCTGCTTCGTCTTTAACTAAGATTCTGTCATCGGCTTGTGTTGTGTAACCATCGATAGTATCGAAGTTACCTGTAGACGTTGTTAATGTAGCACCAACTCCTGATGCGCCATTGTCATATGTAATTGTTCCGCCAGTAATAGATGTAAGAGTTCCTGTTGTTCCAGCATCACATGGTGCATGTACTGCTAATCCTTGTGCTACGTCATCTACATACTGCTTAGTAGCCGCATCTGTTGATGCTGTAGGCGTTGCTAAGTCTGAAATTCTTGCTGAACTAACTGCAACTGTGCCAGTGCCTGTTGGTTCAAGTGTAATTGGTTGATTAGTTCCGATTGCTGTAATCGTAACTCCTGCTGATTTACCGATAACTCTATCAGTAACTAAGTTTGCAGAAGTATCTACATTTCCTGTTACTTCTAATGATGATAATGTGCCAACTGATGTTATGTTAGGTTGTGCTCCAGTAGTAACAGTAGATGCAGTGCCTGTGACTGATCCTGCTATTGGATTAGTAACTGTTAAGCCACCTAATGTTCCTACAGATGTAATTGCTGTCTGTGCCGCTGTAGTTAATGTTCCTGCGACAGATGTAAAGTCACCAGTTGCGCCAGATATGTTACCTGTTGTAACATTACCTGTTACTGCTAAAACGCCTGTGGTTTCATTGAAAGTAAATCCATTGTCTCCAGCGAATTCGCCGTCATTGTTATACTGAACTGCTCTGTTTGAGCCGTTTGGATTACCACCTAAGTCCCATGCTACGCCATTTGCATATAAAAGATTATCTGTCTTTACATTTCCTGCGTCTACATTGCCTGTGACTGAAACTGCTGATAGTGTACCAACAGATGTGATGTTTGGTTGAGCGGCAGTTGAAACTGTACCAGCAGTTGTCGCTAAAGGCACAGTACCAGTTACATTTGCTCCTGGTAGATTAGTTAAAGATGCACCTGAACCAGCAAAAGTTGTTGCACTCGCCAATGTTCCTAAAGCGGCATTGTTTACTGTTAAATTACCCGTTGCGGCATCTAGGGTAGCCGTACCTACCGTCAAACCATTCTTTACTACAAAATTTCTAGTTGCCATTTTTTATTTTCCTAAGTTAAACTGAATTTAATCTGGGACATATGTACCCATTAAATTAACGCTCGTGCTACTATTAACAGGAGTCGCTCTTAATTCTATGTCATCACCATTAACAACGGTAGATAAACTCATAAGTTCTGATCCTGTCGTAGATAAACTACCGTATACTGTGATAATACTATTTATGTCATCATGCACTAAAAGTGCTTCTAGTGCTTGATAGCCTGTGCTATCTGATACTTTAATTGTATATTTTGCTGATCTATATGTAGATGCATCAAATGTATCAATTACAGTGTTCGCAGATCCTACTGAAACTGCTGTTCTACTACTATAAAAATCTCCAACTGATAACGAATTTGATTGTAAGTTGTCAGCAGTTACATTACCTCTAGCAGTAACTGTTTTACCAGTTGCTCCCATAATAATGTTGGCCGCTAGTCCTAAATTGATATCTGTTATAGTTGTAGCAAAGATTCCAGCAGTTGTTGTGCCTGTGTTTACTGATATAATACCTGATCCTGGATTAGTACCATATTGCATTGTACCAGAAGATGCTATTACATTACCTGATGTGCTGTTTCCAGACACTGTTAATGATGTCAAAGTGCCTGTACTTGTGATATTAGGCTGTGCCGCAGTTGTTACAGTACCTGCTGTTGTTGCAGTTGCTACTGTACCACTAATATTAGCGGCTACAACATTTGATAAACCACCTGCATCACCTGTAAACACTCCTGTATTTGCTGTAAATGCTACAGCAGTAACTGTTCCGTTAACACCTAATGCACTTAATGTACCTAATGATGTAATGTTCGGTTGTGACGCAGTTGCTAGTGTTCCTGCTACATTGTCAGCACTTAATGTGTTTGTTGCTTGATCGTAAGTAAATGCCGCTTCTGCTCCGAAGTCGCCATTGTTATTAAACTGAACTTGAGTGTTTGAACCTGCCGCTGATGTACCAAATGTTATAGCATCACCGTTAGCATAGTAATAGTTGTCTGTCTTAACACCTAATGGCACGACATTACCTGTCGTAGTTAAGACACCGCTACCGTCAACATTGAGAACGTTAGCATTTCCTGCTGAACCTACTCTTATATCTCCGTTAAGTAATACACTTACGTTAGATGTACCGTTTGCGATCTTTGATGAATCTAAATCAGCACTACCACCGAATGTCCAACTTCCGCCGTCACCGTTAGTTAAAACAACATCGCCATCAGCATTTTCTGCTATCTGTGAAGTACCTAAAAATATTGATGTACCAGATAGATATAAGTCTCTAAAACGCTGTGTAGTTGTGCCTAAGTCATATGTTACGTTTGCACTAGGAATAATATCACCAGTAATGCTTACATTACCAGGTAGTGATAAGTTTCCTGTGCTTGGTAAGAAAGTAAAGCCAGAGTTACCAGTTAGTGTGCCGTTGTTATCATAGTAAACTTCATTTGGAGCCGCATTCTGAGATGTTCCGACTTCAATAAGAATACCATCGACTTCCAGTGTTCCATCAATTTCAATTGCTTCTGAATAAAGACCTTGAAAGTTTTCTGGAACTACGTATGACTCACCTGAAACGATGATATACGGCATTGGTGCCGCACTATCAGTTGTATTATCAGCAAATGATAAACCACCTGCTCCATCAGTTGTTAAAACCTGACCGGACGTACCACCAGTAATTGTTACATTACCGATGGGACCTAGTTCTGTTAGTTCTGATACTGTTAGATTTACTGGAGTTACATTACCAATGTTACTAACAACATCTATATCTGAGTCTTGTCCGACCGAGAACCCAGATACCGAATTAAATGATCGTAATGCCATTGTAATTTATCCCTTAAATGCTTCTATATTGTGAAGTCCAAACAGTTGAGTTAGAACTCGCTGGAGTTGTACTCAATGCTATGTTCGCTCCTGATATTGCTACCGATAATGCTCCTGTAGTTGTTCCTATGAACGCTTGTCCATAGATACTAAAGTCAACAGTCGTTCCGTCGGTCACTGCTAAAACAGTTGCTACGCTATACTTGCTTCCTGCCGTATCGATGCCTTTAACTAAGAATTCTACTCCGTTAAGACCTGCTACTGGGAACTCAGCGATTACTTGTCCTGCTGTTACAGCAGTAGTAGTTGCTGTGTCAGCGCCTACTGTTGAAATCTCACTAGCACCTATGTTAACAACGCCTGCGATATCAGCATCACCACTTGAAGTGATTGATGTTAATGTACCGACTGATGTAATGTTTGGCTGGGCCGCTGTATATACAGTACCTGCAACTAATGCGTTTGCAGATTGACCTGTTACATTTGCTCCTGCTACTGAATTTGCGACTGCCGCAAATGCTACTTCGCCAGTTACGTTTGCGCCTGCTACGTTAGATAGTCCGCCACCGTCACCAGTGAATAAGCCAGTGTTTGCTGTGAATGCTGGTGCTGTTAATGTACCAGTTGCTTTGATTGTTCCGCCGACTGTTATACCAGTTGCGTCTATTACTGCAACATTGCTTGTACCGTCAACAGATAATGTGATGTTGCCATCTGCTGTTGCGATATCTACGTTAGATGTTCCGTTAGAAATACCTGATAGATTCAATCCAACAATGTTTCCAGCCGCAATGTTTGAGATACCGAAACCGTCACCGTTAAAGATGCCTGCTGTTGTATCAATGTTTCCTGCTGTAGTTAAGTTGCCACCAGATACATTACCTGTTGCCGCTACTACGCCTGCTGTAGTGACGTTTCCACCAATGACGTTACCAGTTACTTCTACAACACCACCTGATGTTAAGTTTCCACCGTTTACATTACCTGTAGCATCTACTAGACCGCCTGTGTTAATGTTTCCGCCGTCTACGTTACCAGTTACAGTTAAGTCTACTAATGTTCCTACTGATGTTACGTTTGGTTGTGCCGCTGTTGTTAATGAACCTGCTACGTCTGTAAATGTACCAGTTGTACCTGCTACGTTTCCACCAGTGATGTTACCAGTTGCACTTACAACACCTGCTGTTGTTAAGTTACCACCTGCTACGTTACCAGTTGCTGATAGACTTGTACCTGTTGCCGCTCCAATGTCTGGAGTAGTGAACTGAGCAGAAGTTTTAACAACTACGTTTCCACCTTGAATGTCTGTTGTTACACCATCAATGTTAACAGAGAATTCAGTACCAGTTAATGTAAGACCTGCACCTGCTGTGAATGATCCTGCACCTGAGAACTGAACGAAAGTTACGTCTGAAGTACCAACTGTTGTTACTGGATCAGTCATTACCCAACCAGTGTCATTATATAATGTACCTTGTTGTATGAATACAAAGTCACCACCAGCCATTTCAGTTGGAGTGTCAAAGTCTGTTGCTCTTGTTAGAACAGTTGTGCTTGTATAAGTGTAGATACCATTATGTGCTGATGTTGCTTCGTCTTTAATGACAATACGATCATCAGTTGATAATGTAATACCGTCTATTGCTGTTAATGTTGAACCAGAAATTGTAAGTGTTGCTCCGACACCTGCTGTACCGTTGTCATATGTTACAGTACCACCAGACATTGTTGCTAGTGTTCCTGTTGATGCTACGATTGCTGGTGCTTGAATTGCAAGACCTTGTGCTAAGTCATCTACGTATTGTTTTGTTGCCGCATCTGTTGATGCAGTTGGAGCTCCCAATGATTCAATTTTGAAACCACCAACGTGAACTTGTCCAGTTCCTGTAGGTCTGATTTCAACATAGTCATCTGATGAACCCGCTGTTAATGTTAAGTTACCTGTAGTACCTGTAACAGATGGAGTAATTATTGATCCAAATGTTCCTGCGCCGTTTGCGTCAACAGTACCTGTAATGTCTAATCCTGTTCCACTAATGACAGCAGTTGAGTTTCCTGCAGAAACTAAATCGATATTGCCATTGTTTGTGATAGTGATGTTTGAGGTACCATCTATTAATGTACCTGTAAAGAAGTTTGCTGAAACTAAGTTTCCACCATCTACGTTTCCACCAGTGATGTTACCAGTTGCTTCAACTTCGCCTGCTGTAGTGATGTTTCCACCTGATACGTTACCAGTTGCGGCTACGACACCTACTGTCGTAATATTTCCACCGATTACATTACCAGTTGCTTCAACTACGCCTGCAGTAGTGATGTTTCCACCTGCTACGTTACCAGTTGCAGAAACAAGTCCTACTGTTGTTAAGTTACCACCGATTACATTACCAGTTACTTCTACAACACCTGCTGATGTTAAGTTAGAACCAGATACATTACCTGTGAATGTACCTACACCAGTAGCAACGATTCCAGTAGAATCAATATTTGCTATTAATGCGCCATCAACGTTTAATTCAATGTTGCCATCAACGTTTGGTATACGAACATTAGATGTTCCGTTTTGTATGCCTGAAGCATCGATACCTGTTAACTGAGAACCATTACCATAAAAATATGATGCTGTGATGTTACCTGAAGTAACAACTTGTCCTGTTCCGTTTGGAGTAAAGATGATATTAGCATTAGTATCTTGACCTGTGATAGTCTGATCTGTAATATCTAAGTTACCAATCTGTGAATCAGGTAAGTTATTAACACCAGTTTTACCGATGTATCTATAACCTACGATGTAAAGAACTTTGCTACTTGTTAAAGCAGTCGGAATTGTTTCTCCGATAAAGTTAAGAACACCTGATTGATAGTTATAGAAGAACTCTCCAGTTCCACCTGAACCAGCACCAAAGATTTGAGTACCTGTTGAAGTTGGATCTGCGACTCCTGCATCATCTACATAGACTTTAACAGAATATGTAGAACCAAATTCTGCTGGGATCCAGTAAGTTAAACTAGTCTTCCATGTAGGGTAAACACCCCCAACTGGGACAGTTGTGTTATCTGCTGTACACTCAGCCGCTGAACTACCTGTGTATGCTTGAACGATACTAGCAACGCCTGCCGCAGTTCCAGGTATTTGATCTGATTGAGTCCATAGAGTATCACCACGATTAAGTAGTGGACTCGCTATGGCTTCGTTACTAGGACTTTTATTACCTTCTGTGTCAGTTTTTGTGACACCGAAAGCCTGATTATAAAGTAAGCCTACTTTTTGTGAAATTGGTATACTCATAATTAATTACTCGCTGATTCTAATGATAATGCTGATACAGATTGACCCGATGTCAATTTAATACGAACATATATTTCGTTGGTTGCTGTTGAAGATGAACTAACTGTTCCGAATGTTGCTGTTGTTGACTCATTTGATACTGAACTACCTGTAGTTACTGTACCACCTAATGCACAACCGTCACTTCCGTTACCGCCTGCTCCGATGTTTGCTCCTGGAATACCCGATCCTGCATATGATGTTGACATGTCAACCCATCCATTGATACTTGATGTATCATCGATGTCTGACCCTGGCACACATACCCAAAGACCTGCGATTGTTCCTGAAAATTTAACGTCAAATTTAGATACTGATGTTCTTACAAATTTAAATGTAAAGTACTGATCAGATGCTTGACCACTTAAGTCTGGTCCAGCTGGGAAATACCCAGTTGAATAGTCTGTGTCATCGTGGCTTAAAGAGTCTGCTACTACTGTAGCATCATATGTCTCTAAAGGTCCTGTCTGACTGTTGAATACTGTTGCACTTGCAGAGAAAGTCGGTGTATCTGTTGAACCTGGGTTTGCAATACGTTGTGCTAAACCAGAACCAGAACCGATTGTTGATCCAATATAAACATTTGCTTCTTCGATTCTGCTTGAAGAAGATGAAGTACCTGTTTTATAAAGAACTGTTCCTGCAGGACTTAGTGAACTAGATCCTGATGCATAACTATTAGTAACACTAACTGATGGTCCAGATGCACTTGATCCGAATCCTGATATGACTGATGCTGTTGTGCTAACTGCTTGACTACCAGATGCTACGTGTAAGTTTTGTGCTAATGGAGTTGTTACTCCTGCACCTGCATAACTTACAGTAACTGGGGAAGCAAATGCTCCACCGCTTGATCCTGTTGCGAAGTTATCACTTGTTGGATACATATCGCCAGATAGTCTGTTAACGCTATAGTCAATGTCCCATGCCGTAGCACTTGTATAATGAGGAACTGTTGAACTATATTCTAATGTTGGTGTTGAGTCTGCTGTAAATGTTACAGACGTAAACTGAGGTGTTCCAGGATTCGATGAATCATAGTACCAGTCTGGAGTGTTTGAATCACTTGCCGCAGAGTCTGTGATCTGTACTTCGTTCCAACCTGCTGGAATAGAAGAACCTGCTGAGTCTGCTGTAAAGACTGACCAGAAGCCTGCCGCTACGTTTGAATCAACTTCGTTGTAGTCAACGTTGTTTGTGATAATCAAGTTACTGTATGTACCGTTACCATCTAAAGATGATGTTAATGCACGTGAACCTGCCGCTACACCATTTAACTCTAATGTGATCGTACCTGAGTCACCTGGACCAGAGTTTGAAATTGCATTTGTTGTGTAAGTGCTTGATCTTCTTACTTTACTAACAGATGTTCCACCTGCTACTGATTTACCACCAGTACCTGTGTTATCAGTCTGTGTAAAGTTTGTCATACGATATGTTGATAAACTTTGAACTGACAAAGAACCATTTGGGAAAGGGGGAGGACTACTTGGAACTAACTTTCCTAATACAGTGTTTAACTGTGCAATCGAATTGGAGACTGAAGATGCTGTTGTTAAAGTCAATGCATTAGATGTTAAAGAACCTTGAGTCGGTGTTCCCAATGCTATATCAATAGCACCTGTTGTACTTGGGACTGTAACTATTCCAGATACATTTAATGTACCTGCTACGTTTGATCCTGTTCCAGAAACTGTTAAGATAGCCGCATTACCTGCAACTCCTACTGTGACATTGCCATCTGAAGCGGCGATGTCTACATTAGATGTACCGTTTGAAATTGATGAAAGATCAAGTCCAACAATATTACCTGCCGCAATATTTGATATGCCTGCACCGTCACCAGTAATAATACCAGTTGAAACAGTGATATTACCTGTTAAGTCTAAGTTAGCAGTATCTTTGTCGAATGTAAACGCAGTTGATCCACCAAATGACTCATCATCATTAAACTGAATTGCTGTGTTTGATCCGCCTGGGTCAGATAAGTCCCAAGGTGTGCCGTTTGCATAGTATAGGTTATCTGTTAAGACTCCCAATGCGGTTATATTTGCAGTAAAATCAGCACCATTTGTAGTGATTCTGCCATTTGCAAGGATAATATTAGCGGGAGTTTCTCCGACTGAGAATCCTGCTACTGAATTGAATGGTTTAATTGCCATTTTGTGAGTCTCCGTTAATTTGTATTTTGTAATACTTTGTATGCTTATTTATCATAGTTATTTGTAATTGCCCTATGAGGCGTACCTTTCTATCATTATTTTATAATTGGTTGAATTGGTCGTTGCAGGGGTAACATTTAGTACGACTTTAGGGTCTCTAAATGCTGTTCCTGGGGTATATGCCGCACTAAACTCTCCAACTACCCCACCTACGAACAATGCACTTGTTTCATTATAATTTACTTCAGTGCCATAGTATACCGCACTGATTTTAGACGTTTGTCTTCTTCCAGTAGTAGCATCTGTGGCTATTATTGTATAGTCAATCGCAGACACTTCTGCCGCATCAACTATATAAAGTTCTGTTTCTGTTGTTGTTGTCGTAGTTGCAAAGTAAATCTCACTCGTTCTGAATGTAAATGACCCAGATCCGATCGTAATTACGTTTGCTTCTACTTCAGTTGCAAATACAACTTTGTTAGTAGCAGTATTGAATGTCATGTAAGGCGAGGCGCCAAACGTTCCTTCATTGTTAAACTGTATTTGTGTATTTGAGCCACCAGGCGTGCCGTTTCCGCCACCACCTCCAGCAGTCCAAGATAAAGCACCTGCTCCATCTGTTGATAATACTTGACCGTTCAATCCACCATCGATATGTAAGTTAGCAATTGCTAGATTAACATTTGGAGAGTTATAAAGTTGAACGTTTCCTGCGGCTGATATGTTTGCACCTGATGCAAACGTTACATTGCCGTTGAACTGAGAAGTTTCACTAATCAGTAATGTATCTGCTCCTAAACTTGCTGATGCACTTATATCTGTCGCATTAACTGTTGTGCCAACAATTAATGATGTTAATGTGCCAACAGATGTAATGTTAGGCTGTGCTGATTCTACAACGTTACCAGCATAATTAGCAAAGTTAGAGTCAATTGCAGGTAATGCAGAGAACACACCGTTGCCATAAAGAACAGATGTTGTTGAACCAGTTAAATTAATTGTTGCAATGTTTCCTAATCCAGTAACATTTGCAACTTGAACGTTTGATATGTTTCCACCTTCACCAGCAATCGATGTTGCTGTTAAAAGATCAGTATCTAAATCATATACAAAGCCTGCATCTCCAGCAAAAACACCTGCGTTATTAAACTGAACTTGAGTGTTTGCTCCACCAGGGACGCCATTACCACCGCCACCGCCTGTCTGTGCAGTCCATGATAAAGCACCCGCACCGTCTGTTTGTAAGACATATCCATTGTCACCGCCGGATATTGTGACATTAGTAACATCACCTAGATCAGATGCGCCTGCTACTAAACTGACTGCTGTTGTGACTCCAGTTGATGCATTGAATGTTAAAGATGCACTTGCTCCTAGTTCTCCATTGTTATTATATTGAACTTGAGTATTTGAACCTGCAGGTTCACTAGAGAATGGTTGTCCGTTGCCGTAGTAATAAGCATTTGCGAAGACGGTATTAGATGTTACGTTTCCTGTAGGTACGACTACGTTTGTAGTAACGTTACCAGATGCATCAACAACTTGAACTGGAGGCCAGTTAGCTGAGAATCCACCTAGGGAATTAAAATTTTCTGAGGCCATT
>Ga0102886_1001082_pt1 | contig 11431 bp, 10 predicted proteins | sample Colrivmet1550A02_FD_84499 | JGI IMG/M metagenome (GOLD analysis project Ga0102886, IMG submission 84499) | Estuarine microbial communities from the Columbia River estuary - metaG 1550A-02 | ecosystem: Environmental > Aquatic > Marine > Intertidal zone > Estuary | place: USA: Columbia River... | reverse complement strand
TTTTTGAATTTTTTTTGCTCAGTCTACTTAATAGTTACCTCAGCTAATGGAACGTCTGAATCTTTAAAACGATTCAAGCACTTGGCCACAATTTCTTTGGCCTCGTGAACGTCTCCCCATCCGCCAACATCTACTTTTTTCTTTTCAAGGTCTTTGTACACCTTAAAGAAGTGCTCTATTTCTTTGATCAAATGTGGGTTTAAGTCAGACAAATCATTGGCTTTATTCCAATTTGGATCAGAAACCGGTACGCAAACTATTTTTTCATCTGGGCCTTTTTCATCTGCCATATGGAATACACCAATAGGTTTCACTTCCATGACACAGCCAGGAAAGGTAGGTTCTGTAACCAAGACCAAAACATCTAATGGATCTCCATCTAAAGCCAATGTTTCTGGTACAAATCCGTAATCTGCTGGATACATCATAGAAGAAAATATCATTCGGTCGTAACGAATTTTCTTTAACTTAAAGTCGTACTCGTATTTATTTCTACTTCCTTTAGGTATCTCAATTAAGACATCAAAAGAGGTTATATTTTTCTCGCTCATAATCTTTAATCTATTTATTTTTCAGGGGGCAAAAATACGTCCAATCCTTGGTTTATACTAACTACTTTGCTGTTTTTTTTGTCTTCAAATTCCTAGAGGCCAACTGCTGTTCTAAAGCAGCTTATAATGAAATTTTCATCGCCTATGTAATAGCGCTATTAGAAGAATGCAGGATCCATTTAAATTAATCCACGCCATAAAGGTGATAGATTATTTTTGTGCAATGAAGACCTCTTTGTAACCTCCAATAAAATTCTTAAAACCCAAAACCAAAACTTCCGGTTATGCTAAAAGGCCTGGCTCCTGGTACATCAAGGTAATTACCCCTAAAGTTAGCATCTATCCTAAACACCTTAAATATATTGCCAATCCCCAAACTGTACTCCCAATAAGCGTTTTTATCTGGGGCATTTAAAGTAAAGTTACTGGGGGCATTTAACGCGATGTTTTCTGCAGAAAGAGTTCCCCACACCCCCCTAACACCTATAATTTCCCTCAGGTTTAAAGCCCTTAAAAAAGGAATTCTAGAAAAAAGACGTCCATTAAAATTGTGCTCTAAATGGCCAGACACATAGGTGTCAGTCACAAATTCATAAAAGTCTAAATTGGGAAAAGTGTTGTAAATAGTAAATAAGGTTTGGTTTCCTGGTACCACATGTAATAGCGCCAAAGGAAGTGGATCAAAAGTCCTTCCCGCTTCTACACTGGTCCTCAAGGTTCCTATACCCCCTAGCTGCCAAGGTCTGGTGTAAGACAATTGTAGCCTGTTGAAATTAAAGTCCGAATCAAATAGATTTTTCTGACCGTGCACATACTGCAACATTAGTCTGGGATAATCTTCATTCACCGGTTTTGGATCTACCCCATAACCAATCACTTTTCTTCCTGGAGTATAAAGCATTCTAGCCGTGAAATCGAGTTGATTTAAACTGTTTTTACGACCTAGTATGGTGGGTTCATAAACGAAATCTAGCGGAAATAATTCCGGCAAAGCCGCTTGAACCATCCTGTAAGAAGCACCCAGTGACATAGTTAGGTTTTTAACTGGCTCAGCACTAATTGTAAGTGCTGTGAGGTTAATCTGAGACAATTTATCATTGTTCCCTACAGTAAATACAGAAGAAGAGGCAATACTACGCCCCATTAAGTCATTGGTAGCCGTAAGACTGAGTCCCAATTGCTCTACATCCCTTCTGTGCCCACCTGAAATTAACAGGCGGATTTTGGGATCTAAAACGGCTTGAGCAAAAAAACCATGTTTGAATTTTTTATCGGAAAAACCATACGCCAAATACCCTTCTAATCGCCAAAGGTCGTTTTGGCCCCTAAAAATTCTTGCGCCTGCCCTAAGTCTATTTCCCTCTGCCTGGTTGTAACCAAAAACACTGTACACATCTCCAATGTCCATATTTAACTTGTCCAATTCAATATATCCAGACTCTAAAATAGAAACCAAACTATAGTAGGTCTTGAATTTTGACACTGTTTTAAGGGTATCTATTAATGTGTAAATGCTTGCCTCGTCCTTGTTGAGCGATTCTAGTCTATTGGCTGCCCAAAAACTCGGATCGCGTTCAAATAAGTCAGGTCTTAAGGCATTGTAATCTTCTGCATAAAAGCGCCTTGCCTTTGGAATATCAAACACAAAACCATCGTAAACGGTAGTGCGTTTGCCGTAGACGCCCTTAGACTTTTCTTTATTGCTATAGCTAAAATCTGACAGCATAGACTCCCGCTTTAATAAAAAGACTGAATCACTCAACACCTCAAAATCTTGCTCCACATACAGCTCTTTAACCCAATTCAAATTAGCGCTTTTGGTCATGGCCATATTTATTTTAGCTATGGCAAAAGTGCTGTCATTAACCCAGAAATCTCCTTTAAAAGTCAATTCACTCTTTCTTCTGGGGTAGTAGATAATGTTGTAGCACCATTTATCTCCAATAAAAGTAGAGTCTGACAACACATAATTATAAGTGTCAATACCCGTCCTGGAAAGGGGTGACGTAAATGACTTTCCAAAAAAGTTTAGGTAATTGTCGTAAATATCATAAGTAGCATACAGGTCTTTTAGGTAGGCCATAATGGCCTGATTCCCGTTAAAACCAGAATTTTTAACTCCCCTAACGACTTCTTTTTCTTCCTTAATTTCGTTGTCTCCGTATACCTTAGAAACTGTTTCATTTAAAAAAATAGGCAAATAGGTTTTTCCAGTAATGCCAGAGGTATCTAAATCTTTAAATACAAATTCCAAGCCTTTAAACAGCTTGCTTTGCATCAGTGCAGAATCTATGGTATTGAGGTCAAATTCTATTTTCTCATACTTATCATAGGCGTATTGCTTGTATTTACCCAGTCCATTGCTGCGTTTTTTGGCCCAAATTTTTCGTAAAATATCAATTGCGGGATTGTTCTTTTTTGACTGCTTTCCCGAAACTAGTGTCACAGACTGTAGTTTTTCCGCAGCGGCCTCCAGAACAATTTCTAGCCCGTAATTACTTCCTTTATCCAAAACCAAAAGGACGGTTTTAAATCCAATAAATGAAACGGAAAGTTGGGTGTAGGTCTGGTCAGACGCTACATAAAAGGAACCGTCGTCATTGGTAATGGTTCCAATGGTGCTCCCCGGAAAAAGTACATTGGCAAATGCGATAGGAAAGCCGTCTGTATCTTTTACGTTTCCGCTGACCTTAGTTTGGGCTTGTAGGACCATGCCTGTAAGCCACAAAAGAAATAGAATATATTTTTTCATAGTAGGTTTGAATGGGTTCATAAACACCAAACAATAAGTGGACAGACTGGGGAATCGAAGGCTAAAAAAGCCCTCCGTGAGGAGGGCTTGTAATTTATTATATCTTATGCTTTGGTATACATGACACGGTTTACCGCGTCTATCACATCTTGTGCACTAGGCAACCATTCTTCCAACAAGACGGGAGAATATGGTGCTGGCGTGTCTGCTGTGTTAATCTTCTGTACTGGAGCATCTAAGTAATCAAAGGCTTTGTCTTGAACCTGGAAGGCAATTTCAGAAGCAATACTTCCAAAAGGCCAAGCTTCTTCAAGAATAACCAATCTGTTGGTTTTTTTAACAGAGCTAATAATGGTGTCCATGTCTAAAGGACGGATGGTCCTTAAATCTATAATCTCTAAAGATATCCCTTGCCCAGACAGCGTGTCTGCAGCTTTTAGAGCCTCTTTTAAAATTTTACCAAATGAAACTACCGTGACATCTGATCCATTTCTAATCACATCTGCTAAACCTAATGGGATGGTGTATTCTCCCTCAGGAACTTCTCCTTTATCTCCATACATTTGCTCAGATTCCATGAAAATAACAGGATCTGGATCTTGGATGGCTGCTTTTAATAAACCTTTAGCGTCTTTTGGATTAGAAGGCACCACTACTTTTAAACCAGGGGTGTTAGCAAACCAATTTTCAAAGGCTTGTGAGTGGGTTGCACCCAATTGACCCGCTGAGCCAGTAGGTCCTCTAAAGACTATAGGACAGTTAAACTGACCTCCAGACATTTGTCTGATCTTAGCCGCATTGTTAATAATTTGGTCAATCCCTACTAAGGCAAAGTTAAAAGTCATGAATTCTATGATAGGTTTGTTCCCATTCATAGCAGACCCTATACCAATTCCAGCAAATCCTAGTTCAGAAATAGGCGTATCTATCACCCTCTCTGGACCAAATTCATCTAGCATTCCTTTTGAAGCTTTGTAAGCACCATTGTATTCCGCTACTTCTTCTCCCATTAAATAAATAGAAGGGTCTTTTCTCATTTCTTCTGACATAGCTTCTGCTATGGCTTCTCTAAACTGTAATGTTTTCATAGGTATGTCTTAAAACGCACGCAAAAATAAGCAATAAATATCTTATTTGGGAATTCATAAAGATTAAAAAAACAATAAAATTTACTATGCATGCATAGTAAATTATAAATTATTCTTATCTTAGTGGTTCAGAATTTAAAGCATAATTTGAGATGAAGATACTCGTGTGTATAAGTAATGTCCCAGACACTACTTCTAAAATCAATTTTAAAGATAACAACACCGCTTTTGATACAGCTGGTGTTCAATTTGTCATTAATCCAAATGATGAATTTGGACTCACCAGAGCCATGTGGTTTAAAGAAAAGCAAGGCGCTAGTGTAGCAGTAGTTACCGTGGGTGATGCCTCTGTAGAACCTACCCTAAGGAAAGCACTTGCCATTGGTGCAGATGAAGCTTATAGAATAGATGCTCCTGCGACAGATGGATTTTTTGTTGCCCAAGAATTGGCTGCACTAGTAAAAGAAATAGGTTTTGACTTGGTGATTGCTGGAAGAGAATCTATAGATTACAATGGCGGAATGGTACCAGGGTTTTTAGCGAGCGCATTGGATTACCAATACGTAACCAATTGTATCTCTTTAGAGATAGATGGAAATAACGCTACAGCTATAAGAGAGATAGATGGTGGTAAAGAAACATTGGGCACCCAACTTCCACTGGTTATTGGAGGGCAAAAGGGATTGGTAGAAGAAAGCGATCTACGCATTCCAAATATGAGGGGAATTATGATGGCCAGACAAAAGCCGCTTCACGTTAGACCTGCAACTACTTCTGAGTCGCATACCAAAGAGATATCTTTTAGTAAACCAGAGGCCAAAGGCGCTGTAACAATGATTGATCCAACCAATATAGACCAGCTCATTTCTTTATTACACAACGAAGCCAAGGTTTTATAACCTAGCCATAAAACACATTATTATGTCCGTACTCATATATACCGAAACAGAAAAAGGGGTTTTTAAGAAAAATGCATTTGAAGTGGCTTCTTATGGCGCTGCATTAGCAGAGCAATTGGGCACTGATTGTGTCGCTGTTGCTATAAATCCATCAGATGCGAGCCAACTACAGTCTTATGGAGTGGCTAAAATATTAGCCATTAAAGAAGCCAAATTAGATACTTTTAATGCCAAGGCATACGCAACAGCTATAGCCCAAGCAGCCAAAGAGGCTAACGCACAAGTAGTACTTGTGAGTAGCTCTGCAGACAGTAAGTTCTTAAGCCCTCTTTTAGCGGCTCAATTGGGTGCAAGTTTTGCCCCCAATGTAGTGGCTCTTCCAGAGAGCACTGCCCCTTTTGTTGTGAAGAGAACTGCTTTTAGCAACAAAGGCTTTGCCCACACAGAACTCACTGGATCCATTAAAATGATTGGCGTAGCCAACAACTCTTATGGCATTCATGAAAAAGAAACCAGCGCTAGTGTCACAGCTTTTTCACCCAATTTAGAAGATCGTTTATTTGCCACTAAAACAACCTCAGTAGATAAAGTAAGCGGAAAAGCAACCATTGCAGACGCAGATGTGGTTGTATCTGGAGGAAGGGGACTTAAAGGACCAGAAAATTGGGGTTTAATTGAAGATTTAGCCAATGTCTTAGGAGCAGCTACTGCTTGTTCAAAACCAGTATCAGACCTTGGATGGAGGCCTCATGGAGAACACGTAGGACAGACAGGAAAGCCTGTAGCCACTAACCTATACATTGCCATTGGAATCTCTGGAGCCATACAACATTTAGCAGGGGTGAGTGCCTCAAAAGTAAAAGTGGTGATTAATACAGATCCAGAAGCACCATTCTTTAAAGCGGCAGACTACGGAATAGTAGGAGACGCCTTTACGGTTGTCCCTGAACTAATTGAAAAATTAAAAGCTTTTAAAGCACAGAACGCTTAAAATTTATTAAATTGCGCCACTTAAACTGGGCCACACCATACAAGGCTGATTATTTTATTAATTGGCCTTTTTTTATGACCTTTAAACTATGACCTTAATTCCATTAAAAATAAAAGGGATCTCGTATAGTCAAACCCAAAATGGGGCCTATGCACTAATCCTCAATGAAATGGAGGGAGACCGAAAACTCCCCATAGTTATTGGTGCCTTTGAGGCTCAATCCATTGCCATAGCCCTTGAAAAGGAAATTAGTCCTCCTAGGCCCTTGACCCACGATTTATTTAAAAATTTTGCGCAGCACTTTCATATTGGCTTAAAAAAAGTAATCATTCACAAACTTATAGACGGCGTATTTTACGCCAATATTGTTTGTGAACAAGAAGGTGTTGAAGCTGTTTTTGACGCCAGAACTAGTGATGCCATAGCATTGGCCTTACGCTTTAACGCCCCTATTTTTACTTATGAAAGCATATTGAGTAAAGCGGGAATAAACCTATCCGTAAAAGAAATACCGACTGATCTTGGAGAAATACCTACAGACGCTATGAATGAAATAGCTCCAGAAAATAATTTAAAAAAGTTAGACCTAAACGGACTAGAAGCAGCTTTAGACAAAGCAGTTAAAGCAGAAGATTACGAAAAAGCTGCTAGAATCAGAGATGAAATATCCAAAAGAAATTAAGATGTCAAAATACTTGAAGTTTTCTATTTTAACTGCTGTTCTTGTTCTATTCATTGGTCTTGGCAGCGCCACTTTAGAAGCAGCACCCACTGCACTGTCTGTTGTTGAAACCAGCCTAAACACTATTGACATTCAAACCCAATCGGGCCCTGAAACCATTATTCCAAATGCCTCTTTTTCTATGAAAAGTTTGGGGAGGGGTTTGCTGGGAATGCTCTTTTTAATTGGAATTTCCTTTGTGTTTTCCTCTAACAAACGCGCTATTAATTGGAAGATGGTCGGTATTGGTCTCAGTATCCAAATAATCTTGGCTATTGGAATATTAAAAATACCTCTGATACAAAAAGGGTTTAGCTTCGTAGGACAAATTTTTGTCAATATCCTAGATTACACCCTAGTGGGAAGTAAGTTTTTACTAGGCAACTTATTGGACCTCAACAACCCCTCTATTGGCTATATCTTTGCGTTCCAAATACTCCCTACCATTATATTTTTCTCTGCTTTAACCTCAGTGCTTTTTTACCTTGGTGTAATACAGAAAGTAGTCAAAGGCCTTGCATGGCTGCTCACTAAGTCTTTAGGGATTTCTGGAGCGGAAAGCCTGTCTGTTGCCGGGAATATTTTCCTAGGACAAACAGAAGCCCCTTTGCTCATTAAGGCTTATTTAGAAAAGATGAGCAAGTCTGAAATTCTATTGGTAATGATAGGCGGAATGGCTACGGTGGCAGGAGGCGTACTGGCTGCTTATATTGGTTTTTTAGGTGGAGACGACCCTGTGTTAAGGTTAGAATTTGCCCGTCACTTATTGGCAGCATCAGTCATGGCAGCACCCGGAGCCATTATTATTTCTAAAATATTATACCCACAGACAGAAAAAATTAGTACTGACGTACATGTCTCTACTGAGAAAATTGGATCTAACTTTTTAGACGCCATATCTAATGGAACTTCCGAAGGATTAAAGCTTGCAGTAAATGTAGGCGCCATGTTATTGGTGTTTGTAGCTTTTATAGCCCTTTTCAATGGAATTTTTAACTGGGTTGGAGACGTCACCTCACTCAATGAATGGATAGCCGCAAACAGCAGCTACTCTAGTCTTTCTCTTGAGGCTATCCTTGGAACCGTATTTGGGCCACTCATGTGGGTCATTGGCGTTGCGGCAGAAGACATGTTTCTTATGGGACAATTATTAGGTATTAAATTAGCCTCTAGCGAATTTGTAGGCTACACACAGTTGGCTACACTCAAGGAAGTGAGTAGTGCCACTCATTTTAGTTATAGTAAATCAGTTATAATGGCCACTTATATGCTATGTGGCTTTGCCAATTTTGCCTCAATAGGTATTCAGATTGGTGGGATTGGATCACTTGCCCCAGGACAGAGAAAAACCTTATCTGCCTTTGGCTTGAAGGCTGTTTTAGGCGGTTCATTGGCCTCTTTACTTTCTGCTACAATAGCTGGAATGATTTTAGGGTAAGCCCATTTTCTTATAGCAAAGCTAGCCCAACTACCTAAGCAATCTCTTTGAGTAAACTCAATTTAACAAAGGGTTTTCGTTAATAAGTTTTTAATAATCTGCGTTTAAACCTTGGCATTTTCTGCTTACAGCTTATACCTTTATAGAAGAAAAAATAACCCATGAAGCAATACCACGATTTATTGAATCACGTCTTAAAAAACGGTGTTCAAAAAGGAGACAGAACAGGTACAGGAACCCTCAGTGTTTTTGGATACCAGATGAGGTTTAACCTCAGTGAAGGTTTTCCTATGGTAACCACTAAAAAACTTCACCTTAAATCAATAGTATATGAACTTCTATGGTTCTTAAAAGGAGACACCAATATTGGCTATCTGCAGGAGAATGGAGTGCGTATTTGGAATGAATGGGCAGACAGCAATGGCGACCTAGGTCCAGTTTATGGCAAGCAGTGGCGCAACTGGAATGGAGAAGAAATTGATCAGATCAAAGAAGTCATTCAAAGCATAAAAGAAAATCCAAATAGCAGAAGAATGATTGTTTCTGCCTGGAACCCAAGTGTCCTTCCAGATCCTAAAACTTCCTTTGAAGAGAATGTAGCCAAGGGAAAAGCGGCACTCCCGCCTTGCCATGCATTTTTTCAATTCTATGTGGCAGAAGGGAAACTATCCTGCCAACTCTACCAACGATCTGCCGACATTTTTTTAGGCGTCCCCTTTAACATTGCCTCCTATGCCCTACTCACCATGATGATCGCAAAGGTTTGTGGGCTTGAAGCAGGAGATTTTATTCATACTTTCGGTGACGCCCATATTTACAACAACCACATGGAGCAAATTGAACTTCAACTCAGCAGAACACCCAAAGACCTGCCAAAAATGACTTTAAATCCTGAAATTAAAGATATTTTTGATTTTGACTTTGAAGATTTCACCCTAGAAAATTACGATCCACACCCCCACATTAAAGGCGCAGTAGCCATTTAAGCTATGAGAGAAATTTGTATGATTGCTGCAGCTGCAGAGAACAATGCCATTGGAAAAGACAATGACTTGCTGTGGCACCTTCCTTTGGACTTTAAGCACTTTAAAACCCTCACCAGTGGCCATACCATTATCATGGGACGTAAGACCTTTGAGAGTTTTCCAAAACCACTGCCCAATAGGAAACATTTGGTCATTACAAGAAATAAAGACTACCAGATTGACCATCCAGACTGTGCTGTTCACTTCTCACTAGAAGCCGCTTTAGAGGCCTGTAAAACAGAAGTAAAGGTATTTATCATTGGGGGTGGGGAAATATACAAAATAGGATATCCTTTAGCCACCACCATTGAACTCACTCGGGTACATGTGAGCCTCCCGGCCCACGTCTTTTTCCCTGAAATTTTAACCAAAGATTTCGAGTGCATTCAAAAAACTTCTATGCCTGCAGATGAAAAACATGCCTATGCATATACTTTTGAACGATACGAAAGACTTGCCTAACTGGGTTTAAAAGTCAGTGCTGTAATGAAGTGTCGTACGAGGACATAAAGGCATAAAACTTTTCAATACATCCGTAGCGCCATTCGAGTAAAATTCATAGCTAGCTGCTTTAGATATTAGATCATTTGCGGTCAATTCTTCTGTAACTGTTTCACGGACCAATAGCCCTTCCTTTTCCAATACCTTTTTGGTTTGCTTGGCCACAGCGCCAGCAGCATCTATTATTTCTATCCGAGACGACAGTATTTTTTTTATGGCAGGGATTAAATAAGGATAGTGCGTACAACCTAAGACGAGGCGGTCAATCCCTTTTTCCTGCATAGGTAATAAATAGGATTTCAAAAGCTCAGCCACCTCCTCTCCGTCTGCAAAACCACCTTCGATTAAAGTGACCAATCCAGTACCTTCCTGCTCAATAATTTCAACCCCCCCTGCATTCTCAAGGACTGTTTTATGAAACAGTGCACTACCAAGGGTGCCCTTGGTAGCCAACAGGCCCACTTTCCCAGTGAGTGTTTGCAAAGCTGCTGGTTTAATTGCGGGCTCAATACCTATAAAAGGAATTGTATATTTTTCTCTGAGTACGGCTATTGCATTGGTTGTAGCAGTATTACAAGCCACCACAATCAGCTTACAACCTTTGCTGATTAGAAAGTCTGTGTTTTTAATAGATAAAGCTAAAATAGTTTCTGCGCTTCTTTCTCCATAGGGTGCGTTGGCACTGTCTGCCACGTAAATGGTAGATTCATTAGGCAATAGGTTGTTCACGGCAGACCAAACAGAAGTGCCCCCTACTCCAGAATCAAAAAAACCAATAGGACCAAAAGAATTACTCATACTACTAAAATAAAAAAACCGCCTCTAAAGAGGCGGCTTTATCTGAACAAAGATGGGAAATTATCTTAGAATCCCAATTCTTTTTTAACGTCTGTCATTAAGTTTTTACCTCTAGACACCAATAAACCATATCCTTGAGTAGCGTCTAAAACATAGTCAAAACCTTGTGCGGTAGCCACTTTTTCAATGGCTGCTTTAGCTTTTTCAGAGATAGGAGCAAATAACTCAGCCTGCTTTTTTTGCAATTCCTGCTGTGCAGCTTGTTGTGCTTCGTTAATTGATTTTTCAAAACCTTGAAGCTCTAAAGCTCTTTTTTCGTTTTCTTCTTGTGTCTTTGAAGCAGACTCATTCGAATACAAAGTGTATTTGTTTCTCAACTCAGTCATTGAATCTTCAATATCTGCTCTGTAAGTTTCCTGCAATTTCTTTAATTCAGCATCTGCCGCCTTCATCTCTGGCATCTCAGATAATAACGCTTGTACATTAATATGCGCTACTTTGCTTTGGGCTTGCGCAAAACTTGTCGCAGCTACAAATAGGAATAATGCAACGGCTATTTTCTTTAAATTCTTCATCGTGTTAATTAAATTGAGTGTTAATTTTTTGTTTGTTGTTAAATCTAGTGTTCAAATATAAAATTTATTCTGGTATACTGTCTTTTTGTTGG
>Ga0102886_1001072_pt1 | contig 11479 bp, 10 predicted proteins | sample Colrivmet1550A02_FD_84499 | JGI IMG/M metagenome (GOLD analysis project Ga0102886, IMG submission 84499) | Estuarine microbial communities from the Columbia River estuary - metaG 1550A-02 | ecosystem: Environmental > Aquatic > Marine > Intertidal zone > Estuary | place: USA: Columbia River... | reverse complement strand
TAGATTTTAATGGCTTAAAAAATCAAATTGGGCTATTTAACAATCCTGAATCAGTATTAATTTTCCCAGAATTTCTAGAAACACTTCCAGAAAATCAGTTGAAATCTGGCTATGCTGAAGTGGTAAAACATGCTCTCATTTCAGATAATAATTTGTGGGAAAAAATTATTTCAGTTCCTTTTAATGAAATGAATTGGGGGGAAATAATTGAAACCTCAATAAATATAAAAAACAAAATTGTTTTATCTGACCCCTATGAAAAAGGAGAAAGAAAAAAGCTGAATTTCGGACATACTTTCGGACATGCAGTTGAAAGTTATTATTTAGAAAAAGGAACTCCTATTTTGCATGGAGAGGCTGTGCTAATGGGAATACTTTTAGAAGTAGAAATATCATTAGTTTCACAAGAACAAAATAATGAAATCAAAAATTATATTTTGTCTAATTTTTCATTACCCTTTACTCCAAAAAAATCAGATTTACTTCCGTTTTTAATGAATGACAAGAAAAATAAAGTAGGGAAAATTAACTTCTCTTTACTTACAAACATAGGAAGTTGTAGTGTAGATAATTTATTTTCTGTAGATGAATTATAAAATTTCACATCCGACTAAAGTAGTAAATTGTGAAATAGATTTGCCCTCATCAAAAAGTATATCTAATCGATTATTGATTATTAAAGCACTTTGTAAAGAGAAATTCCTCATTAAAAATCTATCTGAATCTGATGATACAATCTTGCTTAAAAATGCTTTAAATTCTAAAGAAAAAACAATTAATGTTTCTCATGCAGGAACTTCTTTTCGTTTTTTAACTTCTTTTTTATCAATTCAGAAAGGCAAAGAATTTATTTTAAACGGATCGGATAGAATGAAGGAAAGGCCTATAAAGGAGTTGGTAAATTCTTTAGAAGGATTGGGAGTTAAAATTGAATATTTAGAGAAAGAGGATTTTCCTCCATTAAAAATTATTGGAACAGAAATTGATGGTGGAGAAATAGAAATTGACGGCACAATAAGTTCTCAGTTTATTTCATCACTTTTACTAATCGCCCCTAATTTAAAAAATGGTCTAATCCTTAAAATAAAAGGAGAATTAGTTTCAAAACCTTATGTATTAATGACTTTAAAATTGATGGGTGAATTTGGAATTAATTGGACATGGAACAAGGATGTAATTACTATTCTAAAGCAAGAATATGTAGCAAAAAACTACACTGTAGAATCAGATTGGTCTGCTGCAACTTTTTGGTTTCAAAGTGCATCATTATCTGAAAAATGTAAAATAATCTTAAGAGGATTAAATGAGGAGTCTATTCAAGGCGATTCTGCTTGTAAAAAAATTTTTAAAGACTTAGGAGTAGATTCAGTGTTTAAAAACGGGGATTTAATCTTGACAAAAAATAAAAGGATTAGCCCTTCAGAAACTTACAATCTCATTGAAACACCTGATATTTACCAATCATTAAAATGCACACTTTTTACCTTAAACAAGGATTCAGAATTTACAGGAATTCAAACTTTAAGAAACAAAGAAACAGATAGGATAGCTGCAGTAGAAAATGAGCTTCTAAAACTTAATACACCAAAAATAATTGAAACTTATAACGACCATAGAATGGCAATGAGTTTTGCTCCACTTTCCTTAAAATTTGAAGAGTTGCAGATAAGTAATCCAGGAGTTATAAGTAAATCATATCCTAATTATTGGAAAGATATAAAAAAAGGGGGATTTAAAATATCTTCTTAAGTTCGCTTAAACATTCAATCTCAAATTTGGGATTTTCAGCATGTTCTATTCTCTCAGGATTAAAATAAACCCCATCTATTCCAGAATTTTGACATCCTAAAATATCTACAATTAGATTATCTCCAATATAAACACTTTCATCTTTTATTGCATTTGCTAAAGTAAGTGCATGAGAGAAAATTAAAGGATTTGGTTTTTTTACCCCTGTTTTCTCAGAAGTTATTATCTGATTAAAATAAGGTTTCAAATTAGAATGTTCTAACTTAATATGTTGTGTTTTGTCAAATCCGTTAGTGATAATGTGAAGTTCATACCTCTCTTTTAAGTAGTCTAAAACTTCAATTGCATGTGGATATAACTTGTTCTTTCTTGGGCAAACATCAATATAATCTTCTCCAATTTTCTCTGCAAGATTAAAATCATTTATTCCAAAATCTGAAAGTGTTTTTTGAAACCTTTCTCTTCTTAAATCTTTTTGAGAAATTTTATCTACTCTGTACAAATCCCAAAGTTTAGCATTATGATTTTTATAAGTTCTTATAAAACCTTCATAATCATCTACTCCTATTGCATTCAGTTTGTAAGTATTACAAAGTTCTAATAAAGTTTCATGAGAATTTGTTTCAAAATCCCAAAGGGTACGGTCTAAATCAAAAAAAATATGTTTGTATTTCATTTACTCTTTCTCTCCAAAAGCTAAATCCCCAGCATCACCAAGCCCAGGGACTATGTAAGACTGTGCTGTCATTTCTTCATCTTCTGCCCCGACCCATAAAGTCCAATTTTTTACAGGAGAGTTTTCTTTCAAATATTGAATTCCTTCAGAACTTGCAATAATTGCCACAACATGAATATGCTTTGGATTCCCTTTTGAAAGGAGAGCTTCCATAGCCAACACCATGGAGCTTCCACTAGCCAACATTGGATCACATAAAATAACAGTCTTTCCCTCCAAAGATGGAGAAGCCATATACTCAATCTTAATTACAAAATCACTGCCTTTTTTATGCTTTCTATAAGCTGAAATAAAAGTATTGTCAGACCTGTCAAAATAATTAAGGAGACCTTGATGGAGAGGAAGTCCTGCTCTTAATATAGTTGCTAAAACTGGGGCTTCTGTCATTAAACTTTCAGAAGAAATCCCTAATGGAGTAGTAATATCTTTATTTTCATAATTCATTTTTTTACTTATCTCATAAGCAAAAATCTCTCCAATTCTTTCAATATTTCTCCTGAACCTTAATGGGTCATTTTGAATTTTAACATCTCTAATCTCGCGAATGAAATGATTAAATATTGAGTTATTTATTCCTAAATTATTAAATTTCATACTTATTGTTTTATTAATTTAACCATCTCCTCATATACATTCTTCCATCCTTTCCATTGACCAAAATTACTAAAAGTATCATTATGCCAAACACTTATCAAAGTTCCATCTATTTTTTTAACTGTATCAATGAGATCAGAAATTTCAGACACAACATCATCAGCACTAATCTTCATATTAAATTTCAAAACATCATCAGTAATTGCAAAAGGATGAATTCTAATTGGCAACTCTTGTTCCATATCCAAATCATAAAAAGTAAAGGATGAGGCAATACCTGCCCTAAATCCTAATTCGGATGCGTACCCCATTGTGTAATCATCAGTAATCCCTGAAGCAATAAGTTTTTTATAAGTATCTGGTAAGGACAGTTTCAAAAAATGCTGTCGGCTCAAAGAAACCTCTCTTTTTTGGATATACTCTAACCTTTTTATCTCTTCTTGTAAGTTTACAATATTCTTATTCGAGCCAAATGAAGGGTGAATTCCTACTGGAGCTAAATCTGCAAGGCGTTTAATCAAAGAATTAACATTACTATTTGTATGCGATAAATTCTTATCATTCAGACCATAATCACCTAAGAGAACAAAATACTTCACATTTAAATCATATTTTTTCTGAAGATTAAATTGTAAGGAATAAGTATCATAAGGGTCTTTTCTTTTTCTGAAAACTACCTCTACTGCCTGTTTTATTTCTGAAAAATTAAAAGACAAAACCGATTTTATAAGAAAAGCCAAAAAACGCACGAACCCCTTCCCTTTATAAAGGTAGGCATTATCAATATCAATTGTGGAAATATATTTAAACTTAGGTTTGTTTATTTGAAGTTCAGGGTATTTATCCTCCAGAACCGTTATAAATTCTTGCCCCCAAATATTTACAATTGGTCTTTTTAAAAAACCCTCTTTATAAGCAATGCTTTCTGATGCTTTATACCTTCCGTATTTATCTTTCAAGTGCGGGAAATATTCCTCATACCTACTAATCAGATAAAAAGTAGCGGCAAATAAATCATGATGATATGACTCTTGGTGAATAGTAGCAAACAAATAAGGATTCTCATTTATTTCTACAAAGTTAACTTCCACCTCATTTATCTGTCTTTCTTGTAATAAATCTGCTGACTCAACAAATACCTCTCCATCAATTACAATTGATTTAGAATAATTTAATCTTGGTGAAGTTGAAGTTAAATAAAAGCCCTTATCATCAGTAAGCTGATATTCAACTTGATATATCTCATTAAGAATTACTTTAAAAACATACTTATGTCTTGCAGTTATCTTGGGAATATAAATCAGTAATTTTTGCACGGAACAAATATAAAAAAAAGGGCTTATCAAATGATAAGCCCTTTTAAATAATCAAATATTTTAAAATTATGCTAATGCATTTACATGCTTAGTTAATTTTGATTTTAAGTTTGAAGCTTTATTCTTGTGAATAATATTAGTCTTAGTTAACTTATCTATCATTGCAGATACTTTAGGTAACATTGCTGTTGCTTCTTTTTTATCAGTAGAAGCTCTAAGATCTCTTACTGCATTTCTTGCAGTTTTATTCTTATACTTATTCAACAATCTTCTAGTTTCAGTTTGTCTAATTCTTTTTAATGCTGATTTATGATTTGCCATAGTTTTAAATTTTTTGTAGCCCGTAGGGGAATCGAACCCCTATTTTACGGATGAAAACCGCATGTCCTAACCGTTAGACGAACGGGCCATCCCTTTTCTCAAAATTGAGGTTGCAAATTTATACTTTTTTTTAATTCCTCAAAGAAATTAGTCATTATTTGTTTCAGAAGAGAATTTAAAACCCAAACGCTTAGAAGTTTTAATTTTATGATTGTTGTTTATATCTAGTATTTGATGTAAAGAAACAACTTTTACATCATTAAAATTAGGTGTTTGTAAATCAAAATTAAGAGCATAAATCATAGCTGTATCAATAATTTTACAAATCTGAACTTCATCTATTTGCTGATTAACAAAATCATTAAACAAGAAGCCTAACTGTTTATCCCCTTCAACAAAAAAATGATTATCCTTATTAATAAATATCCGAGCAATCAAAAATCCTGCATCATTCAAGCGATTATACTTTAAAGAATCTGAAAGAAAATTATAAATATTTATTACCCCACAAAAGGACCTCATTTTATCCTCCTTTACATAAGATGTTTTATGTATTTGATGTGAAGAATCAAAATCAAAAATATTTGAATGCATATGAAACAAAAGCGTATCACCAGAAAATTTTAATTTAGCATCAAAATCCCCAGATTCTTCATAAGAAACCTCAACATCTTGATCTTGAACTTCATTATTTAAAATGTTTGCTTTTTCTTGCAATACATCTTGAAAATTAGCAAAAATATTTTTAGTAATTCGATAAATCTTTTGCTTAGTACAAGCCTTTTCTTTTAATAAACTAACTATCTTTTCTTCTGTATTCATAATTAATATGCTTTTGCAAATAACACTCGTTTGTTAGATGGTTTTCCGCTAAACAAACAAACTCCAATTTCCTCTTTTGCATCCATTGGAATACATCTAATAGTTGCTTTTGTTTCCTTTTTAATCAATTCCTCTGTTTCAAAAGTTCCATCCCAATGGGCATAAACAAAACCACCTTTGTTAATTAATTCAACAAACTCCTCTTTTGAGTCAGCTTTGTAAGTTTTTTCCGCACGAAAATCAAGTGCTTTTTGATATAAATTTTCTTGAATTTTCTCTAACAAATGCTCCACCTTATTTTCAATGTCTTCTATCTGATATGTTTCTTTTTCTAAAGTATCTCTTCTGGCAACTTCAATTGTACCATTTTCTAAATCACGAGCACCAAGTGCTAAACGCAATGGCACGCCTTTAAGCTCATATTCTGCAAACTTCCACCCTGGCTTATGTGTATCCCTATTATCAAACTTAACTGAAATTCCTTCAGCTTCTAAGTTCTTTTTAACTTTTAAAGCTACTTCCGATACTTTTTCTAATTGCTCATCCCCTTTATAAATAGGAACAATAACGACTTGATATGGTGCTAATTTAGGTGGCAAAACCAAACCCTTATCGTCAGAATGTGTCATTACTAAAGCGCCCATCAAACGAGTAGAAACCCCCCAAGAAGTTGCCCAAACATATTCCTGTTTTCCTTCTTTAGTAGCAAACTTTACATCAAAAGCTTTTGCAAAATTCTGACCTAAAAAGTGAGAAGTTCCTGCTTGTAAAGCTTTCCCATCTTGCATTAGTGCCTCAATACAATAAGTTTCAAGTGCACCAGCAAATCTTTCATTTTCTGATTTTACACCTTTAATTACCGGCATTGCCATAAAATCTTGAGCAAAATCAGCATATACATCAATCATTTGTTCCGTTTCAGCAATTGCTTCCTTTTTAGTTGCATGAGCTGTATGTCCTTCTTGCCACAAAAACTCAGCAGTACGCAAAAATAATCTAGTACGCATTTCCCATCTCACCACATTAGCCCATTGATTAACTAAAATAGGCAAATCTCTATAGGATTGTATCCATTTTCTGTAAGTATCCCAAATGATAGTTTCAGAAGTAGGACGAACAATTAATTCCTCTTCCAATTTTGCATCAGGATCAACAATAACACCTTTTCCGTTAGGATCATTTTTTAAGCGATAATGAGTAACAACAGCACATTCTTTAGCGAAACCATCAACATGACTTGCTTCTTTACTAAAATATGATTTAGGTATAAAAAGAGGAAAATAAGCATTTTCATGTCCTGTCTCTTTAAACTTTTTATCTAATTCAGCTTGCATTTTTTCCCATATTGCATATCCATAAGGTTTGATAACCATACAACCTCTTACTCCTGAATTCTCTGCTAAATCAGCTCCTTGAACAATCTCATTATACCATTGAGAATAGTCCTCTGCTCTTGATGTTAATTTTTTTGCCATTTAATCTTAAAAAATGTAATTTTGTAGTATTAATTTCGTTTACCAAAAAGGTAGTACAAAACTAATAAATTAAACGAGCATAAGTTTATGAGTATCAAACAAAAAATTATAGCTATGAAAAACCTACTTCTCCCCTCAATATTAATGTTGTTTTTAGCATCTTGCATAACAACAACTCATGTGCATTATTCTGATCCTAATTATTTAGAAAGTAATGAATTTAGCACCTATGAAGAAATGACTGTAAATAATCAAGTAGAAAATGAAACGATAACTACTGATACAGGAACAACAGTCAACAATTATTATGAAGCTGATGATTACTATGACTATAGTTTTTCATCAAGAATAAGAAGATTTCATAGGCCAATGTACAGTACTGGATATTATGGCGGAATTTATACTGACTACTATTGGTATAATAATGACCCATTTTATTGCGGAACAAGCATCTATTATGGTTACAACTGGAATTCTCCTTACTATTCTTACTACAGTTACTCCCCTTATTATTACGATTACTACTACTCTCCTTACTACACTGGGGGCTACTATTCTTATTACGGATACAACCATCACCACAATAACAATATTACTGTAAATACAAATAGCAATCACACATACACAACTGGACACAGAGGAGCACTAACTTCAAGAGGAAATAGAGGTGTGAAAACCAATACTAGCAATAACAACTCCTCTACTGTAAATATCAGAAACAACAGCTCAATAAAAACCAATTCGACTAACACTAGAAGTAATAGTTCAAATTCAACTGTAAAAACAATAAATACTTACAGAGGAAATACAACTACTAAAACAAATATTGGAGTTAGTAAAAACACTTACAATAACAGTAATTACAAAAGCAATTCAACAAATAGTAACAACACAAGAGGGAATAGCACCAATAAAAACAGCACAACAACTAAAACAAATAACAGAAGCAACAACACATATTCTTCACCAAAAACCAACAACAGAAGCTACAATTCAAATTCTGGGAGCAGATCAAATAGTAACAATAGATCCTCAGGAGGAAATAAAAGAAGCTCAAAACCAAGAAGATAAAAATGATAAAAAGAATTTTAGTAATTGCTTTAGCAATCAGCACAACACTTAACGCACAAAATGAAGTTGACGCATTAAGATATTCAACACATGATAATTTAGGAACTGCAAGATATTCTGCAATGGGTGGTGCATTTGGCTCACTAGGAGGAGAGTTTTCAGCTTTAAGCTTGAATCCTGCAGGGATTGGAATGTATCAGTTTAGTGAATTTACTTTCACGCCAACATTTAATTTAAATAGCACTAAATCATACTTTAATGGAACAAATACTGCTGATTATAACACAGGATTAGACATTGGTAATCTAGGGTTAGTTTTTACTATACCAAAGGGAGATACTGACTGGAAAAGAATTAATATTGCTATAGGCTGGAATCAATTAGCAAGTTACAACAGAAGTGTAAGGATTGAAGGAGATAATAGTGGATTGACTTTTACTGATAATATTGTTGACGCCACTAATGGCTTTTCTATGAACGATCTTTCAGAAGGAAATGCTTATTCCGAATCAGTAATGGCTTGGAATACTTATTTAATTGACCCCTTATTTAATGGGGATAGTGTAGTAGATGGACAATATATTTCAAATTTTTCTAACGGCACAAAAAATCAGTTTAAAACCATAAATTCAAGAGGGAGTTTAAATGAATTTGTATTTTCAGTTGGGAGTTCTTTTCAAGAGAAATTATATTTAGGAGCTACACTTGGTATTCCAACTTTAGATTATACAGAAATTGCTAATTATACAGAAAAAGAAACTTCAGACACTACAAGCAACCTAAGGCAATTAGATTACTCAGAAGAATTTACAGCTTATGGACATGGTTATAATTTGAAATTAGGTGCAATTTACCGTGTTTCAGAAACCTTTAAAGTAGGTGGAGCCATACACACTCCAACAGTTTATACTATTGAAGAAGATTATTACACTGATATGATTACTCATTTTAAAGACAGTACATTAGATCAATCAATGGGATATGAAATGCCTTTTCAGTACAACTTAACAACACCATGGAAAGCTATTGTTAGCGCATCAACAATCTTTAATAAAAATATATTAATTAGTGCTGACTATGAAATTCTTGATTACACTAAAGGTAAATTATACCCAGATTATGAATTTGAATACGGTAATAAAGCAATTAGTAAAATCTACCAAAAAACTGAAAACATAAAGATAGGAGCAGAGATGAATATCAAACCATTTATTTTAAGAGCTGGATATGCTAAACTAGGAAGTGCATTTGCAAATAAAGATTTTAGCAGAGAAAACTTTAGCTATGGCTTAGGAATAAATAATGGCGGTTATTATTTTGATATCGCTTATGTTTTATCTCAAGGAGCAAATGAACACTTATTATATAATGAAGAATATATTGCGCCAACATCTTTAGTTAACACCAATCATAGTTTGATTTTTACTATAGGCTTCAGATACTAATCTGATATTCTTACCAAACCTGATTTAGCTTTTTGATGAATTCCTCTCTCATAGTCAAAATCTGACATTGAAAGACACTTTTCAAAATAGATTGCTGCTTTATCCAGTTCATTTTGCTTTTCATAGATTAAGGCAATTTGCAAAGCTGACATAGGAGCATAATAATTAGCAGAATTCTTTCCTTGAACAATAGACAATTGAAAATGCTCAATAATTTCTTTATCATCATAATCAAGTTTAGATTTGATACGCGCTAAACGATACCAATATTCATCATAGAATCCAGAATAGTCTTTTATTATCTTTACTCCAGAAAGGTCTAATAGTGCCTTTTCATAGTACCCTCCATCATAAAGCAACCTTGTTTTTAACAATCTAGAATGTGTTATATAGTTTTTATTTGCATCTTTCAATGCAACTTTATCTTCATCAATTGAAGTATTACCTTCAGTAATTACCTTCTCAAAATAATTATCATCTTCTCCTTGCAAAAAAGAAATCCAAGCTAATTTATGATAAGCAGATTTGATGTAATTAATACCATTAAAATCGCCTAAAAAGACTTCAAATTGCTGTTTAGCATTTTCATAATTCAACTGATACAAATAAGACATACCCTGCAAATAATTCAAATAATGAAAAGGGAAAGCTGACAAAGAACTTGGCTTATCTTCCAGTATTTTAAGTGTTAATTCATTCTCTCCTAAATTATGAGATAGCCGTGCTGCAGTAAAATTCAATAATATATTTTCTTTATACCCATCTCCTATCCTATCGAGATATTGCTGAGAAATAGCATCATTTTCATTCAAGTTAATTTGCAAAAAAGAAAGCAAAAACAATACTTCATTCTCATACATTTTAAAATTCTCATCATTCAAAACTTCATCTAATTCCGCAAGACCAAGCGACATTCCACCCTCTAAACTAGCCAGATTTAATATCCAATGGAACTGCTCAGGAACTGCACCAAGCAAAGCATGAATTAAACCTAAACCCTTTTTATTTAAAGTAAATTCAGGGAATTTTTCTTGATTTTCTTCTAATAGCTTATATGCTTTAATAAACTCATAAGCAGCAGTTGAATATTGCTCAAATTTTAAACGAGAAAAAGCCCATTGCAAATGAATTTCTGCTTGAGAATATAAATAGTAAGGAGAATCTTCATTTTTGCTTTCAAGCAATTCCATTCTCACTTCCTTTTGCTGAATAGAATTATCAAAATAACTTTTCTCCTCACCAATAATAATGGTTAAGAAGTCAATATAGTTTTGATGAAGTGGAATAAAACCATTAGTGGGATTTTGAGATTGCTCATTAGCTAGTAATTTTTTAGCAGACTCAAACTCCAAGCTTATAATATGCGAGTATGATTGTTGCATATTCTCATTCATATCAAAAGAGGCGAAAGTAAATTTGCTTAATAATAAAAATATGATGATAAAAAATCTCATGGCATAAAAAAAGGGATTCCAAAAATATGAAATCCCTTTTAAATAGTTCTAAATTTTACTAAGCTTCTTGCTCTTCAAAGATGTTAGCATCAATCATAATTCTACCGCAATGCTCACAAGCAATTACTTTTTTATGCATTTGAATGTCCAATTCTCTTTGAGGTGGAATAGTTGCAAAACAACCTCCACAAGCATTTCTATCAACAGAAACAACAGCCATACCGTTTGCTACTTTTGATCTAATTCTTTTGTAAGCTCCAAGTAATCTATCATCAATAACTTTCTCAGCTTTAGCAGAATCAGCCATTAACGCTTTTTCTTCTTTCTCAGTTTCTTTTACAATCTCGTCAAGCTCACTTTGCTTAATTTTTAATTCTGCATCTTTTTCAGAAATTTGCTCCTTACAAGCATTAATAATTTCTGTTTTATGTAAAACATTTGCTTCATTCTGAATTTTCTTCTTTTCAGCAATCTGAATTTCTAAGTTTTGGTACTC
>Ga0102886_1001058_pt1 | contig 11545 bp, 10 predicted proteins | sample Colrivmet1550A02_FD_84499 | JGI IMG/M metagenome (GOLD analysis project Ga0102886, IMG submission 84499) | Estuarine microbial communities from the Columbia River estuary - metaG 1550A-02 | ecosystem: Environmental > Aquatic > Marine > Intertidal zone > Estuary | place: USA: Columbia River... | reverse complement strand
TTTAAAGCCATAAAAGAAGTTTTCTGAATATTTCGGAGTCTATTATTTCCAAAGTTGAATTTTCGGGTAATCGTTCTTTTCGGCCCCGCAACGGCAATCCAAATCGTTCCAACAGGTTTATCCTTTGTTCCCCCATCTGGTCCGGCTATCCCACTCGTTGCAACCGCGTAATCCGTTCCAAACTTTTCTTTTGCTCCGTTAGCCATTTGTAAAACTACAGGCTCGCTAACCGCTCCGTGCGTCTTCAAATCATTTTCAGATACATCTAGCATGTTTTGCTTTACATTGTTATGATACGCTACAACACTCCCGATAAAATAAGCAGACGAACCAGGTATAGTTGTAAGCAACCGCGCAATATTTCCACCTGTACAACTTTCCGCTGAAGACAATGTTGCATTGTCATTTTTCAATAAAGCTCCCACAACAGATTCCAACGTATCATTTTCAGTTCCGTAAACGTATTGTTCAATTTGTGGTAAAAGTTTTGCAACAGCATCTTCAATTAATTTATTTAAGAATTTTTCATCTCTTCCTTTTACCGTCAAGCGCATTTTAACCATACCTGCCGAAGGCAAATAGGCTAAGCTTATTTCTTCATGCAATGAATCTTGCCAGTCTTTAATTATTTCTGCCAAAAACGACTCACCTAGTCCTTGTGTTAAAATGGTTCTATGAATTACAACTCCTGGATTGAGTTTTTCTTTAATAAGCGGAAGCACATGCGTTCTTATCAAATGTTTCATCTCATAAGGTACTCCAGGCATAGAAACATAATACACACCATCTCTCTCGAATAGCATTCCAGGTGCAGTGCCCATTTCGTTTAAAAGCATTATGCAAGTACTCGGAATCATCGCTTGCAGGCGGTTTACTTCGATAACTTCTTTCTTGAACATTTTAAAAATACGTTCAACATTGTCATACGCTTCTTGGTTAAAAACCAAATCACCTCCAAAATAGTCCTGTAACGTATATTTAGTTATATCGTCCTTAGTTGGACCTAATCCGCCTGTTAATAATACCAGTTGCGTCTTTGGCTTTACATTTTCCAATGCTTCAATAATAGCTTCTTTGGTATCGCGAATCGAAACAACGCGATCTACATCTACTCCAACATCATTTAATTGCTGACCCATCCAAGCCGAATTCGTGTCAACTGTTTGTCCAATTAATATTTCGTCTCCTATGGTGATTATTTCGGCCTCTACATTCATAAATTCGTACACTCAAATTTTATTCAAATGAAAAGAATTTTCCTTCCCCTTCTTGTATGTTTTAGTTTTTATTCTTGCGATGAGCTAATGCCTCTTGTGGACGCCTATAATGAAGGTAATTTGGAACCAACAACAGCAGAAGTAACAGCTGGTCTTAAAGAAGCTCTAAAAGTTGGTATAAAAAATGCCGTTGCAGAATCTTCCAAAACCAATGGGTTTTACAACAACGCTTTGGTTAAAATTCCAATACCAGCAGAAGCTAAAAAACTCGACCAAACCCTAAGGGACTTAGGCATGGGAAAGTTAATGGATGATTTTGAATTAAGCCTTAATCGAGCTGCAGAAGAAGCTTCAGCAAAAGCTGTAGATGTTTTTGTGCACTCAATTTCTCAAATGACATTAGACGATGCCGTTGGTATTTGGCAAGGTGCTGACGATGCTGCCACACAATATTTAAAGCGCACTTCTACAGATAAGCTGGAGGCTGAATTTAAGCCCATCGCAAAAAACGCCATAGAGAAAGTTCACGTAACACAATATTGGGATGACGCTGCAAAAGTGTACAACCAAATTCCTTTCGTACAAAAAGTAAATCCAGATTTAGACGATTATGTAACCCATCAAGCTATTAATGGACTTTTTAAATTAGTTGCTTTAGAAGAGAAGGAAATAAGAGATGACCCTGCTGCTCGAATCTCGGATATTTTAGTTCGAGTCTTTGGGTACACAAAACCTTAAAACGTAAAACGGCTACCAATTTGGTAGCCGTTTTTAATTCGTTTCATTAAGTTCTAAATTATTCATAACTTGAACTGACCAAACAACCAAACCAAAATGAGAAAGTTTACAACCATTATTCTTTTAGCTATCGCATTTACAAATTGCAAAAAAGAAAACCAAATAACACCTCAACCAAAAGACAATTCTCTAAAAAGTATTACATCCGTCAACTACGGCTACAGAGAATATTTTGATTTCACAAATGGACTCTTGAGCGATTACGCTGTTGACATTTACGGAACAGGAGAGATCGTATTTGAGATTGATTATGACCATCGAGGCAGAGCTGTTTTGGTTAAAAAGAATGGCGAATTATATGCATTCTTTTTCTACCATATTAACTCGGTGTCACTTTATGTTGATGATGGACTTGTAGACTCTTTGCACTACATCTTAGATACTCACGGCAATATATCAAGCCTAGAAAGGTTTGATAATTTTCATGGTTCTATGCTCAGAAATGCTCAGAAAACTTACTTATATGCTGGTTATAATTTGATTGAAATTGAAAGCACAGAGTACAATCCAAATGGAAGCAAGAAACTGATCTATAAAGAATCTGCCATTTACGATAATGGGAAAAACGCCTTTGAACCAATACATGAAAATGTTGTTTTACTGGAACTTCTTTTCTCGCACATTCCTTCACGAATTTTCACTGTAAATTCTAAAAACAACATTACTAGTATAGAATCCAATCACCCTTCTGACGGCTATACCATGACTCAGAGCATTAATTACAACTCTCTAGGGAAACCTTCTGAAATTGCTTTTATAAAAGATCAATACGGGTATATTGATCAAGACATTGAACTCTTCTCTTATCAAGAGTAGAAAGATTTCATTAAATCTTAAACCAAAAAAAGACTGCGATAGCAGCCTTTTCATTTCTCTTCACTAAATATTTACCAAGCGTCAAATTGGTTTTGAAACTTTGTATGTGTTGGCGTAATGCTCATAACTGGGGCCTCAGCTCCGTAAATAATTTTTTCTACGTCTGTTGCGCCTAAACCAATTTTAAAGTCATCACCGTCTTCTGTAATGATTAATAAATCACCGTTTTGCTCTTTACGGAATTCAAATATTACCTCATGCACTTTTCGCTTATCAGCATAAACCAATTCACCTTCGCACTCCACCTTCGCGTCATTCACAAATTTTAAAACCTGTTTTAAACTTGCCGTCAATTTTGGAGTCTCATCTTTCGATTTTGATACCGCAACTACTTTTATTTTTGCATCAAATAAGCGCGCATAATGCAATGCATTGCCTACTTTTTCCCTTGATTTTCTATCAGCAACTAAAGGGAAAATTATAGTGTTAATTTCTGTTCTCATGTCAATACCCTTTACAGTAACAACAGGAGGTTCTACAGAACTCACAACGCGAAAAGCGTTAGAACCAATTACACTTTTCTTATTATTCGAATGTTTTCCGTTGGTACCCATTACAACAAGTTCAACATTGAGTAACTCAGCAACACGACTTATTTCTTCATGCACCACACCATTGGCAACCAAGGCCGAAGCTTTAATTTTATAGCGCTCTTCAAACTCATCGGCTACAGCCTGAAGCTTCTCTGTTACCTCTTTTTTAAAGTCGTTTAATTTTTCTTCAGAAGAAAACATGCGCTTAAACAGCCCGTTCAATTCTACAACAGATAATAAGACCACTTCTGCACCAATTGGCTTCGCAAACATTGCCGCCTGATCTAATGCATTAAATGATTGATCTGAAAACCCAACAGGGACAAGAATTTTTTTAGATTCGGAGCTCATAATTACCGCTTTAATTTGATTGTTTTAATTCGCGGCAAAAATAGTTTAATAAGGACTAAATATGAAAAATAACAAGTTAACTGTTTCCGAACTTATTTTGAACAAAGATGGCTCGATTTATCACTTAAAATTGAAGCCAGAAGACATTGCTACAACTGTTATTACTGTTGGCGATCCAGAGCGTGTAGAAACGGTATCCAATAAGTTTGACAGCATAAGAATGAAGAGAACCTGTCGTGAATTTGTAACGCACACAGGCATATTTAAGGGTAAAGAAATATCTGTTATTTCTACCGGAATAGGAACGGACAATGTGGACATTGTTCTCAATGAATTGGACGCCCTTGTAAATATTGATTTAGATAAAAGAGCTATTAAAGAAAAGCACACGTCTTTAGATATTTTTAGAATCGGAACATCTGGAACAATTCAATCCAATATTCCAATTGATTCTTTATTAATCAGCAATGCTGCTGTTGGCTTGGATGGCCTATTACCCTTTTATGGAAAAGGCTTGAACAGCACACACGCCTTTACAAGCTCTTTGCATATGAATTTTCAAGATCAGTTACCTCCTTGTTTTTATGCGCGTTCATCAGAAAGACTTAAATCACTTTTTGAGGATGACACTAACTTCATTTCTGGAACAACGTTAACCATGCCCGGCTTTTATGCTCCTCAGGGCAGAGCTATTCGCTTTGAGCACCCGATTCCGAGTATGATGGAAAAGCTCGCTAACTTTGAATATCTAGGTGAAAAGCTCACAAACATTGAAATGGAAACTGCGGGAATCTACGGTTTATCAAATATTTTAGGGCACAGTGCTATTTCGGTGAATGCTATTCTAGCCAATAGAATGAGTGGAGAGTTTTCTAAAAATGCAGAAGAAACAGTGAACAAGGCCATAGATTTGACTTTAGAGAAAATCATCTCGCTATAATTGAAAAACAGTTCAAAAGATATTGCCAAAGTCTTTGATCAACATGCAAATATTTATGTAGACAAGTATTTTAGTGTAGAATATTATCAAGATGCTCTAAATGTCTTTTACACGCATTCAAACCCTGAAGGTCATTACTTGGACATGGCGTGTGGTCCTGGAAATTTAACGTCACATCTATTAGCACATTTACCAAATGCAAAAGCGTTGGGCATTGATATTGCTGAAGAAATGTTGACGCTTGCTAAAAAGTTAAATCCAAATGCAGAATTTGATAATATTGACTGCACCGACCTTAGCTCGATTGACCAAAAATTTGATGGCATACTTAGCGGATTCGTTCTACCATATATGAATAATAAAGAAGTCCAAAAACTTGTTGCCCAATGCGCTGATCTACTAAATTCAAACGGGGTGATATTCCTCAGTGGGAATTTGGCCGATTACAACCATTCAATTAAGCAAGGGGCTAGTAATGGTGAAGGTCCAGAATTGTACTCGTTTTATTATTCGCAAGAATTTTTAGAAGGAGAATTAATAAAGAATGGTTTCGACATAGTGAGTGCATTGAACTACAACAGAAACTACGATGACTTTGAGGTAAATGAAATTGTACTCGTTGCTATTAAGACATAAAAAAAGCCACCCAATGGGCAGCTTTCTATTTATTATAAAATCAATTAACGTGCTACGTTAACTGCTCTTGTTTCTCTAATCACAGTCACTTTAACCTGACCTGGATATGTCATTTCGCTTTGAATCTTTTGAGTGATATCAAATGAAATTGTTGCTGCAATAGCATCATTCACTCTTTCAGACTCTACCATAACACGAAGTTCTCTACCCGCATGAATAGCATAAGCTTTAGTCACACCTTCAAACGAAAGTGCTAAGTCTTCGAGTTCTTTTAATCGTTGAATATAAGATTCTGCAATCTGGCGTCTTGCTCCAGGTCTTGCTCCTGAAATTGCATCGCAAACTTGAATTACTGGAGACAACATTGTTGTCATTTCAATTTCATCGTGGTGAGCTCCAATTGCATTACAAACGTCTGGTTTTTCACCATATTTTTCTGCCAATTGCATTCCCAAAATTGCGTGAGGCAATTCGGTTTCTTCCTGTGGCACTTTGCCTATATCATGTAAAAGTCCAGCACGTTTTGCCAACTTAGGATTTAAGCCTAATTCACTTGCCATTACAGCGCAAAGATTAGCCACTTCTCTTGAGTGTTGCAAAAGATTCTGACCGTAAGATGAACGATACTTCATTCTACCTACCATCTTAATTAATTCAGGATGTAATCCGTGTATACCTAAATCTATTGCTGTGCGCTTTCCAATACTAATAATCTCTTCGTCAAGTTGCTTTTTTGTTTTTGCCACAACCTCCTCAATTCTAGCTGGATGAATTCTACCGTCTGTCACTAACTTGTGAAGTGCCAAACGAGCTATCTCTCTTCTAATCGGATCGAAACACGAAAGAATAATAGCCTCTGGTGTATCGTCAACAATAATTTCCACACCTGTTGAGGCTTCTAACGCCCTAATATTTCTTCCTTCTCTGCCTATTATTCGGCCTTTAACATCGTCATTTTCAATATTAAATACAGATACCGAATTTTCAACCGCCTGCTCTGTAGCAACACGCTGTATGGTTTGAACAACTATTTTCTTGGCTTCTTGACTAGCAGAGAGCTTTGCCTCTTCCATTGTGTTTTGGATATAAGTAGCCGCTTCATGCTTTGCTTCTTCTTTCAATGCTTCTTGCAATTGAGCCTTAGCCTCTTCGCCTGTCAAGCCAGAAATAACTTCAAGTTGTTCCACTTGGCTTTTATGCATTCTTTCTAAATCCTCAGCCTTACGCTGATTTGCTTCCGTTTTTCTAGTAAGCGCTTCTTCCAGCCTTTTAGCTTCTTTGTATTTGCGATTATTTTCTTCGGCTTGTTGGTTCAACTTCTTATCGCGATCCTTGGCGCGATTTGTTTGCTCATTCATTTTGTGCTCTCTGCGATTAATCACCTTTTCGTGCTCCGCTTTCAGCTCAATAAACTTTTCCTTTGCTTGAAGTATTTTATCTGTCTTTATATTTTCAGCTTCTTTTTTAGCATCGCTAATTGTTTTTTGCGATTGCTTTTTAAGACTTGCTTTTAATATAAAGTAACCAACTACAACCCCTATTATGAGGGCACTTACTGCAGTTAAAATGGTTGTTAAATCCATGCTATTATATTTCAGTTTAATCAATAAAAAACCCGTATTAATTCAGGTTTATCTAAACTCCAGTTAGACAAGAACGAAACTCACCAAACACTTTCGACCTTCCACTGATTCCGAAGAAAACTACAAAGTAGCTGTGGCCTGCTCTACACTGTTTGAGCTGAATTTCAATTAAAATTTGCGTTGAGTTTAGCAAACTATTGAATTAATACGGGAAAAAAAATTGTAAGAACGTCTTTCTATATTGCTGCCTTAAGCATTGTATCAAACTCTTCTAAAGCCTTGTTTACCTCATTCATCTCCATCTTGTCATGTACCTTGAGCTTTTCTAATTGACTCGCCCATTGCAACGCACACATGGCCAAAACGTCTTGTTTATCCTTTACAGCATATTTCTCCTGAAAAGAACGAACCGTTTCGTTAATCATCTTCACAGCGCGTCTAATCATCTCTTCCTCTTCTCTTTTAATGGTGAGAGGATAAACTCGATCGGCTATGTTTACTTTTATTTTAAGATGAGGATCCACAATCCTTTATTAAATATTTAACAATGCTAGGCACTTGTCTATTTCCCGTACCAGCTCGTTAATTTTATCCTTAGCTTCTCCGGGGTTTTCATTTCCACCAGATACCGCCTTAGCTAATCTTAACTGCCTGTTCTGTTCTTCCAGACCACTAATCCTTTCATTCGAAGCACTCAATTGCTCTTGCAACTTCTCAATGTGCTCCTCTAACTTCGTTCTATCCCCAACAAGCTGATTTTGTTTGCTTATTAGCAAACTCAAGTTATTTTTTAAATCAACAAGTAAGGTTTTTGTTGCAGTCATGAAACTTCATTACAGGCAAAGACAAATGTAAAAAAGCAATTCATCAAATCTCCCTATTTTCAAAAAACTTAGAAAGTTCGGGCAAATCACTGAATAAGAAACTTATTCTCAATTCATAAGGAGGTGAACATCCTGTTGATAAGCCTCAAAATCGGCATCATTTTCGCTTTGTATGCTAATTGTGTTGTGCTATTTTGCCCCATATTTCGGAGAAAGATTAATGAGAATGACCTATAAGTTGAGTTTTGTTTTTGGACTGCTGTTTTGTTTTCAAGCAGCTGCTCAACAATATCCACAAGATTATTTCAGATCACCTCTCGATATTCCGTTAACCTTATCTGGAACATTCGGAGAGTTGCGATCTAATCACTTTCATAGCGGTATAGATATTAAGACGCAGGGCGTTGAGGGCAAGAATGTTTACGCTGCTGCAGAAGGATATGTTTCGCGCATTAAAATTTCACCTTGGGGTTATGGACACGCACTTTACATTGCTCACCCTAATGGCTACACCACTGTATACGGGCATTTAAAAGAGATGAGCGGCCCTTTAGCAGAATACTTAGAGAACCAACAATACAGCAAACAAACATTTGGATTAGATGTTTACTTAGAAGCAAATGAGCTTCCTGTAAAGAAAGGGCAAATCGTTGCTAAAAGCGGAAACACTGGAGGTTCTGGTGGACCTCATTTACATTATGAAATAAGAAAGACGGTCAGCCAACAACCTATAAACCCATTACTCTTCGGATATAAATTACAAGATAGTAGAAAACCAACTTTACTCGGGGCGTATTTATATAGTCTCAATCCAAATGATTTAACGCAAAATCCTGCAAAGCGAGTTCAGTTAAAAACTCAGAACATTGGTAACGGCCAATTTTTTATTGAAGACTTTAAAGCATCTGGGTCTATTGCATTTGGAATACACACATACGACAAGTTGGATGCCACCGAAAATAAAAATGGCATTTACCAGTTGAATCAATACATAAATGACACTTTGGTTTACAGTTTTAAAGCAGAAAAGTTTCTGTTTAAAAACACGAGATACCTTAATTGTCATTTAGACTTTGAGCTGAGTAAGACGCTAGGACGTAGCATTAACAAATGTTTTGTATCTCCTGCCAATAGACTTAACATGTACCCCGTCAATTCTAAGAATATTTTAAAAGTAGATTCTGGAAAAACATATTCTGTTAAATGGGTAATTTCAGATATCTACGGAAATCAAACTGTTTTAAAAACAAATGTTGTAGGCACGAATACACCTTTTGAATACTCAAACCACAACCTTGATATTTTTCAGGACAACTATTTTTCAAAAGATGGCTTAAACATTTACATTCCTAAAAAAGCGCTTTACCAAAATGAACCCATTGATATAGAATTAAAAGAGTCTACCAATACAAATTACGTAATGCGTTTTGACATTGGTAAAAAGACCATTGGAATGCAAAAAGTAATGACCATAAAAACAAAAGTTCCAGAAAATTCAAAAATCCCAGATTCTAAATTAATTGGAGTTTGGTTAAAGAATGGTAAAGATCCTTACAATGAAGGAGGATCGGTTCAAAAAGGCATATTGTCTTTCACCTCTCGCAGAATGGGAAGCTTTGCTGTTATGGCCGATACTGTCCGTCCGAACATAAACACGAAGTATATCAAAGCTGGCGCAACATATCAAACTGGTTCTACCATTAAATTTATAGTTTCTGATAACCTCAGTGGCGTTGAAGAATATCAAGCGAAAATTGATGGACAATGGGTGCTTTTAAAATACGATCCTAAAAAAGCTCTACTCTCGCATACCCTCGGAAATAGAACAGAAACAGGAAATCATATATTTGAAATTAAAGTAACAGACGAACGAAAGAATTTTTCAATTTTCTCGTTTAGCTTCATACAATCATAAACGCACAGTAAAGTTTATCTTTGCTCGCCATAATAGGAAACATGAAAATAATTACATCTCTAATAGCTTTCGTTCTTATCGGTTTTACCGGACTAAAAGCACAGCAAGATTCTCTTAAAATAATTGAATTGAGTGGTGTGGTAATGACCGGTGACGAAAACAAACAATTCATCCCTTTTGCTCACATCTTAGTAAAAGGAAGAAACCAAATAACGGCTACCAACGAAGAAGGCTTTTTTAGCATTCCTGTATTAGGCGGAGACACAGTTATATTCAGTCACCTGGGTTTTAGCAACGAGCAACTTTATGTTCCAGATACTTTGGGCAGCGATGGCTATTTGAGTTATGTTATGTTGAGCTGGGACACCACGGTGTTAGACCCTATTGTGCTTTACCCTTGGCCAAACAAAGACAATTTTAAAGATGAGTTTTTAGCAATGCGTATTGATATGACCGAGCAAGATTTAGCGAATAGAAACTTGGCACTTCAAACTTTAAAAGACCAAGCAGCCGCAATGGGTTATGATGCTGAGGAAATGCAGAATTACATGATCCGTCTTCAAAATCAAAACATCTACAATCAGGGCAGGTATTATGGAGCTGGCGGTGGTGCCGCTGTTGTTGGGGCATTAACCAATCCATTTGCATGGGCAGAATTGTTCAATGCCGTAAAACGTGGCGACTTCAAGAAGCAATAAGTGTTGAATAAATTTCAAATCACTCTTTTTCTTTCTTTCTTAGGTTTGCTTTCATTTTCTCAAAAGGCAATTTTAGAAGGAGTTGTTACTGATCAAACAAATAAACCTATTGACGGAGTTACTGTTTCTTCATCTTCCACTATTTTCATTACTGGCCCTGATGGCAAATACACTGTTGAGCTAAACCCCGGAAGGCAATCTGTAACTTTCTATCTCTACGGTTACGTATCGCAAACCAAATCTGTCTCTTCCATAGATAATACAAAAAACTCCTTAGATGTTACGCTTATTGAAGATGTAACGGTTTTAGGTCCAATTGACTTAACTGATGAAAGCGAACGTTTTGACGAGGTTATAAATATTGGAGAAAAAGAAATTGAATTTTCCACAGGCCCAAATCAAGGTGTTGAAGGTTTAATTAGAACCCTGCCTGGTGTAGTTGGAACAAACGAATTCAGTTCGCAGTATAACGTGCGTGGAGGTAATTTCGATGAAAACTTGGTCTATGTAAACGGCATTGAAGTCTACCGCCCATTTCTTGTGCGGTCAGGTCAGCAAGAAGGTCAGAGTTTTATTAATCCAGACATGGTTAAAAATGTACGCTTTAGTGCTGGTGGATTTGAGGCGAAGTATGGTGATAAAATGTCCTCAGTCTTAGATATCGATTACAGACGTCCAAAAGATTTTCAAGCCATCTTACAAGCCAGCTTATTGGGAATATCGCTTACAGCCGAAGGTGTTTCCAAAGACAAACGTTTTACTGCTTTAGGTGGATTTAGATACAAAACTAACCAGATACTTTTGGGAAGTCTAGACACTAAAGCGGACTTCCGACCCTCCTTTACAGATTTTCAATTGTTAATGGATTACGAATTGACAGATGAAATTACCCTCGGGTTTTTCGGAACAATAGGAAGCAACAAATACAATGTTCAGCCACAATCCAGACAAACTGATTTTGGGACGTTTAATGAAGCCTTGCGTTTGAATGTATTCTTTGAAGGGCAAGAAAACTACAACTACACAACTAACTCATCCGCTTTTAGCGTAAAATGGGAACCCAATAGCGACAATCAAATAGAGTGGATTACTTCTGCTTTTCAAACGAAAGAGCAAGAACTCGTTGATGTTACGGGCTACTATCGTCTGGGAGAATTAAACAACAACCTTGGCT
>Ga0102886_1001056_pt1 | contig 11568 bp, 10 predicted proteins | sample Colrivmet1550A02_FD_84499 | JGI IMG/M metagenome (GOLD analysis project Ga0102886, IMG submission 84499) | Estuarine microbial communities from the Columbia River estuary - metaG 1550A-02 | ecosystem: Environmental > Aquatic > Marine > Intertidal zone > Estuary | place: USA: Columbia River... | reverse complement strand
TTTCAAAATACCCAAAGCTTCGGTGGCCTGCTTGCCGCGAATCAAGTTCACAACACGACGGGCCTTCATTGGGGTAACGCGGATGTTACGCAGCTTGGCGATCGCTTCCATCGTTCTTCCTTTTCCTAGGCGCCCCGGCTTAGCCGCGGCGACCCTTCTTGTCGTCCTTCACGTGACCACGGAAGGTGCGGGTGGGTGCGAATTCGCCTAGCTTGTGACCAACCATGGTCTCTGTGACGAAAACTGGGATGTGCTTGCGACCATCGTGAACCGCAATGGTGTGTCCCAGCATGGCTGGAACGATCATTGAGCGGCGCGACCAGGTCTTGATCACGTTCTTGCTGTTGGCCTCGTTTTGTACTCGCACCTTCTTCATTAGGTGCTCGTCGACGAAGGGGCCCTTCTTTAGACTGCGTGGCATCTAGTGCTCTCCTACTTCTTGCCGGCGTAACGACGACGAACGATTTGCTTATCGGATGGAAGGTTTGGCTTACGTGTGCGGCCTTCTTTTTGACCCCATGGCGTAACTGGGTTTCGACCACCAGAGGTCTTACCTTCACCACCACCGTGCGGGTGATCAACCGGGTTCATGGCAACACCACGAACTGTTGGGCGAACACCCTTCCAACGCTTACGGCCAGCCTTACCCCAGTTGATGTTTGACTGCTCGGCGTTGCCGACCTCACCAATGGTTGCGCGGCAGCGTGCATCCACGTTGCGGATTTCGCCAGACGGCAAACGAAGCTGTGCGTTAGGGCCGTCCTTGGCAACCAAACGAACTGAAGCACCAGCTGAACGAGCCATCTTGGCTCCTCCGCCTGGCTTTAGCTCGATGGCGTGAACAACGGTTCCCACTGGGATGTTCTTCAGTGGCAGGTTGTTGCCTGGCTTGATGTCAGCCTGTGGTCCCTGCTCAATTGGGTCACCCTGCTTGAGCTTGTTTGGAGCCAAGATGTAGCGCTTGGTGCCATCAATGAAGTGCAACAGCGCAATGCGAGCGGTGCGGTTCGGGTCGTACTCAATGTGAGCGACCTTGGCTGCAACGCCATCCTTGTCATTGCGACGGAAGTCAATCACGCGGTACTGGCGCTTGTGGCCACCACCGATGTGACGGGTCGTGATACGACCGTTTGAGTTACGTCCACCGGTCTTAGGTAGTGGCCTAAGAAGAGACTTCTCTGGAGTAGAGCGTGTTAACTCTGTGAAGTCTGCAACCGAAGAACCACGACGACCAGGAGTCGTTGGCTTGTATTTACGAATGCCCATTAGCGTTTCTCCTTAGCCGATGTAGGTAAAGATGTCGATGGAACCCGACTTCAGGCTGACAATGGCACGCTTGGTGTCCTTGCGCTTACCCATGCCGAAGCGGGTGCGGCGGGTCTTGCCCGCGCGGTTTAGAGTGTTGATCGAGTCAACCTTGACGTTGAAGATCTGCTCGATTGCCTGCTTGATCTCGGTCTTGTTGGAACGAGTGTCAACCTCGAAGGTGTACTTGCCTTCGTCAATCAGCGCGTAGCTCTTCTCAGAAATTATCGGCTTGATAATTACGTCGCGTGGATCCTTCTTGATGTCGGTCATGACTAGCCTTCCTCAGATACTACAGCTGACTCAACGAATGAGCTCAGCGCGGCAGCGGTGAATACGATGTCCTCGGCGTGCAGCACGTCATAGGCGTTTAGCTGGTCAGACGGAATCACGTGAACCGCTGGCAGGTTGCGCAGTGACTTGTATGAAACCTCGTCATCGCGACCAAGCACGACCAAGATGTTCCTAGAAACTGCAACCTGAGCCAAGAAGCTTGCGGCTGCCTTGGTTGAAGGTGAGTCACCAATTCCGAACTGGTCGATTACATAGATGCGGCCATTGCGAGCGCGGTCAGATAGTGCTCCACGAAGTGCAGCAGCAATCATCTTCTTTGGGGTGCGCTGTGAGTAATCACGTGGCTTTGGTCCGTGGATGATTCCACCACCGCGGTGCTGAGGCATACGGATCGAGCCCTGACGAGCGCGACCGGTTCCCTTTTGCTTGAACGGCTTACGACCAGAACCAGAAACCTCACCACGGCGAAGCGTGGACTGGGTTCCCTGGCGAGCAGCTGCAAGCTGTGCAACTACCACCTGGTGGATTAGTGGAACGTTCGTCTGAACGTCAAATAGTGACTCAGGAAGGTCCACTGAACCGGACTTCTTACCCTTTACGTCAATGATGTCAACGGTAGGCATTAGTTGCTCTCCTTCACCGCGTTGCGGACGAATACCAACTGGCCCTTAGGACCAGGAACGGCACCCTTGATTAGCAATAGACCCTTTTCAAGGTCAACGCCGTGCAGGGTGAGGTTTAGGGTGGTCACGCGGTCGGTTCCCATGCGGCCAGGCATCTTCTTGCCCTTGATGACCTTTGATGGGGTGGTACCGGCACCAACAGAACCAGGCTTACGGTGGTTCTTGTGTGCACCGTGCGATGCGTGAATACCGGAAAAGCCGTGACGCTTCATAACACCGGCGAAACCCTTACCCTTACTGGTTCCAACAACGTCCAGCTTCTGGCCAACTTCAAAGATGTCGACGCCAATAGCCTGACCAACGGTGTAGCTGTCTGTGTCAGCGGTGCGGATTTCTGCAAGGAAGCGGCGTGGGGTGGAACCGGCCTTGGCGAAGTGACCAGCCGATGGCTTGTCCACCTTGCGTGGATCGATTGCGCCATACGCAAGCTGAATAGCTGCGTAGCCGTCGTTTTCTAAATTCTTGATTTGAGTGATGACATTCTCGCCAGCCTCAACCACTGTGATGGGGACAAGCTTGTTGTCCTGATCCCAGCCTTGGGTCATGCCGAGCTTCTTGCCCAGCAGTCCCTTTACGGTTCTAGTTTCTACAGTCATTTCTCAATCCTTAGAGCTTGATCTCGATGTTGACATCTGCTGGGAGGTCCAGGCGCATCAGCGAATCGACCGCTTTAGGAGTCGGGTCGATAATGTCAATGAGACGCTTGTGGGTACGCATCTCAAAGTGCTCACGGCTGTCCTTGTACTTGTGAGGCGAGCGGATAACCGTCACAATGTTCTTCTCGGTGGGCAGTGGCACTGGACCAACTACCTTGGCACCGGCGCGGGTGACCGTATCGACGATCTTGCTCGCCGACACATCGATGACCTCGTGGTCATACGACTTCAGTCGAATGCGGATTTTATTAGCCGCCATAATGACTCGCTTCCGTTTCTAGGTGACCTCTCGGCCACACAATTTGGAGCCAACTCAATTTGCGAAATCGCAAACCTTATTGACCGCCGTAATGCTGATGCACTGTTCTTATGTCAACGCCCTATTTCTAGGGCTCTGTCCGACACCTTGACTCGGGCGTGTCGCGTAAACAATCACGCGATTCACCCAAGAGAAAATCTCGGATAAGTTTTTTGTGGTTCTTAGCTGCGGTTGGCCCAGTTGCCTGTGCACAAATCCAGCAGTGGTTCACGCATAAAGCGCGAATACTCACGAACCTGCACAAGTCTGCCATAGCCTGCAAAGGCAACGCAAGTTAAATCCAAAGGAAATTGGGACTTTTTTATATTCTTTTGAGATTTGCTTCAAAAACACAAAACCCCCCGGTTTCCCGAGGGGTTTTGTAAGAGTTTTTGTTACTACTTGTTGATCTTGGTAACGGTACCGGCACCTACGGTGCGGCCACCCTCACGGATCGCGAAGCGAAGTCCCTCTTCCATCGCAATTGGCTGGATTAGGTCTACGGTCATCTCGGTGGTGTCACCAGGCATAACCATTTCGGTACCGGCTGGCAGGGTGATAACACCAGTTACGTCAGTGGTACGGAAGTAGAACGGTGGACGGTAGTTCGCGTAGAACGGGTTGTGACGGCCACCCTCATCCTTACCAAGGATGTAGACGTTGCCCTCAAAGTTGGTGTGAGGAGTGATCGAACCTGGCTTACATACAACCTGGCCACGCTCTACGTCCTCGCGCTTGGTACCACGCAGTAGTAGTCCAACGTTCTCGCCGGCCTCTGCATAGTCAAGTAGCTTGCGGAACATTTCGATTCCGGTAACGGTGGTCTTCTGCTTGTCGCGGATTCCAACGATTTCAACTTCGTCGTTCACGTTTACAGTTCCACGCTCTACCTTGCCGGTGATAACAGTTCCACGACCGGTGATGGTGAACACGTCTTCAACAGGCATTAGGAATGCCTTCTCGATGTCACGCACTGGCTCTGGAATGTTCTCGTCACAGGCCTGCATTAGCTCCCAGACCTTCTCAGCCCATACTGGGTCGCCCTCAAGCGCCTTTAGGCCGGAAACCTGAACAACTGGTGCGGTGTCGCCTGGGAACTCGTACTGGTTTAGAAGGTCACGGACCTCAACCTCTACAAGCTCAAGAATTTCAGCGTCATCAACCATGTCTGACTTGTTTAGAGCAACCACGATGTAAGGAACGCCAACCTGACGAGCAAGAAGGACGTGCTCCTTGGTCTGAGGCATTGGGCCGTCAGTTGCAGCGACAACAAGAATTGCGCCGTCCATCTGAGCTGCACCAGTAATCATGTTCTTGATGTAGTCAGCGTGGCCCGGTGCGTCTACGTGTGCGTAGTGACGCTTATCGGTCTGGTACTCAACGTGTGAGATGTTGATGGTAATTCCGCGCTGCTTCTCCTCTGGGGAGTTGTCGATCTGATCGAAAGCGTAGCTGTCGTTCAGTTCTGGGAATTTGTCATGCAGCACTTTAGTAATTGCCGCAGTCAGAGTGGTCTTACCGTGGTCGACGTGACCAATGGTTCCGATGTTGACGTGCGGCTTGGTGCGCTCGAATTTCGCCTTAGCCATTTTGGGTCCTCCTGATGGATCCGTAGTAAATCATCGACCAGTTAGCCGACTCTGATTTGGGTTTTTACAGAATTTCTATCTTAGTCAAGTTTGAGTAGTTTTTACTACTCTCCCTTAGCCTTCTGCACGATTTCGTCAGCAACTGCCTTCGGAACCTCCGAGTAAGTCTCGAACGTCATTGAATAGACGGCGCGACCTGAGGTCTTTGAGCGGAGGTCACCAACGTAACCGAACATCTCCGAAAGCGGTACCAGTGCGCGAACAACTTTCACGCCTGATGCATCTTCCATCGACTGGATCTGCCCACGACGTGAATTGATGTCTCCGATAACGTCTCCCATGTATTCCTCTGGGGTACGCACTTCAACAGCCATCAACGGCTCGAGCAGAACAGGGTTTGCTAGTCGAGCAGCCTCTTTAAAGACCATCGAACCGGCAAGCTTAAACGCCATTTCTGACGAGTCGACATCGTGGTAGGCACCATCCAGCAGGGTGGCCTTTACGCCAACTACTGGGTAGCCCGCAAGCACACCGGACTGCATAGCGTCCTTCATTCCGGCGTCTACCGAGGGAATGTACTCGCGAGGCACGCGGCCACCTGTTACGGCGTCAACGAACTCATAAACCTTGTCACCCTCAACCTCCATAGGCTCCAGTTTGATCTGGACCTTGGCAAACTGACCTGAACCACCGGTCTGCTTCTTGTGGGTGTAATCGTGCTTGTCGACTGTGCGACGGATGGTCTCACGGTAGGCAACCTGTGGCTTACCCACGTTTGCCTCGACGTTGAACTCACGGCGCATACGGTCAACCAAAATATCTAGGTGAAGCTCGCCCATGCCCGAGATCACGGTCTGGCCGGTCTCGTGGTCGTGCTCAACGCGGAAGGTTGGGTCCTCGTCGCCAAGCTTCTGGATAGCTAGTCCTAGCTTCTCCTGGTCGCTCTTGGTCTTTGGCTCAATGGCAACCGAGATCACTGGCTCTGGGAAGGTCATTGACTCAAGCACGATTTGGTTGTCTGAATCACAAAGGGTGTCACCGGTTGTGGTGTCCTTTAGGCCAATAGCAGCGTAAATGTGACCAGCTGCAGCCGAGGTAACCGGGTTTTCCTTGTTGGCGTGCATCTGGAATAGCTTTCCGATGCGCTCCTTGCGGCCCTTGGTTGAGTTGATCACCTGGTCGCCAGAGTCAACGTGGCCAGAGTAAACACGAATGTAGGTAAGACGCCCAAAGAATGGGTGGGTCATAACCTTGAAGGCTAGAGCTGCAAATGGCTCGTCGAATGAAGGCTTGCGAGTTAGGCGCACTTCCTCATCACGAGGATCTCCACCCTCAACCGATGCCACGTCAAGTGGTGAAGGAAGGTAGTCGATAACTGCGTCCAGCATTGGCTGAACACCCTTGTTCTTGAATGCAGAACCACACATGATTGGGTAAGCAAGAGAGTTCACGGTTAGGTGACGAAGACCCTGCTTGATTTCCGCAACGGTTAGCTCGTCGCCGTTGAAGAACTTCTCCATCAACTCTTCGGAAGTTTCCGCAACTGCCTCGATCAAAAGTGCGCGGTACTCGTCAGCCTTTGCCTGCATATCAGCTGGAATTGGCTCTATTTCGTACTTTGCACCAAGCTCAACATCTCCACGCCAGGTAAGGGCGCGCATTTCAACTAGGTCAATGACACCCTCGAAGTCGCTCTCGGCTCCGATTGGAAGCTGAATCACAACTGGCTTTGCGCCTAGGCGGTCGACGATGGTCTTTACGGTGAAGTAGAAGTCAGCTCCGAGCTTGTCCATCTTGTTCACAAAACAGATGCGAGGAACGTTGTACTTGTCAGCCTGACGCCAAACGGTCTCAGACTGAGGCTCAACACCCTCTTTACCGTCGAATACGGCAACGGCACCATCTAGAACACGAAGGGAACGCTCCACCTCAACGGTGAAGTCCACGTGACCTGGGGTGTCAATGATGTTGATCTGGTTGTTCTTCCAGAAGCAGGTGGTTGCAGCAGAGGTGATGGTAATTCCACGCTCTTGCTCTTGTTCCATCCAGTCCATGGTGGCAGCACCGTCGTGCACCTCACCGATCTTGTGAGTGATACCTGTGTAATACAGGATTCGCTCAGTGGTGGTTGTCTTACCGGCGTCAATGTGCGCCATGATGCCGATGTTACGAACCTTGTTCAGGTCGGTGAGCACGTCTTGTGCCACGGTTGCCTCCGAAATTTTTTGTTGACTAGGGGGATGTTGCTACTGCCAAGTAAGTTTTTAGGCTCGGGCAGTGGTGCTGGATTACCAGCGGTAGTGTGCGAATGCCTTGTTAGCCTCGGCCATCTTGTGAGTGTCCTCACGACGCTTCACTGCAGCACCGAGGCCGTTTGAAGCATCAAGGATCTCGTTCATTAGGCGCTCGGTCATGGTCTTCTCACGACGCTGCTTAGCGAACTGAACCAACCAGCGCATCGCCAAGGTGTTAGCACGGTGGCTCTTTACCTCGATTGGCACCTGGTAGGTCGATCCACCCACACGACGAGAACGAACCTCGACGGTTGGGCGAACGTTGTCTAGAGCCTTCTTTAGAAGCACAACTGGGTCATCGCCAGTCTTCGCATTGGTGCCCTCTAGGGCGCCGTAGACGATCTTCTCAGCAATTGACTTCTTGCCATCCAACAAAATCTTGTTTACTAGCTGCGATACAACTGGGGAACCGTAAACCGGGTCCTGAACAACTGGACGCTTCGCGATTGGGCCTTTACGAGGCATTACTTACCCTTCTTTGCGCCGTAGAGGCTACGAGCCTGCTTACGGTCTTTAACAGCCTGAGTGTCTAGTGCACCACGAACAATCTTGTAGCGAACACCAGGCAGGTCCTTCACACGACCACCACGGACTAGCACCATTGAGTGCTCCTGAAGGTTGTGACCCTCGCCCGGAATGTATGCGGTTACCTCTGTACCGTTTGACAGCTTGACACGCGCCACCTTGCGAAGCGCAGAGTTCGGCTTCTTAGGGGTCGTTGTGTACACACGGGTGCATACACCTCGCTGTTGCGGGTTTGCCTTTAGGGCTGGAGCCTTGGTCTTGGTGACCTTTGGGCTGCGTCCCTTGCGAACCAACTGCTGAATTGTTGGCACTAGTACTCCTCGTTCTTGTTTCTTCGGCGCGCCAGAATGACGCATTTTGAACCGAAGGTTTTGACCGTGGTCTCAAACACTAGCGAGACTTGGCCTGGCTCATGCCGTTGCATGAACCCTGCCAAGCATACCCGTAGCGCTTACAACCGGTCAAATACTTTTTTATTTGTCTTGGTTACTGCTCATCGATGGAAAATGGGTCAGAGACACTCAAGCTGAGCTCCTGCGAATCCAAATCGGCTGGGTCATAACCCTGGTCCGACCAGATTCGGTTTGGATAGCGCTCGGCCTTAGCCTCTTCTGTTCCATCAATTTCGAAGTTGCGGTGAGCTGCCAAGCCGGTTCCGGCTGGGATCAACTTACCGATGATCACGTTCTCCTTCAGACCAACAAGCTTGTCCTCACGGCGATCTAGCGCTGCCTGAGTCAAGACCCTGGTGGTCTCCTGGAACGATGCGGCTGACAGCCACGACTGTGCTGCAAGGGACGCACGGGTCATACCCATTACTTCCTGACGAGCACTGGCAGGACGCAAGCCCTGACCAACTGCTGCGCGGTTCTTGCGTGCAAAGCTCTGACGGTCAATAACCTCACCAGGCAACATGTCTGTGTCACCCGAATCAATAACGGTCACCTTGTTCAGCATCTGACGAACAATCACCTCAAGGTGCTTGTCGTGCAGCGGAACACCCTGTGAACCATAGATCGCCTGAACACCGCGGATGATTTCTGCAGCCGCTTCACGCGAACCACGAATCATCAACACCTCGTGTGGAATTGGAGTTCCATCAACCAGGTAGTCTCCAGCCTCAACGCTGTCACCCTTTTCAACAACCAGGTCCTCAACTGAAGTGACCGTGGTGATTGGAAGGTACGGGCTTAGCTTCTTGAAGGTCTTCGAAGCAGTTCTCGAGAAGCTGTACTGAGTGGCTAGTGCCTCAGCTTCCTTCTCTGCCTTCTCACCCTGTGGGCGAACGTAGACCTCATAGCTCTTAGCTCCGGTTGCTGAAACCTTCTCCAGGATGTCAACCTTTCCGGACCAGAATGCCATAACAGCAACCTTGCCGGCCTGACGCCATCCAACACGAGCTTCTAGCAAGTCGGTAACACCGTTTAGACCCTGGGTGATGTCATAGGAAATCAGACGCTCGACACGAACCTTCTGGCCACCGATTGACTTCAGAATGGTCTGCTTCTTAGCGCTCGACGCAGCACCACCGGTGTGGAAAGTACGCATTGTTAGCTGAGTACCAGGCTCACCAATTGACTGAGCGGCAATGATACCGATGGCTTCACCAACGGTTACCTTCTGGTTGGTAGCAAGTGACACACCATAACAAGCGGCACAAATACCACTCTCGGCCTCACAGGTAAGAACTGAACGAACTGTGATTGTCTCAAAGCCCGCTTCCTTGATCCTGCGAACTCCAGCGTGGTCAATGTTCTGACCAGCGGCTAGGTAAAGGTCCTTGCCCTTCTTGATGTCAACCAAGTTAGTTCTACCAACAATTGATAGCTCTACTTGCTCTTCATCTAGCAGGTCCTTGTCCAGACCCTTGGTGGTGCCACAGTCTTCAATCTGAATGATGACATCCTGAGCCACGTCAACCAGACGACGGGTTAGGTAACCCGCGGCGGCTGTCTTCATGGCGGTGTCAGCGTTACCCTTACGGGCACCGGTGGCGTTAATGAAGTACTCGTGCGGGGTAAGACCAAGCAGGTAGTTACCCTTCACTGGCATCGGTGCAAAGTCACCAGACGAGGTTGCAACCGGACCACGCATACCCATGATGGAACGAATCTGTAGCCAGTTTCCACGAGCTCCAGAGGTCACCATCTTGTAGATTGCGTTGTCGGTTGGGATTGACTCCTGCAACAGGGTCTGCATCTCGTTGGTTTCCTTGAACCACAAAGCACCCAGCTCATCACGACGCTCCAGGTCAGACTTCAGACCGTTGTCGAAAGCTTCCTGAATCTTGGTGTGCTGCTTCTCGGCCTTCTTGATCCTGGCGTCGCGCTCCTTGTCGAAGCTGCCCTTGGGATCGAAGTTAGCGTCTGAGATAGCCATTGAAACACCAGCTCGGGTTGCCCAGTGGAAACCGGCATCCTTCAGTGCATCAAGTGACTGTGCAACTTCGGTGCGGCTGAACATCTCAACCAGGTCAGACACAATCTGTCCAAGCTGCTTCTTGCCAACCTGCATCTCAACGTATGGGTAGGCACTTGGAAGTGTCTCGTTGAATAGAGCGCGGCCGAAAGTAGTTTCCTTCAACTCGTCCTCGATGCGAATACGAACCTTGGCGTTTAGGTCTAGGCCACCCAAGTCAAAGGCCATCTGAGCCTCTGCCATTGAGGTGAAGGCTAGGCCCTCTCCGGTAGCACCCTCAGCGTCAGCTGTCAGGTGGTACAGACCAATGATCATGTCCTGGGTTGGAGTAGCAACCGGACGTCCGTCCGATGGCTTCAGAATGTTGTTAGAAGCAAGCATCAAGATGCGAGCCTCAGCCTGAGCCTCAACCGAAAGTGGAAGGTGAACAGCCATCTGGTCACCGTCGAAGTCGGCGTTGAACGCAGCACAAACAAGAGGGTGAAGCTGAATAGCCTTACCTTCAACCAGCTGTGGCTCAAACGCCTGGATTCCCAAACGGTGCAGAGTAGGAGCACGGTTTAGTAGCACCGGACGCTCGCGAATAACTTCTTCTAGAACACCCCAAACCTGTGGGCGGCTACGCTCAACCATTCGCTTAGCGCTCTTGATGTTCTGGGCAAGACCCATGTCAACAAGGCGCTTCATCACAAAAGGCTTGAATAGCTCAAGAGCCATCAGCTTTGGAAGACCACACTGGTGAAGCTTTAGCTGCGGTCCAACAACAATTACCGAACGGCCCGAGTAGTCCACGCGCTTACCCAATAGGTTCTGGCGGAAACGACCCTGCTTACCCTTTAGTAGGTCAGACAGTGACTTCAGTGCACGGTTACCGGTTCCGGTAACAGCGCGGCCACGACGACCGTTGTCAAACAAAGCGTCAACAGCTTCCTGCAGCATGCGCTTCTCGTTGTTCAAGATGGTCTTTGGAACAGCACCTAGGTCAACGAATCGCTTTAGACGGTTGTTACGGTTGATCACCCTGCGGTAAAGGTCGTTTAGATCGCTGGTCGCGAAGCGGCCACCGTCTAGCTGAACCATTGGGCGAATCTCTGGAGGCAACACTGGCAGAACCGACAACACCATTGATGTTGGAGGCGTACCAGACTGCGCAAAGCTGTTTACAACCTTCAGACGCTTGATGGCCTGGGTCTGCTTTGAACCCTTGGTGGTTGCGATCTCAGCACGTAGCTCAGCCGCAGCACCCTCAAGGTCGAAGGCCGCTAGGACCTGCAGAACCGCCTCAGCACCGATTGAGGTGATGACGTAGTCAGAGAAGTAGTAGTCAAAGTAGTCAAAGACCACGTCGTTTGGAATTAGCTGTCCAACCGAAGCGGTTAGGAACATTCTCCATGCCAACTGCTCCTTGTGAAGGTTGGCTGGGCGCTCTAGACGGGCATACTCGCGAACGATCTTGTCGATCTTCTTCTTGACATCAGCCTGAAGCTTCTTGATCTTCTTGGCCTC
>Ga0102886_1001046_pt1 | contig 11659 bp, 10 predicted proteins | sample Colrivmet1550A02_FD_84499 | JGI IMG/M metagenome (GOLD analysis project Ga0102886, IMG submission 84499) | Estuarine microbial communities from the Columbia River estuary - metaG 1550A-02 | ecosystem: Environmental > Aquatic > Marine > Intertidal zone > Estuary | place: USA: Columbia River... | reverse complement strand
GTTGTACGCGGCGATCGCTGCGCTCTTTGCGCATCGCCTCTAACGCACGGACGCGGCCTTCGTTACGAGTTCGGCGTGCCTTAATACCCTGTCTTATCCACACCTCTTCCTCGGCGAGCTTTTTATCGAAGAGTTTGTTGGCCGACTCTTCTGCGGCAAGCTGCTCGGCACGGTAGCGCAGGAAACGCTCGAAAGTGCCTTCGAATTGGTAGAGATGGCCGCGGTCGAGTTCGACAATCTTGTTCGCAACATTTTGCAAGAAGCTGCGGTCGTGGGTAATAAGCATGAGCGCACCGTGATAATCCTGCAGCTGCTTCTCGAGCCATTCGATCGCTGGAATATCGAGGTGGTTAGTTGGCTCGTCTAAAAGCAAAAGCTCCGGCTCGCGCACTAGAGCGCGGGCGAGGGCTACTCGTTTGCGCCAGCCGCCCGAAAGCTCTTTCATCAGCTTGTCGGCCGGCAGGTCGAGCTGCGAGATGACGGTGTCCACCTTTTGGCTCAGGCTCCATCCATCTTTTGCTTCGAGAGCGCTCTGGACACGCTCGAGTTGAGCCATGTCGGCGTCTTCATAATTGGAGGTGAGGTGGTGATACTGTTTCAGCAGATCGCCTACCTCAGCAAGGCCGTCGGCAACGAGATCATACACAGTCTGATCGTCGGCATCGGGCAGGCTCTGCTCTAGCCATGCCACCTTAACGCCGGGGCGCAGCCAGCGCTCGCCGCCATCGAGCCCCATGATTCCCTCAATAACTTTCATTAAGGTAGTCTTGCCGGCCCCGTTGCGGCCAAGGAGGCCAATTCGGGCGCCGCGTTTAATTTCGAAGTCAACCTCATCTAATAGCACGTGTGTGCCGAAGTTAAGGGAAGCTTTGTCGAGTCTGAGGAGAGGCATAGTTGAATTGACTTCTAGGCTAGCGAAATGGGCATAATTAAAAGAGTGCGCATTCTACCCTAGCGGTGGCATGCTGAAGATAGAAATTCTCGAATCTGTAGATAAATAAGGTGAGTATCGTAACTCCATGGCTAATATCTGGTTAAAAATCGTAAAGCCGGGGCGCCGCGCCGCTAAGTGGCTGCTCTTTTTAGGGCTCATCTCGATCGTTGTCGCGACCTATTTAGGCTATTTCGACACGGTGCGCCAAGTGCTCGATACGCCTGCGCTTACACTGCGTATCGGCAGTTTTGGTTTTTCGGCCTATACCTTGCTGAGTTCTATGATTGCGATTGCGCTGGTGTTTTGGACAACGGCGATAATTGTCGACACCGTAGAGCATCGGATTTCCGGAATCCAGAGCATGCGCGCGGCAAACCGCGCCTTGGTTCTGAAGCTTGCACAGATTGTTATCTACCTCGTTGCCTTTCTTGTCGGGCTCGATTTTGTCGGTATCGACCTCACTACGCTTACGGTCTTCAGTGGCGCGGTGGGTATCGGGCTCGGCTTTGGCTTGCAGAAAATTGCGTCCAACTTCATCTCTGGCCTCATTCTCCTTATGGAGAAATCGATCGAGGAGGGTGATCTTATCGAACTCTCCGACGGCACTTTTGGTTATATTCGGCGTGCCAGTGCGCGTTACACATTGGTTGAAACATTCGACAGCAAAGAAATTCTTGTTCCTAATGAAGACCTCATTACAAGCCGCGTGGTCAATTGGACATTCTCCAACTCGAGCGCCCGCATCGAGATCGAGTTGGGGGTATCTTATGACAGCGATATCGACCTAGCTCACGACCTGATACTCGCCGCTGCGCGAGAGAACCCGCGGTGTGCCATTGCACCGGAACCGGCCTGTTTTCTGCGCTCTTTCGGCGATAGCTCGGTCAATTTTACCCTGCATTTTTGGGTTGAGGATGTCACACTGGGACGCTGGCCGACGCAAAGCGAGGTCATGTTCTCTATTTGGCGTAAGTTCAAAGACAATAGCATCGAAATTCCATTCCCTCAGCGTGATCTCCATATTAAAGGGCCGCTAAGTTTTAACGGATCGGGTGAAGCGACGCCGAGCAAGGAAGGGTAAGCATGGTCGACTGCAGCGGAATTATCTATGCGTACCAGATACGCGAAGGCGGAGAAGCAAAATCGCTACTGCCAATAAGACTCGACAGCGAGGGACTGCCAACGAGTGGAATCACTGCCAATGAAGACGCTTCGGCACGAATAAAGGCGGCGTTAGCGGGCAGCGACCTCACTTGGGTGCATCTCGACATCAACGATGCTAGCTCGAAGAAGTGGGCGGACGCCGAACTTACCTTTCTTGATCCTCTTACGCTCGACGCGCTTTTTGCCGAAGAGACACGGCCGCGCATACTGGAATTCGATACAGGCACGCTGTTGATACTGCGCGGTGTTAACCTTAATGCCGATGCCGAACCAGAGGACATGGTTTCGATAAGACTTTGGATCGATAGTTCTAAAATAATAAGCGTGCGCAAGCGTCGTCTCAAAGCGGTGACCGATCTTCGCGAGAGGATTGAAGCAGGAGTAGGCCCGCATAACGCAGGGGACTTTATTACACAATTAACAAGCCGATTGTTCGAACGCATGGAGCCGGTATTCACCGAGCTGGACGAACTGCTTGACGATGCCGAAGAGCGTGTGATGGAAGCGGCCGATACAAAGTACCGCTCTCAGATTACCGATATCCGAAAACAGGCTATTGTGTTTCGACGCTATATCGCACCGCAGCGCGACGTGATTGCCGCGCTGCGGGTATCCGACATGCCTTGGCTGAGCGAATTGCATAAGAGGCGACTACAAGAGTCTTTGGATCGCGTCATTCGGTATATCGAGGACATCGATTCTATTCGCGAGCGAGCGCAAATAGTAAAAGACGAACTCACCAATGCCCTGTCCGACAAGATGAATAAGAACCTGTATCTTTTGTCGGTCATTGCCGCGGTATTCTTGCCACTCGGTTTTTTAACCGGATTACTCGGTATTAATGTCGGCGGTGTGCCTGGTGTCGATGACCCCTCAGCGTTCTGGGTTTTTAGTGGCTTTCTCTCAGTGGTTGTTGCACTGCAGATTTTGCTTTTTAAGCGCTGGAAGTGGTTCTAGCTGGAAGTCGCGAGACTATCGTCAGAAAATCACAGCGCACTAAATCGATGCCGAGATCGCCATGCAGCGTAAGCGAGGCCTATAAAAGGAATAGCTATTAACAGCGCGGTGGGTTCGTTACTGCCGCGCGGATCGGTTAATCCCCAGTAGGCCATGCCGAACGCAATCTGCAACAGATATAGACTCATCCACGGCTGCAGCCAACTGCGCATGCGCCACAAGCCCAGCGTGCCAGCGCCGTAGACAAACCAATGAAGCAAAGCGCCAGCTTTGGCAGCCCAGCCGGTAAATAGAACCCCAAACCACACTTCTTGATCGACCTTTAGAGGCTTGATGAAAATGTCCCACGGCAAGTAAATAAAAGTCATATAGACGCAGAAGAGCAGAATTGCGTTCATCCAAAGCGGCCTGCGGGCCAGTCCCTTGCGAAGCCAAATCACGGTGTTCATTCAAGTACTCCTGCTGCTCTTCACTCATCCTTGAGGATGTGAATTTGGTGCGGTCATTTTGCCGTGAGTCTATTTCTAGATTTCGGTAACAGCCGAGCCGATTTCAGCGCTGCCACTTTTAATAATAATCGCGCGAAGGCCGCCACGATTGACGAGGCCGGGTAATACGCCTCTATGCACGGTGGCTGCGAGGAACGCACAGGGCTCACACAATTCGATGCCGCGGCAGCGTGCAGTGCCCACCATAAATTCTTTGTCTACCAGCGCATTGAGGTCAACGCCACTGGTAATTAGACTGCGACGAAAGTCGGCGTACTCTAAGCCTGAGTCTTTCGCTTGGTTGGCGAGGAAGTCATCGAGTACCGATTTATCGATTAGGCTAAGGTGGTTTTCAGGCACAGGCTCTTCGGCAGCGAGACAGCTTTTGGCATAGGTATGATAACGATCACCTACGATGCCAAGCCCCGCCTCTAACTCGATTTTCTCACGCGCCTCGGTCTCGCCGCGCTTTTCGGCAACGAGATAAATATGTTCAAGTGTACCCATCATCGTCTACTTCCTTTATCGGTTAACCGCGACGCCTGTGAGTAAGAAGTCGGCAATTCAGTTGGACAGCAACGCCATGACTGCCCCTTCCGGATCTTTGATCACACAGAAATTGCTGCCACCCATGCGCCGCGGGCCGTCGAGTACTTCGCCGCCTAGACGCTTACAAGTGTCGGCGCTTTCTTGCACCGAAGCAACGCGCACATAAACTAGCCATTGGCTTGGCAGATTAGCATTGGGACCACGGGCATGGCAGATACCGGCGACGGTATCTCTGCCTTCGGGGGTGTGAATGCTGTAGTCGCTGTAGCTGCCCATGTCTACATCGTCGGATTTCCAGCCAACCACCGACGAATAGAAATTCTTTACCCGTGAGGCATCATTAACGGTTAGGTCCAGCCATTCGATCTGGCCTATTACCGGACCGATAGATTCTTCGACTTCGTGCTGCTCTTCTTCGCTCATAATTAGTTTCCAGGAAGGCTAAACACGTAGAGCGCGTTGCCCCAGCGCGGATAGGTGATTTCGGTCGCGATCACGTCGGGCACAGTGCGCGGACTTGTTCCACCAACGGCGCTCGTTACCGCAATATATTGTTTGCCGTCGATTGCAAAACTCACAGGATGACCCTGAACGGAGGTGCCGAGGCGTGTCTCCCACAGTAATTTCCCCGTGCGTGCGTTAAGCGCCTTAAAGCGTCGATCTAAGTCGCCAACAAAGACGAGATCGCCCGCGGTCGACATAGTCCCTGTATGAAAAGACGCGCGCTGTTGGTGACTCCAAACCTCTTCCATGGTGTCGACATTATACGCGCCGATTTTCCCAAGGTTGCCATCGGTGCCTGGCATCTCGAAAAACTTTCGGCTCGCCGCCAAACCTCCACCGCCCTGCACGAGGGCGACTTCGCGCGCCGCGTTTTCTAAGCAGGTTTGGCTAAGAGGTGCGATCATCAGGCCGCTAGGCTCGTGATAGGTCATCGAGTGCCAGTCTTTCCCGCCTGCGCTGCTCGGACACGCCGACGTCCACTCATTAAGTTTAGCGTTTTGGATATCCTCGCGATAAGTTACGCGCCCGGTGACGGCGTCGATATCGGTGAAGGCATTCTGAAAAACCGTCTCTTTATAGCCTTTGAACTCACCTGTGACGCGGTCGCTTTTCCACAGGATGCCGTATTTACCGAGCGAGAAGACGAGCTTTTCGCCACCGCGGTTAACGAGCACGCGCTCAAATACTTCGTCCAGATCGAGAGCCTCGGCGGGCACGTGCTGGAAGTGCCAGTTAAGTGTGCCGTCATCGGTATTTATGGCAACGGTTGAATTAGTGAAAAGGCCTTCGTCGTTTATGGTTAAGTGCCGACTTACTGGCACCCAAGGTTTTTGCTGAGCGGTGCCCCAGTAGGTAAGTTTGAGGTCGGGGTCATAGCTGCCGGTTATCCACGTTTCTCCGCCTGCACGAAAGATGTCATCGAGCTCGCCCCACGTATCACCGCCGGGTTCATTTGCCTTGGCTATGGTGTTGAAACGCCAAGCGAGTTCGCCGGTGTTTGCGTCGTGTGCGCTGATGTAGCAGTCGTCTTTAATATAGCGCGCGCAGCCTGCAAGTCCGAGGATAACGCGACCGTCGGCAACGATCGGTCCGCTCGAGTTTTCGAAACCCTGGGTGTTGTCGGCAACCGCCGTTTCCCAAACTTGTTCGCCCGTGCGCGCGTCGAGTGCGATGAGTCTTGCATCGGTTGTTGCCTGAATAATTTTGTCGTTATAGATAGCGATATTACGCATGTCTTGACGATTCGCAGGGCCAGCCCAGTTTTCCCAAATCAGCTCGCCTGTTTTGCCATCCAGAGCCTGAATGACATTGCCAGGATTGATGAGATAAATGATTCCCTTGTAGACCAAAGGCGAAGGCTCGGAATCGCCTTCGTGCATATTCCACACCCATTCGAGGCTGAGGCTGTCGACATTGGCGGTGTTTATTTGATCGAGCGGGCTAAAGCTGTGCGCGTCGTAGCTGCGACGTATCATCGGCCAGTCGGCGGGATCTGGCGCTTCGAGCATCGCATCGGTCACTGGCACAAAAGGTGAGTAGTCATCGACATTGCCGGCGACAGTAATTCCCTCGGGTGCCGGAGGCTCGCTTCGCTGACGATTAGCAACAAGCTCGGAGGCATTGTCGGCGATAGTGAAGTCTGTCGAGGCTGTAAGCGCTGCGGTGATTGCATCGACGCCGTTGGTATCGAGTATATGTGCGGTAATGGCGAGATAGTCTGCGTCGCTTATGCCTTCGTTGCCACCGGGAGGCATATTCGCTTTAATATTACTGAACAGCAGGCTGGGCGTGCGGTCACCCCAGCGCTGTAGAAACGGTCTACCCGAAAGCAGTGGGCCCAGTGTGGTGCCCTCAAGATTCACGCCATGGCACGCTGCGCAGTTAGCCGCGAACTTGCCTGCACCCAGCGCAGCCTGATCGGAAAATGCACTGGTCATCGCCGTAGGAATGGCTGTTGACGTGGGCGCCTGCGTTGACTCTTGGCCGCAGGCAACTACACCAAGCGCCACGGCTGCAGAGAGCAAAGCGTTACGCAGAGGAAGAGGTCTGAGGCGTGACTTTTGCATTTTCATGTCTGTTCTCGCTTCTAAAAAGTCTAATAGATTGAGCGTTAGGGCTGTGCGAATAACCAGCCACGTAACTCACCCGCAGGATTGGTTGCGCTATGAATCTGCACATAGAGTGCGTTTTCTTTAAGCGCCATAAGCTGTTCATCCGTAAGCTCGATCTTGGCAGTTAGCTCGCCATCCGGAGCCTCGGTTGCGGTAAGTGCGGCGACAACTGGACCGGGCTGCGCGGGAGGGCCGTTGTGAATATGCGCCATCGTCGCGACCGAACTCATGCCGGCGAACGCGCCTGTGAGCGTGAGCGTATTACCTGCAAGAGAGACGAGTACCTCACCACTGCCGGTAATGGTGTTTTTCGTCTGAGGGGTGGTCGGCATAGGCGAGAGCCGAGCGCGAAAGCCGTTTGCCTCTGCTGCGCGCGCCGTGTTCTGATTAAAGCTGATCACACAGACTAGAATAGCGAGTGAAAAGCAGAGGCTAAATACGCGGCGCAATGTGTTGATAAGTTTGGCAGGTGTCATAGCGGCTCCTTTATTTTTATTGCGTACATTAAAACCCAGTGCGGCCAAAAGGTATAGAGACCCGCGTCTTCCCCAAGGCTTAAATTCTCGAGGTTTACATGACAATGCCGGCTTGCATGCACGACAAAACCGCGGCGTGGCGTAATTTCGGAGGTCAACTATGTGTGGTCGTTTTAATTTAATCGATAGCCCTCAGGTGCAGCTGCTTTGCGCGCTGCTGGGCGTGCCGATGCCTACCCACAATTTCCGGGCTGATATCGCGCCAGGCGGTCCGATTGCAATCGTTCTAGAACGAAGAAATGCCGAAGGACAAAAAAGTCGTCAAGTAAGCGAGGCGACCTGGTGGCTGCTGCTTGATCCTTCAAGCCTCGCGCCAAACTACAAATACGCAAGTTTCAACTCTCGCTCAGACAAGCTTGATTTGCCGCGTTCGGCTGCCTACACGCCGTTTCGAGAATCGCGCTGCATCATTCCGGCAAGCGCCTTCGTGGAAGGATTAGGCGATAAAAAAACGTACCATAAAATCGAACTCGAAGACGCAGCGATTGCTTTTGGTGGTGTGTATAGACAATACGTTAATCGAGAGACAGGCGAGTCGGTGTTCGGTGCGTCCATCGTTACGCTGCCGCCGCTTATCCCTCAGTGGCAGCATATTCACCCTAAGTCCCTGCCGCTCATGCTCGACATGAATAACAAAGAGCTTATAGACAAATGGTTAGATCCCGACTTCGGTCGCGTCGAGGAATTTGCGCAGGCGCTCGAGCCGCGCGTGACAGCAACAATGAAGGTGACGCCCATCGACAGACCAAGCCGTTGGAATCCGATCGCGGATTCATTCCTGATCGTGGCCTGATTCTTTAGGGGTAGATTCGGTAAGGAGGCGCTCGTTAAATCGCGAGCCAAATTATCAGTGCGCAGGCCCCCAGTAATAGTTGACTACGTAGGTCTTGCATCGCGAACCGCACAGGATCTTCTTGCAATTGTCCCGCGCGCGCGATTCGCCAGAGCCTAAGCACGAGATAGATCATGGGCGGGCAAACGCCGAGTAAAATAAGTGGCTTGCTGTAAAGCTGAGTGGTAGACGGTGCGAGTGCGTAAACTGCGAAAACGGCGATCGCTGCAAGGTTGGCAGCGCTGCCTAGGCGGCGAATGAGGGCCAAATGTCGCACGTTATAGCCGCGCCCCGCACTCGCAAGTTTACCTGCCTTTTGCAGATTCATTAATTCGGCATGGCGTTTTACGAGCGCGAGGCCGAAGAAGAGAAACAGCGAAAACGCGAGCAACCAATCGGTAGTGACGACGCCAATAGCGGCAGACCCAGCAACGATGCGCAGTGTAAATAAGCCGGCTAATACGACGGCATCGAGCAGAAAATACGATTTGATATACAGGCTATAGAGAAGCGTCGTAATCCAATATGCGGTGAGTACGAGGATAAAAGAGGCAGGCAGACTTGCCGCTATCGCAAACGAAGCGAGCAGTAAGAGAGGCGCTGCGACGAAGCCAACACGCAAAGAAAGATCGCCCGATGCGAAGGGTCTTTTGTGTTTGCTAACGTGTTGGCGGTCGCTTTCGAGGTCTAGCATGTCGTTAAGCAGATAGACGCTGGATGCACAAAGACTAAAGCTAATGAAGCCTACACAAGCAGCGAAAAGTAGCGGTAGATCATCTGCTTGATGCGACAGCAGTAACGGCAAAAACAACAGGCTGTTCTTCAGCCATTGATGCGGGCGCAGTGCGCGCCAAAACGCGCGTAAGCTCGAGCCCGGAATATCAAAGTGCAGCGTTTCTCTGCTTACCGGTTGATGATTCGCAAGCTGCGTACGAATTTCTTTTGACGCGTTAACTGTAATGCGCTGCTCGGCATGCTGCCAAATCACCAGATCAGCTGCTGAGTCGCCTGCGTAGGCAAACGCACTGTCGCCGCACAGATGTCGAATTCGAATGAGCTTATTGTGACCCTTGAGATTCGTGCTTTCGTCGCTGCCTATGGCATCGACGAAATGGCCAACGTGATTGGCGACGAGTCTTGTTAGCCGCTCATCGCTTGCAGAAATCAGAATGAGATCGCGTCCTCGTTCGGCTTCGCCGCGGAGGAAAGCGTCGAACTCGGGATTGCGTGGCTGGCTTTCGATTATCGGTTGCGCGCGATTGGCGACCTCGAACTTAAGGCGTGCGCGCCCGCGCATTAGCCAGAAAGGCGCGAGCAATAGCACCCATGGCTTGTGGCGTAATAACCAAAGCACCGATTCAAACAATAAGTCTGATCTCAGCACGGTGCCATCGAGGTCGACGAAAAGAGGCGTGGTTGGAGTAGGCGGCATAAGCGACGGCGAGCCTCTTAGAACCTGAGTCGTTTAAAGAGTTTTTGCGGTATCGCTTTCACAACAAACATCACGAGGCGCCAATAGCCGGGCGCGTAGATCGTCGGACGCCCCTTTTTTATGCCCGTCACTATGCAACGAGCGACTCGCTCGGGAGATGAGAATAAGGGGCCTTTCTTTACGTCGCGAGTCATCGGCGAGTCGACAAGGCCGGGGCGTATGTCGATAACCGCAACACCGCTGTTATGAAGCCTGCCTCGCAGTCCTTCGAGAAAAGTCGAGATCATCGCTTTGCTCGCTCCATACACATAATTACTGCGCCTGCCGCGATCGCCCGCCACCGAGGTAATTGTTGCGAGCGTGCCACCCCCTTGTGTTTCTAAATAGTTACCCAGCTCGACAAGCAGCGACAGTGTGCTGATTACATTCACCTCAAGGCTCGCCTTAAGTGCGACGAAGTCGCGCTCGCAGCTCGCCTGGTCAGGCAGGAGGCCGTGGCAAATCAAGGCGAGATCGACACTGCCCAAGTTGGTGCTAGCTCTTTCGATAAGTTCAGGGTGACGCGCAGTATGGGTGATATCCAATTCCAACAAAGCGACTTTCTCGGCTCCGCGAACCACGAGGTCGTCGCGTAGAGCTTCAAGCTTAAGCAAATCTCGCCCAACCAGAAAGAGGCTGTGGCCGTCGAGTGCATAAAGACGAGCCATGGCTGTGGCAATAGCCGAGTTGGCGCCAATCAAGAGGATATTCATGAATAAGAGTTGGGCTCGCAGAGGTTTATTAAGCAGACTTTACAGGACTCGACTAGGGTTGAGTAGCTGAGAGTGTCCGCATTAGCCGAGTCCGAGCCTTCGTGACTGCAACGAGGAGAAGTGTCCCTGAGGGTCGAATTTCTGCCGAAGCTCGGCAAATCGCTCCCATTGGCCATAGGACTGCCGGAAGCACTCTTTGCTCATGCGGGCATCTTTGGCGAGGTAGAGCCGGCCCCCGTGGTCGAGAACGAGGGTGTCGAGCAGCTCGAGCAAGGGAAATAACGACGCTTCATATTTGAAATCAAGCGCGAGGGTATAGCCTTCGATCGGAAACGAGAGGAGGTTGCTATTGGCTTTGCCGAACTTTTTGAGCACCGAGAGAAATGACCCTTTGCCTGCCTGCGAGGCGCAGCTCAGTATGGCGCTGATTCCGGCGTGCGCAGACTCTTGAGGGAGTGCGAGCTGATACTGAAGAAATCCCTTAGCGCCGTAAAGCCGATTCCAGTTGCGCAATCTCTCGAGCGGAAAGAAAAAAGCGTCGTAGGTTATTCTTTTCGGTGCGCTGCGGTTTTTTTGCAAGGCGTAATAAGCGCTATTGAAACCCGCCATCGTGTATTTATTGAGCAATAACGAGGGCGCATCGAACGGGATGTTGAGCTCGCTGCGCTGAATGGCGCGAAGACCAGTTCGTCCCGGCTTGGATTTCTCTCGAGCGTCTTGCTCGTCAACGTGTTCGCCAAGGTATAACACCGAGCGACCCTGTGTAGCGCCCCTTGCAAGGCAATCTATCCATGCGACGCTGTACTTCGCGTCGTTGTGCTCGTCCATTAAATCCATACATTCTTGAAGGTTGCCCGCGACAAGAGAGCGCTGGGCAATGTCTAGCGAGGATAGAGGCGTGAGCTTGATTGCTGCGTCGAGGATTATTCCCGTCAGTCCCATGCCGCCGCAGGTCGCGTGAAAAAGCTCGGCATTAGACCCGCGGTGGCAATCGATAACCTCGCCCGTTGCCAGCAGGATTCGGATGGATTCGACATGATCGCAGAAGCTGCCATCGATATGGTGGTTCTTTCCGTGCACGTCAGCCGCGATAGCGCCGCCAATGGTGACGGCTTTAGTGCCAGGCAGCACGGGTAAAAACAGACCTTGCGGGATTATTGTCTCGAGTACATTCTCGAGGCTCATGCCCGACGCACAGCGCAGCACAGTGTGACCAGACGCTGAGGTGGTTAGACTAGAAAAGTTATCTAGATAGCGCGTGCTAATGAGTGTTTCGGCCAGCGCGCTGTCGCCGTAGCTGCGGCCAGCCCCGCGGGCGATAACTGGGGTGCCCCACGGCTCTGAACTGCCCAGACTGGCTTCGATCTCAGAGGCCGAAACAGGTTCGAATAGCCGCGACT
>Ga0102886_1001035_pt1 | contig 11727 bp, 16 predicted proteins | sample Colrivmet1550A02_FD_84499 | JGI IMG/M metagenome (GOLD analysis project Ga0102886, IMG submission 84499) | Estuarine microbial communities from the Columbia River estuary - metaG 1550A-02 | ecosystem: Environmental > Aquatic > Marine > Intertidal zone > Estuary | place: USA: Columbia River... | reverse complement strand
ATTAATCTAGATACCGCGAACTTTTCCATATATTCACTCATATCAATTCTTATAAGGTGTTCTTCACCTCCGAAATAATAATTAGTAATGGCTTTAACAGTCTCAGTTTTACCTACACCAGTTGGTCCTAGGAACATGAATGAACCTATTGGCTTTTTAGCTGAAGATACACCCGTTCTAGATCTTTTAATTACTTTAGACAATGCGTCTACTGCTTGATCTTGTCCAACTATCATCTTCTTTAATTCTGTTTCCATTGCCATGATGATTTTACTTTCATCACCTGTCATTCTAGTAATTGGAATCCCAGTAGATTGCGAAATAGTTTCTGCAATATCTTCTGCTGTAACTTTCTTTTTCTTATCTCTTAATGATTTTTCCCATGCAGTGATTTTCCCCTCGATTCTATTCTTTGATTGAATTTCTTTATCTCTGAAGTGTGCAGCCTTTTCATAGTCTTGTTCTTCAACTGCCTTTAACTTATCAAGTGTAATAGATTCTACTTCCATCTCTGCTTTTTTAATATGAACAGGAACTTTAATTTCGCTTAAGTGAACCTTTGCACCTGATTCATCTAGTAAATCAATCGCTTTATCGGGTAATTCCCTAGAAGTAATATATCTAGTAGAAAGAGTGACACATGCTTCGATTGCATCATCAGTATATTCAACTGCGTGATACTCTTCGTAATTTCCCTTTATTTTTTGTAATATTTCTATAGTGTCTTCTTCGCTAGGTGGATCGATAAACACTTCTTGAAACCTTCTGGTAAGTGCACCGTCATCTTCGATATTTTCTCTATATTCATCTAATGTAGTTGCACCAATACACTGTACTTGTCCTCTTGCTAATGCCGGTTTTAATATATTAGATGCATCTAAAGATCCACTAACACCACCTGCTCCAACGATCGTGTGTAATTCGTCGATGAATACAATAATATCTTTATTGTTTTTTAGTTCATCTACTATATTTTTCATTCTCTCCTCGAATTCACCACGATACTTTGTACCTGCAACGATGTTAGAGATATTAATAGAAATTACTCTTTTCTTTAACAGTGTTCTAGCAACTTTCTTATCTACAATTCTTTGTGCAATCGCCTCGACTAATGCAGTTTTACCTACACCAGGATCTCCTAAAATAATAGGATTATTCTTCTTTCTTCTCGATAAAATTTGACAAATACGATATACTTCCTTCTCTCTCCCTATAATAGGGTCTAAGTTTCCTTTTGCAGCTTCAGCCGTTAGGTCTTCTCCATATTCATCAACGTATGGTGTTTTTCTTTTTCCGCTTCCTTTTCCTGGATTTTCAAATTGTTCTGCCATTGTAGAATTTAATTGTTATACTAGTTTTACTCCCTTTTTAGGATTTGTTTATTTTGACAAATTATCAGCCGCAGCAATTGCGGGTAATATATCTGGCTTTATTCGTACTTTAATACCTAGAGACTTTACGTATCCCATTGCTGCATTAACGACCTTGTTAGATGCGTGTTCTTCTTGGTGGTTAAGATCTAGGTCTATAGTATGTATATTTATCCCGTTTTCTCTAAGGTACATAGTAACTTCAACTGATCTTTCAACTTCACCCCATAACTTTCTAAATAAATCTCGGATGGGATCTACCTTTTCTTTTTTATAGAGAACATGACAACCTGAATTTCCAACATGAATAACAACAGTGCTTACGTATGTCGTGTGTTCTCCCTTAACATGAGAATCACATCCTACATAAATACGTATTGAATTATTAGAATTATTCTTTATATAGCTTTTGAGATATGTTGCAAGGTCTATGGCAGATCCATCTGCCAGCTTTTTAAACTTCATCTATTATATGTATTAAAAATTTGGAGTGTCAGTATTATCAGAAAACTTATTATGATACTCTGTAATTTTAGAAACTGCTTCTTCTGCAGTATCTACTACTCTAAATAGATCGAAGTCTTTTTGACTAATTGCACCATGTTCCCATAAAGTATTTTGCATCCAATCCACAAGACCTTCCCAGTATTTTTTACCTACAAGAACTATAGGATATTTTACATTATGGCCACATTGCGCAAGTGTTATAGCTTCGAATAACTCATCTAAAGTTCCAACACCCCCTGGGCAAATAACAAATGCCTGCGAATATTTAAGGAACATTACTTTTCGTGTAAAGAAATATCTGTTCTCAACTCCTAAATCTACGTAATCATTCATGCTAGCTTCAAATGGTAATTCGATTCCAACACCTATACTTTTACCTCCCGCTTCATGTGCTCCTTTGTTCGCAGCTTCCATAATTCCAGGACCACCTCCCGTAATTACACCAAACCCTGCTTCAACTAGAAGCTTTCCAATTTTCTCAGCTTCTTTGTACATCGGATTTGTTGATAGAGTTCTAGCGCTTCCAAACACAGAGACGCATGGTCCTAGTTCATTAAACGTATCAAACCCCTTTGTGAATTCTCCCTGAATTCTTAGAATCTGCCAAGCATCTTCAGATTTTCTATTGTTACTCATTATGTGTTTTTGATTATATGAATACTTTAATATTATACTAAGATATTCATAAAAGTTTAGATAAAAAAAGACCAATCCCTTTGAGATTGGTCTTAAAAATAAATTATTTCTGTATAGCTATTCGTTCAAGTCTTTTAAAACTTATAAGTTATATATCAGTGTTAAATCGGTAAATTATAATATTTTATTAAAAGATTCATTTTAAATGATAATATCATAATATCATAATTTAAGAATCTTAAAATATCTTATTATTTTAATCTGATATTATTTACTGATCTAGCAGTACATCTCCAGCATAGTGACCCTGTTGAATCAGAACCTACCTCAGACCATTCATTACACTCTCCGTCTTCTGGTGCAAATTCAGAGTATTTACTCATAGTTGGTTTTGAGTTCTGACATATCATCATTCTTCTACCATCTACTTCTTTAGTTTTCCAATGCGTTGTTTTCTTAGCCATTTTCTTTTGTATTAATCTTATCATAATATTAAGTTATTATAATAGATCCTCGTCTTCTTCTTTAAAATCTAGATTAATTTTAAACGATTCTATTTCCTTTTGAATTGCATCTATAATGAATATAGATATAATAGACGTTAGAGCAAATCCTATCCAGAATGTAGCTGCAAATGAGAATCCAGTTATAAAAGAAATTAACAAGGCTAATCCACATATCAATAAAGTTGGAATAGCGACTATAAATGTAACCGCAGACGCTACTATGATATATGTCATTAACGTTGCTATTAAATCATTTTTCATATTAAAAGTTTAAGTTAATCCTTTAATATTATACTCTATTAATAAGAATTGTTTCAATTACCCTTTTTTCTTGAAGGAGGAGAGCTTGAACGAACAGGTGTCGAAGATCTTGTATTAGATGGACGAGAATTATTAATCACAGGTCTACTATTATTAGATGGACGAGAATTATTATTAAACGTTGGGCGATTATTTCTCACTGGCGGTTTTTCTCTAATAATTCTTGGCCTAGTGTTTGTATTACTAGGGTTGTTCTCGATTCTTCGATACACTCTTGGTTTTGTGTTATTGTTATTATTCGAATTATTATTGATGATAACCTTGTTGTTCCTAGTATTATTAGTGCTTCTTCTAGTAGTCGTATTTGTTCTAGTTCTTCTATTAGATTCAATTGTTCTTAGACTTCCTCTTCTTCCATTTATATATGAAGTGTTTTGTCTATTTGATCTCCAATAAGGTGAACCATATACGTTATTATTCCAATACGGCCATCCTTGATTGTAATTGCCATAATAATTATTCCATCCATAGCTCCATCCATGATTATTCCATCCATAGTGAATTCCATAACCCCATCTATCATATCCAAATGGTGACCATCTATGAGGTTGACCCCAAGAATTCCAGCCTGTATAACCCCAAGCCCAATCATTCCACATTTGATCTCTATTCCAATAATAAGAATTCCATCTAGAATCATATTGTCTTCCTAACAATCTGTTATTCCAATCAAATGATCTAGGTTGGCTCAATGCATAGCGTGCAAAGTCCAATCTAAAACCTATGTCGGTTCTAAGTTTATTTCTAAATTGAAATTCAGTTAAAGTGTCTATTTTAACGCTATCTTCATAGCCATCAAATGACGTCGACAAATTGTGCGCCGAAACTTGGTTAGTTTGATCGTAACCCATCAATCGAAATTGTGTGCTACAAGAGGCTAGAAGTAAAACTGCTAGCATTAGAATTAAGTGGTTTAGTTGCTTCATATACCTTATATATCTTAGATTTCTCAAATTCCTCTTAGGATCTATTAGTCTTGGAAATTTTTTGAGTTAGGAAATTTTTCTAAATAGTCATCGCCGCCTCTCTATACTCCCTCTAAGTCAGGGGAAAATTTGGAATTGACTTTTAAAAAAACGTATTTTTTCAATTTTATGTTTCTTCAAAATACTCTAATCCAAATATCAATCCATCGCAATTTACTCTAATATAGTATCAGGTCCCCTGTACCGGTGGGTAGTGAGGCCGCACTCTGAGTCTCTAAACCCCCAAATGTGTCATACTTCATATAGTCATCTTTTAATAGAGGCAATAACCAAGATGTGCGCTCGTCACCCACCGTCAACGATACTAAAAGCGTCCAACTCTCCCAAGCCCTTCTTGTCTCCTAGTAGGAAATAACGTTTATTAATAGTGTTTTATTAGTTTAAGACCTCTAAGCCCTTAAACTGCCGCCGCACCTCTGACGACTTAGTGTCATAGTGTGGCTCTTTTTTTGGGTTATTAAAGGGGAATAGAGAAGGTCATCTTTGAGACCTTAGAGTCCAGTGACGGCTCAAATAATAGCGCCACTGTGGATTGAATTTACCACTGAGGCTTAAAGACTTAAGTTATACTGCTAGGTCACAGAAAAGTTTCATTTGTACTGAACTTTTTTTCTCAAAGACTTGGAGTACTCTGAGGGCTAGTGGGGAGTAAGAGCGACGGGATCGCGCTTCTTATCTATTTTTAGGTATCTTAAACGATGGTGGTTTAGATAATGGTATTTTTGGTGTCTTTCTTAGTTTAGGACTTTTAAACTCTGGTGAGTGTACTATTGGGGTTTTAATCTTTGGCTGAGGTCTCTCGGGCTCTGTCTTAGTAGCTTTAGCTTTTTCTAATGGAGTTAACTGTCTAGGTGCATCAGAGTCTTGAGACATATCATCTTGCTTAGCATCGGGACTGGCATCTTTAGATTCAGTCATCTTACTCATCATATAGTTCATTGCTGTCGCTTTAAGTCTATCTGAGAAACTGGTCTTCGTTTTAGGAGGCGCAATACTTGCATCTAGTTCTTTCTCACTATTTGGATTTTCATTTGTAGTCTTAGCGGCTAAATTTGGATTTTCAGCATTTGAACTGTTAGTCGTTTTAGATGCACTAGAGTTAGCTTGACTATCTAGAGATTGTTCACTACTATTTATCTTGCTTGATTCACTCTGTGCATTTGTAATGGACTGCATCTTAGCTTGTGGATTAAATAGTTCTTTCATACTCTATATATCACGCATAGGGTATATTATTGTTTTTTACACGCTCGAGAATATTTGAGCTTGGGTAACATTGCTTTTCTATATTATTTACTATCTGGAACACGCATAGGCTTGGACTGCTTAAATCACACACGAGACAAGTGGTTGACATTTAGCTAAGTGCTTTTTGACTATTGCTAATTATACAATTAATGTTAGAGCATGCCCCAAGGAAGGTCCCCCTCCCTCCACACGTTAATTCGCGTTTTAGTGTGACTACTCGGAGGCCATTAAAAGCCTATCTAGCGCCTGCTGTAATTTAGGTATTTTTGGGCTATAAGGTACTTCTAGCTTCAATTTGATGATCTCGGCTCTAAGGGCCTCTACTCGTTGTTCTTTACTCTGTTCCATAAGGTATCTATTTGTTTATATAGCTAATATACTAAATTTCTACGACCCGGTATAATATTTGGGCAATTATTTACCAGGGCTTGCCGGTGACTGCCGGTGCTGTCTAGAGCTCTCTGTCTTCTCTGTGTCTCTAGGCTCCTGTAGAGTCTAGGGTACTGTTGGCCACCTCGGTGAACTCCACGCTCCAGGTGACTCTGGACATGTCGGTGATCCGGCTTGTCAGGGTTGCTCTGGAGAGCTAGCTCTATAGTGCTTCTATAGGCAACTGTCCAGGAACAGCCCTGGGGTGTCCCTGGCAGCTCCCTGGACAGCCCTGGAGCAAAAAGGCCCCTGGGAAGCCCTGGAGAGCTGCCCTGGGAGCTATTATATAGTGTTGTCTGGAGAAGTTGCATATATGACCTATTCTGGTTTATATTATACGCATATTTAAAGCTTTGTTTCAGTGCCCAGGGGCCTTTTTTCACTTTTTTTACCTTTTTAACACTTAAAATTTTTATTTGTCAGTTTTTATGATTATATTAGCTATATAAGTTATTTAATTAAAAACACCCCCTATTAAAAATGGATTTTAACTGCCTTAATATTAACGATATCATCACGTTGATCTTTATCTATGAGATGGTAAGCTTTATTTTCGTCCAAACTAGTAATTTTTTGTTGACGATGCTCATGACAAGCCCTAAATACCGTAAATTCATTAAAAAGCATATAATTTGAAAATAAATTGAAAATAAGCAGCCTAGAATTTTTATTTGTCGCCGGAATTGCTTATATTAGTATAGTAATTAGTTAATCAACCTTTAAAAAACACATTTATGAAAAATTACACTTCACGTGCCAACCGTTATCCTGATGGCTACCAGCCTAAAATTGACTATTATCAGGCTAAAATCGCGAATGCTACCGATCGCCTCGAGGTAGACAATATTATCTTCTTTGCCGGGAAGCTTAAATACTTCCTTAATAAACAGGCTGAGGTAGATGCTCGCCTAGAGAAACTTTATTAAAAAAAGTCTGCTCTAGATTTTTTATTGTCGCCGGAATTGCTTATATTAGTATAGTAATCATTAAACAAACAAGATATGTCAGTTAAATTAAACGTTTTACCCTTCCTATTGTCTATTGCAGCCTTTCTCGTTGCCGGTATGACTATTACCTCAACCATTGATAAGTATATTAGCTTTGCTGGTGAACTTAACGCCATGGGCTTCTTTGTAGCTGCTATGATGCTTGGTCTACTAGGCCTGACAGCTAGTTTTGAAAAGCTACCTAATAAATAATCATCTGGACCAGTAGCTCAGCTGGATAGAGCATCTGCCTTCTAAGCAGACGGTCACAGGTTCGAATCCTGTCTGGTTCACCAATTCTATTTCCTCACTTTAAATTTAAATATGTCTAATATAGTAACAATCTCTGGTGGTAAAGCTTCTGAACAGGCAATCGCTGATGAATGTATTAAATGGTGTATTAAGAAACTATTGCCCCGATATAGAACCCTAAATATAAAGGCTATTATTAAGCCTATGGAAGATCATGGCTGTTGCTATAATCTAAACGACCTCAGCAGGGACTTTAAACTGACTCTTAAAAAAGGCCTTAGTGTCTATGAGCTTATAAGTACCATCTGTCATGAAATGGTCCATGTGAAGCAGTACGCTCGTAAGGAGTTGAGGTGGTGCAATACCCACTATAATGTCATGTGGAAGAAGTCTGTCCATACTAATACTGCCTATGATGACCAACCATGGGAAAAAGAAGCCTATAAACTAGAACACCGACTGGCGGTAGAGTTTTTCACTAACATGACTAGCTCCCTGTAAATTGTTAATAACTTTATGAAAATAAACAGCTAAATATTTTTATTTGTCGCCGGAAATGCTTATATTAGTATAGTAATAATTAATCAATCAAAATAAACAAAAATTATGAAAGTAACATCTTTTGACCGCCCAACCGTTAAAGCCCTTCGTGTAGACCTTGATAGCGCCCTAGCTAAAGTTGCTAAGGAGTATGGTATTGAAATCTCTACTGGTAATATCTCTTTCTCTGGAGATAATTGTTCAATTAAAGTTAAAGCATCTGTCATCGGTAACGATGGTACTGTAATGACTAAAGAAACTACTGACTTCGATCGCTATGCTAAATATGAATTGCCTGGTGTAAAAGTTGGAGATACCTTCATGAATGCTGGTGTAACATATACCATCACTGGTTGGAAAGCTAGATCACGTAAGTACCCTGTTACCGCTAAATCATCAAAAGATGGTAAAGTGTATAAGGTTCCGGTAAGAATGGTTAAAGCTGGTCTTTAACCTGAAACCTTTTAATTAAAATGAGTATAATATATAAATCAAGTAATAAAAAAACCAGACTATAATGGCAATTACAACACTAAGTTCAAACGTTCTCGATCAACGCAAAATCGAAACTATCAACGCACAACAACTACGAAAAGTAGTTCCCTTCCGTGACGTTCAATTAATTGATACCAAGACTATCGACTACAAAGGCCAAAAAATCGGCATTACGAGCCAAGCTTTTAAAGGCTTGTTGAGTTTGATCGGAATGAGCCAAGCATTCGCTAAGAAATTCGATAATCTATTTAGCCCTGAAGCTAAGAGTCAATTTATCAATACCATGAAAAATGCAATGGCATCTAATTATGGTAAATTAAACGAAGTAACTCTGATCCTTAACCCAGTGAACAAGAATATCATTGGTATTACTAAAGGTAACGAGCAAACAATATCTAATTCGCAATTCCTTGGAATTACAGAGAACCTCATCGATAAGCATGGTTTCGACGTAACCAATTGGTCTACTGACCCTACTACTGGAATTGTTCGAATTAACGCATTTAACCCAAAAGCTGAATTTGCGGTTAAAGGTCTCTCCGATGAGGTCTTTACTGGAGGTGTTTCCTTCTCTAATTCACCCTTGAAAGGTTTCCAAGTTATGCCTTATGTAAACCGTATGTGGTGTGCTAATGGTCTAACTACCTCACTTGCACAGGAAACATATACTCTAAACTCTCTAGATAATGTAAGTATGGAGAAGTTCCAAGAGAACTTGCAAGCGTTGAGGTCTAACAACTTTGCTCCTGAATCTTTCGGTGATCGAGTTAGAGCCGCTAATAACACTCATGCTTCTGTAGCTGAGATGACTTGGGCTCATAACCAAATCTCGAAACATGCTGGAGAAAGAGCTGAGAACTGGATCCCTCTACAAGAGAATATGAATGCGTACAATAAGATTGATCTTGGATCTATGGATTCAAATCAAATGAAAGGTGCCAAGACTAATCAATCTGTTTGGTCTGTTATGAATGGCCTAACGCACTTTGCTACTCATGGTAAAGACCTCATCGAATCAAATATGCAAGACTCTGACTCAACACAGTTGATGGTTCAGGCAGGTAACTTCTTCGGTAAGAAATCTTTCGACCATGAAAACCACATGCCAAACCCATTTGGTAATCTTAATCAAGATAATCAACGTGGAGCATTGTTAAACTAATAACTTAACTTACAACCCCTACCCCCAAGATTGGACCTCAGAGATGAGGTCCTTTCTTACTTTTTAGGGGATATTAACTTTTTTAAAATATTAAATACTTATGAAACAACTTATAACAATCCTATCACTAACTATTCTCCCTTTACTATGCACAGCTCAATTAAATAATAATATCTGGAAGGCTTCTGCCATACAGGGAATTGCCGGCTTCTCGGACGGTGCCAACCAAGCATACTTATATCACTACTCTAATAGTGGCAAATTCGAGAAATGGGGGATCAGGCCCAATACCGAGGCTTGGAAGAACAAGTGGGTAGTAGACTCAGATGGTCATGTAAGGGTCGGTCAGGAGCGGTTTTGGCTTTCGAGTAGATCTCTAGTATTCCTTACCGATTTCAACCATGCATCCCGATTCATTAAACACCGGGCCAATGAAGCAACCATGTTAGTATATGCCGTTGGCCATGGTGCCAAGACCAAGAAATGGTATTGGTACCTAGCAGATACCGCAATAATGTTTACAGCTAGATCTATAGGCTTCTATGGTAGCTATAACCTCGTTTTTAAATAAAAGGGGGGATTGTTAATAACTTTTGAAAAATAGGCAGCCTAGAATTTTTATTTGTCGCCGGAAATGCTTATATTAGTAGTATACTAATCAAGTTAATTAAAACATCCACATTATGTACATCAAAGAAAATAAACACGCATTATCTGACGGTCCAACCTTCACAATCGAACAAAACATTAACGGTAAAATGCACAAATTCCACACTAGCGATTATGGCTTTGAGTGGGATGTAGAATATGACTATAGAGTCGTTACTAAGTGTAGAGCCGGTTACTTTACTATCTCTGACGGTAAATCTACTCTTAGAAGCTTGGTTAACAGATATAAAACAAATGCTCTTCATACAATTGAGCTTAAGTCTACCCACCCTGGGTCTGATACTTACCTTACAGCCCTGGCTCTTAAAGCTGGTAAATTCGTAACGGTTGCTAATTGTATCATCGAGAATATAGATATTGGAACCATTCATAGTTCATTCCCTAAGATGGCCGATCATGGTCACTGGAAAGCAATTGGATCTAAGACTTGGGCCGATAACGCCTATAGTCTTGATGTCCACAACTGGTTCTAAAAATAAATCGAAAATAAACAGCTAAATATTTTTTTATCTCAGATATTTTGCTTATATTAGTATAGTAATCAATTAAACATCCACAATTATGCAAAAGTACACCTTCAAACAATCCGGCAAAGATTTCAAACTTGCGAACCTTAATTCAAAAGAAACTCTTACGGTTGGGACCGATCACCCGAAACACTCCTGGTTGGCCAAACAATCAGGACGTATAGTAACAATAACAGATACGCGTTGGTCATCTAGTAAAGACTACCAAGGTCACTACAAAACAACGAGCAGCCCAAAGAAGCTGAACGTGAAGCTTGCAAAGCTTGATGACCTCAACATAGACCAGAGCCTATTCAAGCCAATGTCTACTAATACACCCTTTGACAAATTTGTCTCTCAAGAAGGTGGTTTTATGCCAGGTTCTAATATCATGGCAGCAGGAGCTCCAGGTATTGGTAAGACTACAGTCCTGCTAGACCTAGTAGCTAACTTACACCAACAAGGAAAGAAAGTCCTTTTTATCTCGGCTGAAATGTCTCAAATCGACATGGCCAGATACCTACAAAGATTCCCTAACTGGGGTCAACTACCAATCCTCTTCCTTGCAGACTATACCGACTCATGTCCAAAGACAGTTATCGAATCCGTACTTAACCAGGGATGGGACCTAGTACTTACCGATTCATACACTGAAGTAAATGACTCTGTAAAAGAAGCCTGTGGTCTAACCCGAGGTAAAACAGAAAAATGGTTCCTAGACCTGATGATCGCCAATAACAAAGGAAAGAATAAGGACAAGGTATACACAACCTTCGTTACCATCTTGCAATTATCAAAAGGTGGCCAGTTCGTTGGTTCAAATAAACTAAAACACATGACTACCTCGATGATGCAATTAGACTGGGATGGCTCTGAAAACTCCGGTAGACGATATATGGAATTCTCAAAGAACCGAGTAGGTCAAGTAGGTAAGAAATTATACTTTGACTTAGAAGGTGGAGTAAGCTACGATGAAGCCAGATACGCTAGAGACCTCTTTAATGACGAAATAGTCCAAGAAGAAAGAAAGGCCCTAGCTGGAGAAGCAGATGCATTTGATGCTCTCTTCGGTCTAGGTCTAGAAGCCAAAGAAGAAGATGGTGCCGTAGAAGTT
>Ga0102886_1001031_pt1 | contig 11743 bp, 9 predicted proteins | sample Colrivmet1550A02_FD_84499 | JGI IMG/M metagenome (GOLD analysis project Ga0102886, IMG submission 84499) | Estuarine microbial communities from the Columbia River estuary - metaG 1550A-02 | ecosystem: Environmental > Aquatic > Marine > Intertidal zone > Estuary | place: USA: Columbia River... | reverse complement strand
AAACAGAGGATGTTGTTTTTGCTGAATCGTAAACATTCGAAGACGTAGGGCAAGAAACAGTCGTACAGAAGTTGAATGGACCAACCCATGCGCTAGTGCCATTTCCAGTACCACAATTCGCTTGAACATAAATATCATAACAATTTACAGGCGTTAAACCAGTGGCTGTATAGTTGTTATTCATCGTAGAATCTAAAGTTCCACCGCCAGTTCCTTGCGTAAAGCCTGTTGGTCCGTACTCAACATAGTAACCATTAGTAGCTGCAAAAACAGAATCCCAGCCTATTGTTGCTTGAAAGCCTTGAGCTAATATCAAATTTAAAAATTGAGGATCTGGACAAGTTGGAGCTTCAATAATTTTCACATTGTCTATTGCAGCATCACCGCAACAACCATTACCCGTTTGTGTAAAGCGTATAGCTATTGTATCGCCAGCGTAGGCAGGCATGTTTATGATTAATGTGGTCCAAGGTGCACTGTTCGAAGTTTGAACATCTCCAGTAACAGAATAAATGTTAGTCCAAGTGGCACCAAAATCATTTGTTACTTCAACATCCATATCCGCAATGCTACCATTACTAAATCTGTGTTGATCGAAATTCAACATAGGCGAATTCAGATTGCTCACATCAATAAGTGGAGTAGTTAAAGAAGACACATTACCTGGAGCACTACCTGAGGCTTCACAATACATAAAGTTACCTCCTGTGTTATCTGTTAAAGGTCCATTTCCACTTGTAGGTGGAGTACTTCTTGGTATCCATTTAAAGATTGTTGTAGAAGAGGTATTAGGAGTAGAGGTCCAACAATTGTTTATAATATTGTTGTTATTGTTTCCACTAGCGGTCCAAGAAGAACCATCAAAGTCTTCTGTAAAAGGAGCTGACAATGGAGGGCATAATGTGTAGAATGTATATGGTCCAATCCAAGGGCTAAAGCCTCCTACATTACAACTGTCTCTTATCCAGAATTCGTATTGTGTGTTCCCTGTCAATCCAGTAGCCACTGTTGTGTCAACTGTTCCGTTTACAGTAGTACTGCCGATAAGTGCACCTGTGCCTTGCATAAAGTTAGGTGTTCCCCATTGTACTTCTGTAGCATCTCCAGAAGATCCGCTTCCCCAGAAAACTGTTGCAGTTGTAATGCCTGGTATTGCGCCTAAAGTGTTAGGTGCTGGAGGGTTACATGCGGGAGCAGTTTCGTAATTGAAATCATCGATTAAGATGTAATCAAAAGTTAAAGCAGAAGCAAGGTCATACCCCATAAATACATACTTGTCTGTCCCATTGTATCCTGCAGCCGTTGTTAGATTAACGATATAAAAATTGTAAGAGTTTACAGATGAAAAGGTAACAGTATCTAAAATGTTTATGTTGCTACCATCTGTGGTTCCGACCAATAATTTGGCAGTTATCTCAGTAGATTTTGCATAAAACGCAATGCGTTTATCACCCGCAGTTAAATCAGAAAATTCTGGAGAAATAGCCCCAAGAGTATCTGTTGCCGTGAACCCTGTTTGGTTATAGAGTCCTAGATGTTGGGTTCCTGAATTTGCAGGTGACCAAGTAGTAGTAGCTCTAACCCAAGCATTGTTATTTCCGTAGCTAGCAATACTGCTCCAGCAAATTGGAGTTGTGTTATTTGCTTCAGCATCAAAGTTGTTTGTATAAGGAGCTGTAAAAGCCGAGCATTGCGTTCTAAAATAGATTGGTCCAATCCAAATGCTAAAGCCATTACCACCAGCAACACAATTGGTTCTTACATACACTTCGTATTCTGTATTTGGAGCCAACCCAGTTAAAGTATCAGGGATAGAAGAAGCTGTTTTAATTGAGCCAGTACCTTGGGTAAATCCTATTGGTCCCCATTCTAAATCCCATGAAGAGGCAGAAGGGTCAGACCAATTAACAATAGCTGTAGTAGATGTTGTTGTTGGTACGCTAAGATTTGAAGGCGAAGGACAAGCAGGAGCTTCTTCCATTCTCACATCATCAATAGCCATATCACCTGTAAATGAAGTACCTCTAACCCCTCTAAAACGAATAAGTGTAAAGGCGCTTTTAAACGCAGCCATATTTACAAACTCAGGTTTGTATGGGTCAGCATTAGCAGTTTGATCTTGGCCAGACTTTGTTAACACAGCTGTCCATGTTGCTCCAGTATCCAAAGATGCTTCAACAATCAAATCTCCCATCGTAGCGCCAAACATGTGGTAATAAAAAGAAAAGTAAGGCACTGTTAATGGGGTTAGATCCATAGCAGGCAAATTCAAGTAAGCTGTAGATCCTGCTACACCACCACTTGTTTCTAAATAAAGGTAATTAGAGCCAGAATTAGCAGCAGAAGGTCCTGTTCCAAATGAACCTGTTCCACCAGCATCAACATGCCAGCGTGGGTTGCTTGTAGTTTGGGTTACGCTCCAACATTGATCAACAGTTCCTGGTACACCAACCACCCATGCAGAACCATCAAAGTTTTCAGTGAATGGATATGCAGAAATTGTTGCACATGGGGTTAGAAATGATACAGGACCTATCGAGTCACTAATACCATTAGCCGTTCCACAATCCGCAACTACATAAGCATCATATGCAGTGTTTGATGAAAGTCCTGTTAAAGTAAACGGAGAGGTCGTGGTTGTTTGACTAAGTCCTGCGCCATAATAGATTGTGAAACTATTTGCACCACCAGCGTGAGCCCATGATATGTCTGCAGATGTAGGTCCAACATTACTTACAGCAAGATTTGTTGCAGGGGCACACAGTTTAGTTGTTTTAAACTGATAAGGACTCGCAGAATAAATTGAATCTGCTCCGGAGTTACAAATCTCTCCTATATAATAGTCATAATTCGTATTCACTGATAATCCTGTGAGATTCACTGGAGGTTGCGCCCCCGGGTAAGAACCTGTAATTTTTGTTCCGCTACCTGGCGTGAAACCAGCTTAGCCATACTCCAACCAAAATGAGGAATTCGTGGCTCCAGGAGTCCAATTGACTTGGGCTGTAGTAGAAAGTATACTGTCAGTAGTCACATTGGCAAAAACGTCTGTACATCCTCCAAGTAAATCGAGCTCTACGGAAACGCTTCCTAAAAAACCACGTGGGTCATTTCCCAAGTTTGGCACTACACCACCAAAACCATTAGAAAGGCTTCCAGCATTTAACTGTGCAAATGCACCCGAAAAAGTTGTAACAGGGGCACCCGTTGCTGTAAAATAACGCATTCCACCAGTAATTACAATCCCGATAGTGTCGCCAGCAGCAACACTTATTTCGTTCATGTTTTGCAGCCAGACAGGGCTTGTTCCGTTACCGGCAACAGTCACTCCTGTTTGGTGTTGAGACCATCCGGTAGCGGCAGACACAACAAGCGTTTGACTTCCATTAATCGCACCAGGTTTAACCCAAATGTCAGTGGAAGCTGTTCCATTGTTATAGAGGTTTGAAATACCTGTTATTTTAATGGCTGATGTCGTCGCTACAACTTCAAAGGAAATTGCACTCGAGCCATTATTGTTCAAAAAGGTAGGTATTGTGGTGATTGTATCTTGTGAAAAGCCGGTAAACCCGACCAGGAAAACACACACAATTAATAATAGTTTTTTCATCAGTAAATGTTTAAAATTTAGAAGGGCTAAAAGAAATCTATTTTTAACAGATACACAAGCCAATCATTGAGAATTAACATGGTTGAGTTTTCAATGAAAAATGCAGACTCCTTGGTCTTGTCAAAAAGGAAAAAACAATAAATTTTTCAGGCATAAAAAAACCCCAACATATTGTCGAGGTTTTTGTGCCCAGGGCGGGAATCGAACCCGCACTCCCGAAGAAACTGGATTTTGAATCCAGCGCGTCTACCAATTCCGCCACCTGGGCCTTCCGGAATTAGGGCAGCGAAAATAATTAAAGTAAGGAGTGGAGCAAATATTTCGATCAGTTTTTAATCTCTTTTAATGGCTTTTTATCAGATTGTAAGTCCTTGATAATGTATATAGTTGGTAATGAATGGATAGACTGAAAAAAGTCAATATTGTTGTGTTGAATATTGCCGCTTTTTTTACATTTGCACCCCTTTTAAAATCAGGTTTAAATAAGAGTATATGTATCCAGACGCTAAGATATTTTCAGGTAGAAATTCGATAGTGCTTTCTCAAGCAATTGCAGCAGAGTACGGACAAGAGCTTGGAGGTATGACTATGACTACGTTTAGCGATGGTGAATTTCAACCTTGTTTTGAAGAATCTATTCGCGGTGGACGTGTATTCTTAATCAATTCTACAACACCACCAGCTGATAATCTTTTCGAAATGTTGCAAATGATTGATGCTGCCAAACGCGCATCAGCAAAGCATATAACTGCAGTGATTCCATATTTTGGATATGCAAGACAGGATAGAAAAGATAAACCAAGGGTGCCAATAAGCGCGAAGCTTGTTGCTAAAATGCTTGAAACTGCTGGAGCAACTAGAATTATGACCATGGATTTACATGCAGATCAAATTCAAGGGTTTTTTGAAGTTCCCGTAGATCACTTGTTTAGTTCAGCCCTGTTTATTCCAGATATTGAAAAATTAGGATTAGAAGATGTAACTATTGCTTCTCCAGACATGGGTGGAAGTAAACGTGCCAATGCTTACGGAAATTATCTAGGAGCAGAAGTGGTTATTTGCTACAAACAAAGAAAGAAAGCAAACGTAATAGACAAAATGACTGTGATCGGTGACGTTCAAGGGCGCAATGTTATTTTGTTAGATGATATGATAGATACCGGTGGGACTTTAACAAAGGCTGCCGATATGTTAATGCAAAAAGGTGCAAAAAGTGTTAGAGCTTATTGCACACATCCAGTTTTAAGTGGGGCGGCTTATGAGAAAATCGAAAATTCTGCTCTAGAAGAATTGGTAGTAACGAACACTATTCCTATTAAGGAGGGTGCTAAAAAGATCAGAGCTATTTCGGTATCTGATTTATTCGCTGGCGTAATGAGGAAGGTTCATTCACATGAATCCATCAGCAACAGTTTTGTAATGTAATTAATAAGTAAACAATAGATACAATGATTTCAGTAGCAATCAACGCAACGGAAAGGGAGGACTTAGGAGGTAAGTTTGCCCGCAAGTTGAGAAAGCAAGGCGCGGTACCTTGTGTAGTTTATGGTGGAGAAGCACCGATACACTTTAGTGCACCGGCTTTAAATTTTCGCGACTTAATTTATACACCTCTTGCTAAAAAAGCAGAGATAGTTCTTGGAGACAAGAAGGTAGAAGCAATCGTTCAGGACATTCAATTTCACCCTGTAACTGATGCAATTTTACACATTGACTTTATCGAGTTAATAGAAGGTAAGCCAGTAGAAATGTCTATTCCTGTATTTACAGAAGGTGTTTCTAGAGGGGTTAGAAATGGTGGTAAGCAACTTCAGAATCTTAGAAGATTAAGAGTTAAAGCAACTCCAGCTCATTTGCCAGATTCTATTACAATTAATGTTGAAGAATTAAGAATTGGAATGTCTGTTCGTGTAAACGAAATTAAAGCAGATGGTTTCGAATTTCTTGAAATGCCAACAGCGGTAGTTGTAGGAATTAGAATGTCTCGTGGAGCTGCAGACGATGATGAAGAGGAAGAAGAAGAAACTGAAGAAGGTGCGGAAGGCGCTGAAGCTTCAGCAGAAGCTGCTGCCGAGTAATCTTTAAGTTTTGAAAAAGTATTTAGTTCTTGGCCTCGGTAATATTGGGGAAGAGTATAAAAATACAAGACATAACATCGGATTTTTAATATTGGACGCCTTAGCTAAGGCGTCCAATGTTTTTTTTACGCCAGCCCGTTATGGCGAAAAAGCTGAATTCTCTGTAAAAGGAAGGAAGCTTATTTTAATAAAACCAAGCACCTATATGAACCTTAGCGGCAAAGCTTTAAGGTATTGGATGCTTGAAGAAAAAATTCCACTAGAAAACGTATTAATAGTTGTTGACGATGTTGCCATAGATTTTGGTGCATTACGCATGAAAACGAAAGGCAGCGATGGCGGTCACAATGGCTTAAAGCATATTAACGAAGTGCTGGGTCGACAAGATTATGCTCGTATTCGTTTTGGTATTGGAGGCGATTATCCTAAAGGTGGTCAAGTAGATTATGTTTTGGGAGAATGGACGGGTGAAGAATTAAATGCTCTGCCCGAGCGGATTAAACTTTCCATTGAAATGGTAAAAAGTTTTGCCTTGGCTGGCCCGAATAATACGATGAATACCTTTAATAAAAGGTAACTCAAAAAGATTCTACTTTATTTTATTTTTTGAGGTGTTAGTGTAAACCCCTCTTTGCGCAACAGCGAAACCAAACCATAACTATAGACGAGGTGCAAACTACCCACGGCAATAAATGCGTTTCCTTTTTTAAGCTCTTCTAAAATTTTCGGCATCCAAAGCTTATTTCTTTTTACTGTGATGTATTCATCGGTAATATCGGTTACCAATTGTGTGTAATCATCTGTTGCTCTAAGTAAGCTTTGTACATTATTGCTTTTGTACGATTCATACATGTTTCCAGCGATGACATACATTTTATCATCGTATTTACAATTGTCAATTAAATACTCGATTTGCGTTAAGAAACTGATGGAATCCATGGAGTATTCAAAACTTTGTTGCGGTGTTTCTAAAGAAAATACATCCATTTTTCTTTCCGTGGCATCGTTATCAAAAAAAACGTCAATAGGTTCACCTTCATAGTTGCCGCTGTCTTTTAAATAATCTTGATGATGTGTCAATCCGATGAAAACAGCGAGCAGAAGGGGTTTCATGTTGTCGTAATTCCCCAACGGGGTGTTTAGAGTTTTTTGAGTGATAGAATCAACCAGGCTTAATTCTTCGGGAGAAAGGCTTTCTATAATAGATGGTCCATCGAAAAAATATTTGTTCAATATCGATTGGTCTGATAAATCACTTTGTCTCGATTCGACAAGGATTGTAGTAGATTTTTTAAAAGCCTTATTGACTTTGGTTGCATCTTCTTTTAAAAATCCACTGTTAATCATATGGTAGGTTCCGAACAGATAAGAAGGCTTCTTAATATCTGGGTGCTCAATTTTCCAAAAAATACTTTCCGTCTGTGCTGATGCACAAATAGAAATAAGAATAAAGAGCAACGTCAATTGTTTCATTTCTTCGGAGAGTTCTGTCCTTGAACTATCAAAACAAACTCTCCCTTTGGGGGTTTTATTGTAAAATGCTCTATGACTTCTGTAACTGTTCCGCGAATGTGTTCTTCATAGAGTTTCGAAATTTCTCGCGAAGCTGAGATCTTTCTGTCTTCGCCAAAGTGTTCTTTAAAATCGCCTAAGGTTTTTAAAAGTTTATGTGGTGATTCATAAAATACAATCGTCCGTCCCTCTTCTTGAAGAAATTTCAATCGTGTTTGTCTTCCTTTTTTTACAGGTAAAAAACCTTCAAACACAAATTTTTCGTTTGGCAAACCACTGCTTACTAATGCTGGTATAAAAGCAGTTGCACCTGGCAAACATTGCACTTCAATGTTTTCAGCAATGCATTCGCGAACCAATAAAAAGCCTGGATCTGAAATGGCAGGTGTGCCTGCATCGCTGATTAAAGCAAAGTTCTCACCAGCAGCCATACGCTTGGCAAGCTGCTCTACCATTTTATGCTCATTGTGCATATGATGTGAGAGCATAGGAGTGGTTATTTCAAAGTGCTTTAAAAGTTTACCCGAGGTCCGTGTGTCTTCGGCTAAAATTAAATCCACCGATTTCAGAGTTTCTAAGGCTCTAAGCGTAATGTCTTGTAAGTTCCCAATAGGGGTTGGTACCAAATAGAGCATGTGCTAGGCGAATCTATTTTCCAAAGATTCCATAAAGCGTTCGGCAAAATCTTCTTTGCTTTTCCAGTTGTATTCTGGTTTAACGATATGTTCTACAAAGTCTAAAGCCTCCTGTTGGTTTGTGAATGTATTCAACTGAGAAACCACTCGGTTGAAATCCTCTTGACTGCCGTTGAATAAATGTTTCACAAAAGCAATTCTATCATTTAATCCAAACTTTAAGGAAGAACCAGAAAGGGAATCGTTCAATGATTTTTTAGGTTTTGTTGCCGCTTTTTCTGCTATCGATACTTTCAAATCTTCAGCTTCAGTTTTTGCTGCATTCGCAATTTTTGGTTTGGAAGAAGCAGGTGCGTCTTCAAAGCTGGTTTCAAAAGTGACCTCTTCTATTTTTTTCTCAATTAAGGGTTCTGGTTCTTCGTAAATAGATTCTTGAATGTTAGAAACTGGAGGCCCTTGCGGTATTGGAACTTCTCTTATTTCTTGACCAAGACTTTCTATAACAGGACTGGTTGCTTCAGGTTGTTTTATTTCAATTGGAGTTGAGGCAGTAACTTGACCAATCCTCTCAACAAGTTCATCTTCAATTGCATTTAAAGAAGCATTTCTCTTTTCTAAATAGTCAGTTAAAAGAAGTTGTTCGTAAAGTTTGGCAGTTGTTTTTAACCAATCTTTTGTAGCAGTGCTATCAGAATTTACTATTTCTAATCCAAGGTCTTTCAGCGACTTAATAATATCTTTCATCTCTATATTTATACTTAATGTAGGTGGCTATTTTATTAGATTTGCTACTTCACACAACGCGGTTGAAATTACAAAAATGTTTCTTGAAAATACACTAAAAGGAGAGTTGCGCATAGGCTGGATCGAGGTAGTAACCGGGTCTATGTTTTCTGGTAAAACAGAAGAGTTATTGCGCAGAATTAAACGTGCTCTCATTGCTAAACAAAACGTAAAAATCTTCAAGCCTATTGTAGATGTTCGTTACGAAAAAGACAAAGTCGTTTCTCACGATTCTAATTCTGTAGAGTCGATATGCGTGGGTTCTGCCGCGGAGATATTGAACCATTTAGATGGAGCTGAAGTTGTTGCTGTTGATGAAGCTCAATTTTTTGATGACGGCATTGTTGAAGTTTGTAATGAAATGGCAAACTCTGGTATACGCGTAATCATAGCAGGATTAGATATGGATTATACGGGCAGGCCTTTCGGGCCAATGCCAAATCTTATGGCGATTGCAGAATATGTAACAAAGGTTCATGCCATTTGCGCTAGAAGCGGAAACCTTGCCCATTATTCTTTTAGGTTTTCAGATTCTGATGATCAGATAGAGTTAGGCGAAAAAGATGTGTATGAGCCACTCAGTCGAGCCGCTTTTATCAAAACACAGAAGAAAGAATAATTGGCACTGAATTTCAATATAAGAGAAGTTAGTGAGATTTGTAATGGCGAACTAACCAATGCAACTCAAAGCGCTATTGAAATTCAAACAATCAGTTTTGATTCTAGAAAGATAGTTGAGCCGAACCACTGCCTTTTTTTTGCGCTTGTTACCGAGAGAAACAATGGACATAAGTTTTTGAACGATGCCTATACAAAGGGAGTTCGAAACTTTGTAGTGTCAGAAAAGGTTAATCTTCCAGTTGACGCGGATGTTATTTTAGTTAAAGATACGCTCCGTGCTGCGCAAGTTCTAGTTGGTCATCATAGGAATAAATTCAACTATCCCATTCTAGGTATTACTGGCAGTAATGGAAAAACAATCGTAAAAGAATGGCTTTATCAGGTCATGCATTCCAACTTCAAAATTGCAAGAAGCCCAAAAAGTTTTAATTCTCAAATAGGTGTTCCACTCTCGTTGAGTTTCTTGAATGAGTGGAATGACTTCGCTATAATAGAAGCTGGTATTTCGCAAAAGAATGAAATGCGAAATCTTGCAGAAATTATCTGTCCAACGCATGGATTAATTACAAATATTAAGGAGGCTCACAGTTCTGGTTTTGCAGATGACACTGAAAAGCTGAACGAGAAACTTCAGCTTTTTAAGAGCTGTCAAACGCTTTTTTACTGCAAGGATGATTGGCAAATTGCATCAAAAATTGAAGCTTTATTTTCTGATAAAGATTTGGTTTTTTGGTCAACAGGTAGTGAGGGGTTATTGAATACTATTCATACAGAGAAAGAGGGAAATTCGACTTCTATTTCAGCTCAATTTAAAGGAGAAAAGATCACAACACAAATTCCTTTTGTGGATTCTGCTTCAGTAGAAAATGCAATTCATACTTGGCTTATCGCCTTATATTTTGGTCTTTCCTCTGGAGAGATTTCAAAGAAAATGGCTCAATTGCAATCAGTAGACATGCGATTGAATATTGTGAGAGGTCAGCAAGGAAGCGTGTTGATTTCTGATTACTACAATTCAGATCCAAGTTCGGTGCAGATCGCCTTAGAGACATTGCAGCAGCAAACAGCTGTTGGTAATAAAATTGTCGTTCTATCTGCTTTCGAGCAAATCGAATATTCCCAAAAACTTTACGACTCGGTATTTAAAACGATTAATGTTAAAAGTGTTGATCAAATATTTCTGATAGGTAAAGAGTGGGAGCGGTTTAATGAAAATGAAAAAGTGAAGTGGTATTTAACCACAAATGAATTACTCAGAGAGTTGTCTCAGTTTAAATTGGGTCATGCAGTCATTTTATTAAAAGGAGCTCGGCAGTTTTCGTTCGAGAAAATCGAAGATGTTATTGCAGAGAAAAAGCATGAGACTTTTCTTGAAGTGAATATGGAGTCTTTGGTGCATAATCTAAATTTCATTAAATCTAAATTACCAAAGTCAACAAAGATTATGGCAATGGTAAAAGCGTTTTCGTATGGCAGTGGCAGCACAGAAATAGCATCCTTGTTACAATTTCATGGGGTAGATTATTTAGGAGTAGCCTACTTAGAGGAAGGTGTAATTCTAAGAGATTCAGGAATAGCGCTACCTATTATGGTAATGAACCCTTCTCGAAACAATTTTAATAAACTGATAAAGCATCGACTAGAGCCTGAAATTTACAGTACTAGTCTTTTCAAAGCTTTTTTAGCGGAAATAGAAAAAGACCAAAATCCAAAGAGTCGTTATAAGATTCATCTTAAAATTGACACAGGAATGCACCGTTTAGGATTTTCATATTCAGAACTGATTGACGTTCTAGAATTGCTTAAACAAGACTTGAGAATTGAAATTGCTAGTGTCTTTACGCATCTCGCTGGCGCAGATGATTCTCAGCTAGATAACTTTAGCCAACAACAAATTTCCGAATTTGATAAAGCGTGTTTATACCTTCAGGAGCACATCAGCACTCCATTTTTTCAACACATTTTAAACTCCGCAGGTGCAATTCGTTTTCCACAGATGGTCAAAGATATGGTACGTCTTGGCATAGGGCTGTATGGAATAGATTCTTCGAAAACAATACAAGCGCATTTAATGCCAGTAACGCGATTTGTCACTCATGTATCTCAAATCAAACAAGTTGAGATAGGCGAAAGTGTTGGTTACGGCAGAAGTTTTGTAGCTAAAAAGAATACTGTCATTGCAACTTTACCAGTAGGTTATGCAGATGGGTATTACCGCAGTCTAGGCAATTTAAATTCGAGAGTCTTTATAAATGGAGAGTATTGCCCAGTGGTTGGGAATGTCTGCATGGATATGATAATGGTCGATATAACTGGATTAGATGTTTCTGAGGGTGATGAAGTAGAACTGTTTGGGGAGCATATTTCTGTTTCTGATTTAGCAAAGGCAGCAGGTACCATAGCTTATGAAATCTTAGCACATATTTCTACGCGAGTGCCACGCGTCTATTTGCAGAATTAATAGGCGAAGGCCAAAGTTGCGATTCCAAGTTTTACATCATTTT
>Ga0102886_1001016_pt1 | contig 11841 bp, 10 predicted proteins | sample Colrivmet1550A02_FD_84499 | JGI IMG/M metagenome (GOLD analysis project Ga0102886, IMG submission 84499) | Estuarine microbial communities from the Columbia River estuary - metaG 1550A-02 | ecosystem: Environmental > Aquatic > Marine > Intertidal zone > Estuary | place: USA: Columbia River... | reverse complement strand
CAAAGAAGAAGACGGGTAAAGAGAGGCCAGTGGCACCTGATGCGATTGTGATGACTTTGAACGGGAACGGTGTCACGCCTGCAATCAGGACAGCCCAAGCCCCGTATTCGTTGTATTTGACTGCGAACTCATCGAAATATGCGCCTTTGCCGTAGAAATCGAGAATTGGCTGGGCGACGGTGTCGAAAAGAGCGGCCCCTATATAATAGCCAAAGAGACCACCAAGCACGGATGCCACAGTTGCGACTCCAGCAATGAGGAAGGCGCGGCGCGGCGCGGCGATGATCATCGGGATCATCAAGACATCAGGCGGGATCGGGAAGAAGGACGATTCGATAAAGGAGACAGCGGCCAAGGCCCAAAGGGCGTAGCGCGAACTTGCGAGTGACATTGTCCAGTTATAGAGTCCGCGTAACATCTTTAATTTCTCGCATATACGAAGTGATAGCTGCCTTAGGCCACGCGTTACGCGCGTCGTCAAGCTTGTGCCGCGTACTATAGGATATAGTATGTCGTTAGTTTTTGAAGGATTTGGGTATGAAATGGCAAGGCAGGCGCGGTAGCGACAATATTGAAGACAGGCGCGCCAGAGGCGGCGCGCGGCGGGCAGGGGGTGTCGGTGGTGTTGGTGCCATCGTGCTTTTGCTGGCTGGTTGGTACTTTGGCGTTGATGTGAGTGGATTTGTTGGCGATGGCGGTGGCGCGGTCGGGAGTTCCCAGCAATCACAGATCACACCTGAGGATGAACGCGCGGCCGAGTTTGTCTCGGTCACTCTTGCTGATACCGAAGAGGTTTGGACTGATGTTTTCCGACAGCAAGTCGGAAAACCCTAAGATCCCCCGGTTTTGGTTTTGTTTAAAGGCAGCACACAGTCTGCTTGTGGCGGGGCTTCGGCCGCGACTGGACCGTTTTATTGCCCGCCAGAGAACAAGGTCTTTCTCGATACAGAGTTCTTTACGACGATGGAGCGTCAGATGGGTGCGGGCGGCGATTTTGCAGCCGCTTATGTCGTAGCCCATGAGATTGCACACCATGTTCAGGATGAATTGGGGATTTTGGGTCAAGCCAATCAAATCCGTCACAAGTCGATAAAGTCCAGTCCAATGGGATTTCCGTGCGAATCGAACTTCAGGCTGATTGTTTCTCATGGATCTGGGCAAAATCGGTGCAAGCAAAGTTTGGCTCACTGGAACGCGGTGATATTGCAGAAGCGATGAACGCGGCCAAACAGATTGGCGATGACACGTTGCAGCGCAACGCAGGGCAGCGCGTGCAGCCGCACACGTTTACGCACGGCACCTCTGAGCAGCGCCAGCGGTGGTTTGCACGCGGATTTGAAAGCGGGAACCTCGGCGATTGTGATACGTTCTCGGCATCACAGCTTTAAGTCAGAGGCATATTAAAATGCAAAAGGGCGACCCGCTAATTGACTGGTTCGCCCTTTTTGTTGGTAGCCGCGGCCGGACTCGAACCGGCACGCCGTGAAGCAAAAGATTTTGAATCTTTCGTGTCTACCATTCCACCACGCGGCCAACGGTTGCCTGATAGCTGCGGGCGCAAAAATGCACAAGATGGAAATCGCGAAAAATGTCGCCCGCCAACTGTTTTAGTGAGGCGATATCAAAATAGTTAACGAGTCGTGAATCACCCCACTAAAAGTCCGATTTCCCCGCCAAAAAATTTAAAAAATTCATCAATAGGCCGCTAAATGCTGTGTTGTTTCCATTCGAGAAACCAAATGAGGCAGAAATAGACACGGTTTCAGTCACGGTTGACGTCAGGTTGGTTTTTTTTCGTGGGCGTCAAGGCGTTGCGATTTTGAGACTGAAATTTGGCTAAATTGGCCGATTTGTTGGCAAATTTTGCGCCGGACTATCCTTTTGTACAGGTTTTTGGGCCCCTTTGTTTTCTATTTGGAAACAATAGATTGGTCGGCAATTCTCCAATGAGGACATGAAATAACCTTAATTTGCCGCCTAGGGTTGAGTCGCGCCAAATTCCTGACATTTTTCTCTTTTTTCGCAATGAATACTTAGGTATCCAGAAGGATCCCAACTGGGGGGCACACCGGTCGATTGGTGCGATCGGGCTTAGATTTGTCAATCTGAACGAAATGTGATGTCTGCGAAAAATGGGTTTTCCCACGTTCGTTAGATTTGTTTTAATGCCGATCCATTTGGGTCGGCGGTCGTCAGCGCGTGCCCCGCGTAATAGGTGGTGCTGCGTTCGCGATGGATTGTTTGTGATATTGTTCACTAACAATCGGGTCAACGGAGTGAACAAATGCCAAATCTGATTTATCTGGGTAACTACGCCAGCGTCGATACGACTGAATGCAACTGGACTGCAGAGAGCGAAGGCTCGCTCGTCGGGATCAGCAAAAATTATTCTTAGCTTAGTATAGTCAGCGCAAACGTCAGTGATGGCGGTGATGGCGTCATGCAGGATGACGATTACGGCACGTATGATTACGCACAGTATTACATCAACGGGTCTTACCGTTGTACGAAGACAGATACGACGCTGAGCGCGAAAGTGACTTTGACCCTCACTGATGGCACGACTCGCGTTGTAGAAGTTGTGATGATGCAGCAGCAGAATGGTGATCTTTTCATCTCCGACCTTCTCAACGGCGGCACACTCGATAACCTTTCCATCGCAAATGTGCGCGTCGACGAGATCACTGGCGATAACTATAGTGGTTGGTATTCTAACCAATCCGTCGACAACACATCCTTTGGTCCTGTTGTGGCGAGAGACGGCTACGTTGACGGCACGGGCGGCAATGACGTGATCAATGGTTCATATGTTGACGCCAATGGCGACCGTATTGATGCCAACGACCAGATCTTGCCAGGTGAAGGCGTGAACGATGATATCGTGCGCGCAGGCGCAGGGAATGACCTTGTTCTTGCTGGCAACGGCAACGATGAAGCTTATGGCGGCACTGGTAACGACACGCTTTGCGGTCAAGACGGCAATGACACACTGTTTGGTGAAGACGGTAACGACATTCTTGAAGGTATGAACGGCAATGACCTGATGTATGGTGGTGCTGGTGCTGATGTAGTTTACGGCGACGCAGGCAATGACATTGGCTTTGGTGGCACTGGTAACGATCGCATGTATGGCGGTGCTGGCAATGACACTATGAACGGCGATGCCGGCAATGACACTATCGACGGTGGCACTGGCAATGACGTGTTGAACGGTGGCGCGGGCGACGACAGCATCCTTGGTGGTGACGGCAATGATGTGATCATGGGGGACGACGACGGCGGCACGCCTGTTGGCCGTGAAGACAACCTGACGCTTCAGTGGAACCAAGTCGCCGAGGGTGGGCTTTGTGATTATGGTTCGGCGCGCCTGTCTTTACGCAGCCATGAAGCCAAGCTGATCACCTAAGATTACGCCACGCGGCCCACTCTTCGGGTGTGTCAAGATCGTGGCGCGCCCGATTATCAGGGAACAGGTGCAGGTATGTCCGTGATTTCAATGGCTTCACGATTGTTTCTCCGCCAGTGTCGCCACTAAGTTTCGCGAACTCAGGGATCAGGCTCTCGTGGAAAATAATCGGGTGACCGCCTTTGCCATCAGGTGTGGCACCGCGCCAAACGAGGTGATCTGGATGTTTATCCAGGGCATCAATTATCGCCCTTAAGTCTTTGGTAAGTAAATAAATTAAATCACCCAACAACAACATAAATGGCCCTTTAGGCATCCTTGAAACTGCGCCGCGCAAGGTTCCCCCGATGCCTTCATTGGATTCAGCTATACCAAACGGGATTGCGCTGGTCCCGTTAAGAGCAGTGGCCCTTGCATGCGTGAGGTCTGGCAAGGCCACATAGACAGTGCCGATTGGCGCGGCGATCTCGATTTGACGCCGCAAAAGTGGTTTACCATCAACGTCTTGCATCAGTTTATCAGCCCCGCGCATCCGGCGGGACTGACCAGCGGCAAGGATCAGGACAGGGATCATCCGCGCATGGCGCTCCCGTCTGGATTGAAAAGGTGTTCGGCGATGAGCGTGGCTTTACGCCGTTTGCCCATGATTTCAATTTCGACGATTTTGCCTGCTGTGGCATGTTCGCGCGGGATCAGGGCTATGGCGATGGACTTGCCCGCATGGTGCGAATAGCCGCCAGACGTGCAGAATCCTTGCACGTAATCGTCAATGAAAACAGGCTCGTAGGCAACGACATCCGCGTCTTCGGCATCGACTTCGAATGTCGCGAGAATACGGGTTGGAGGATTGTCGCGCTCGGCTTCGGCGGCTTTGCGACCGATGAAGTCGTCAGGCTTTTTGAAACTGATAAAACGGTCCATGCCTGTTTCGGCGGCGGTGTAGTCTGGTGAGAACTCAGAGAGCCAAGACCCAAAATGCCGATCAAGGCGCAGAGACATCATCGCACGCATCCCAAATGGTGTGATTCCAAGGGGTTGGCCCGCGTTCCAGAGGGTTTGCCAAAGCTGGCGTTGGTCCATCGGGTCGCAGTAGATCTCATAGCCAAGGTCGCCTGTATAGCTGACGCGCTGCACGGTGCAATCGACCTGACCAACCGTCATGCGGACGACGTCGAGGAATTTCACGGTGCTGACGTCATAGCGGGTGCACAGCGACAGAAGCTCGCGGGATTTTGGCCCTGCGATTTGGAAACCGGTGCGCCTGTCAGACACATTTCGCACACGAACATCGCCCTTTAAGTTCTTCATAAACCAACGATAATGGATTTCTTGGGCACCGTAGGATGCCGTGAGTTGGAAGTTGTTTTCATCCAAGCAAGACACGGTGAAATCGCCCATCAAGCGGCCCTTGGGTGACAGCATTGGTGTCAGGGACATACGACCAGCGACCGGAATGCGGCCAGCCATAATGGTGCTGAGCCACTTGCGGGCGTCTTTGCCCGTGACTGCGAATTTGCCGAAATTCTGGACTTCGTTGATGCCGACGGCTGATCGCACGGCTTTCACCTCGCGGGCGGTCGCTTTGAAGGCGTTTGAGCGGCGGAAGGTCGGTTGCTCGAAGGTCGGCTCGTCGCTTTGCGCGTAATAATTCACGACTTCGAGGCCGAATTGTTGACCCCAAACTGCGCCCATGTCGGTGAAAATATTATACATCGGCGTTGTGCGATGTGGACGCGCGGCGGGCAGTTCTTCGTTCGGGTAGGAAACCGAGAAGCGACGCTGGTAGTTCTCGATCACTTTGGGGCGCGTGTATCCAGGCGTGATCCATGTGCCAAAGCGGCCCACGTCGAGAGCGGTCACATCGCGTTCGCATTCGCCTTCGATCATCCATTGGGCGAGCATGAGGCCAACGCCGCCACCTTGGGAGAAGCCAGCCATGACGCCACAAGCCGACCAGTAGTTACGCAATCCAGGGACGGGGCCGACAAGCGGGTTGCCGTCTGGTGCGAAAGTGAAGGGGCCGTGGATGACGGATTTGATGCCTGCATTTTCAAGGACGGGGAAGCGTTTGAAGGCGAACTCAATAGAGGCCTCAACCTTGTCTAGGTTGTCGGGCAGCAGTTCGTGGCCGAAATCCCACGGGGTGCCGTCGACGGCCCATGGTTTGCAGGGCTGTTCGTAAAACCCGATGCAAAGCCCGCGACCCTCTTGGCGCAGATAGCTTTCGCCCGCGGGGTCCATGACGTGCGGGTGCTCGGTATCGCGCTCGTAGATTTCAGGGGTTTCCTCGGTGACGAGGTACTGGTGTTCCATCGGGTGTAGCGGCAGGTAAACGCCCGCCATTGCACCCACTTCACGTGCCCAGAGACCGCCTGCGTTGACGACGTGTTCAGCGTGGATCGTGCCCTTGTTGGTAACCACATCCCATGTGCAGTCGGGGCGCTGGTTCGTTTCTTGGACCATTGTGTGGGTCTCGATTGTCGCGCCGCCCATACGGGCCGCCTTGGCGTAGGCGTGGGTTGTGCCAGAAGGGTCGAGGTGACCGTCGAGTGGGTCGTAAAGCGCGCCAATGATGCCGGCGAGATTGGTGATGGGCGCGATTTTCGCGATTTCTTCAGGGCCGACGATCTCGGTCTCAAGGCCCATGTAGCGGTGCTTGGCCCGCTCGGCGACGAGCATGTCAAAGCGGTCTTGGTTATCGGCAAGGGTGATGCCGCCGACGTGGTGGAGGCCGCAGGACATGCCCGTGATTGCCTCAAGTTCTTTGTAAAGCTTGATGGTGTAGCCTTGCAGGGCCGCCATGTTGGTGTCGCCGTTGAGCGTGTGAAACCCGCCCGCGGCATGCCAAGTGGAACCAGATGTCAGCTCTGAGCGTTCTAAGAGCATAACGTCGGACCATCCGAGTTTGGTCAGGTGATACAGAACGGAAGCGCCGACGACGCCTCCACCAATAACGACTACGCGGGTTGTGGTTTTCATGGGGTGCCTCTTGCGACTATTCTATGTCAGTTTGACGTATAACGGAACAGGTCGGATTGCCTTTGGCGACAATTCGTGTCGTTTTCTGGTCCCAACAGGAGCCACTTTAATGAACCCACTTTTAAACCTGCCGATGCATCTGGTGCATGAGGCGATCCAACAAAGTCGCAAGTTGTGGGTCAGGGTCGTGATTTTTGGTTGCCTTGCGCTGATTGGTTTGGGTCTCGCACGGCTGGGAACAGTCTATTTACCACCGAGCCTGACAGGATCAATTGAGATCGCATCTGTGGACCGCCTGTTCCAGATTATCTCTAATTCGATGCTGGCGGTCACCACATTTTCGCTGTCGGTCATGGTCACGGTGTACCGCGCGACATCAACACAATGGACGCCGCGTATTCACCGTTTGATGCTGGAGGACCGCACGACGCAGAACACGCTGGGCACATTTATTGGAGCCTATGTCTATGCGACAGTCGGGATCGTGCTGCGTGAAACAGGGGTTTTGACCGATGCCCATGCGTTCTTGATTTTCTATCTGACCGTTGGGGTCATAGCGATTATTGTTGTCTATATCATTCGCTGGACACTGCATTTGCAGAACTTTGGCAGTCTGATTGAAACGGCGCGTGAGATGGAAGAGATCACGTCACTGCGTCTGAAGGAAAGGTTGTCCGTGCCGTGTTTGGGTGGTCGCCCTTTGACAGATGTGCCGGAGGGCGCGTTCGAGATTAGGGCCAAAGTGTCGGGCTATGTGCAGTTCATATATGCAGGGCAATTGCAAAAGGCCGCCGAGGCGGCGGATGTGAACGTCTATGTTATCATCAATGTCGGCAGCTTTGTCGTTGCGGGAGATTTGATCGCTTATGTGACGTCGCCTGTTGAAAAGACTGAAAAATTCTCGGATCCGATAGTCTTGGGCGATTTGCGCAGCTTCGACCAAGACCTAAGGTTTGGCTTATTGGTCATGGGCGAAATGGCTAGCAAAGCCTTGTCCCCAGGTATCAATGATGCGGGTACCGCGATTGATGTAATCACAAGACTGACCAAGGTTTTGGCACATTATCAGGACGAAGCAGATTGCGGGAAGGACGCAAAGTTTAACCGTGTCTATGTGCGCCCGATACGGGCGACTGAACTGATCCGCTCGGGGTTTGCCGCATTGGCCCGCGACGGGGCACAACTTGTTGAGGTCCAGATCAGGTTGCAAAAGGCGATGCAAAGCCTGCGCAATCACGGCGATGCGGGCATACGTGAGGCCGCGTTTGAATTTGCCAAGCTCGAATTGGCCCGCGCCTTGGATGCGATGCCGTTTGAGGGGGACCGCGCACGGCTTTTGGCGCAGGTCGCACCAGACATTCAGCAAAGCTGACACGGAAATGTCGCTGTGAGGCAAACTGTTTCGGGGTGGTTACGTCAGGTTTAGGCGAAGCGATTTGCATTTAGAGGAAATTCCATGCGTACCCATGCCCAAGCCGTTGTCATCGGAGGCGGCGTGATTGGCTGCTCGATTTTGTACCATTTGGCGAAGTTGGGCTGGACCGATAGCATTCTGTTGGAGCGTGATGAGTTGACCTCTGGATCGACGTGGCATGCGGCGGCGAACATTCACGGGCTGCATGACAGCACCAATATTTCGCGCATTCAGCACTATACGATGAACCTCTATAACGAGCTCGAGGCCGAGACGGGCCAGTCTTGTGGTGTGTTCCAGCCCGGGTCGCTGTATCTGGCGCAGACCGAGGCACGAGAGCACCAGTTGCGGCTTCAGGCCGCTAAGGCCAAGTTTTACAAGATGAATTTCCATGAGGTGAGCCGCGATGAGGCCGAGCGCCTGCATCCTTTGGTGAATTTCGACGGTATCCGCTGCATTATGTATGAGCCTGATGGCGGCAACGTCGACCCAAGTGGTGTGACCAATGCCTATGCGACGGGTGCGCGTAAAATGGGTGCGGAGATTGAGCGGTTCTGTCCTGTGACTGCGACCGAGCAGCAACCAGATGGCAGCTGGATCGTACGTACGCCGAAGGGTGATATTCATGCGCAATGGGTCGTGAACGCGGCGGGGCTTTGGGGCAGGGAGGTTGCCGCACTCGCGGGCATTAAGCTGCCGCTTATTCCTACAGAGCATCAGTATTTTGTGACAGAGAGCATCCCTGAAATTGCGGCGATGGATCGTCGTTTGCCCTCTGTGGCCGACCGTGATGGTGAGTATTACTTGCGCCAAGAGGGCAAGGGTTTGCTAGTGGGCGCATATGAGAAGAACATGAAGTTTTGGGCTGAGGATGGCACACCGCAAGGCTTTGGCCATGAGTTGTTTGCCGACGATCTGGAGCGGATTGAGGACAATATGATGCGCGCGATCGACCGCGTGCCTGTTGTTGGCTCTGCTGGAATTAAGCGGGTTATTAACGGCCCGATGATCTGGTCGCCTGATAGTAACGTGCTGTATGGTCCGCACCCTGATTTGCGCAACTACTTCTGTTGTAACGGCATTATTCCAGGATTTAGCCAATCAGGCGGTATGGGACTGGTGGCAGCGCAATGGATGATCGAGGGCGAAAGCCAATACGATATGTTTGCGTGGGATGTGGCGCGGTTTGGCAAATGGGCCGACGAAGCGTTTACGAAAGAGCGTGTGCGCGACCAATATGCGAACCGTTTCTCGATCCACTTCCCGAACGAAGAACGCGCCGCAGGACGCCCTGTACGCGTGCGGCCAGCGCATGATTTGCAGAAATCCATGGGTGCTGTGATGGGGCTCAACTATGGCTGGGAACATCCGTTGTGGTTTGCCGAAGAAGTTGGAACCAAGGACACGAATGGCTTTACCCGCCAGAACTGGTTTGAGCCTGTGGGGACCGAGGCGCGGATGCTGCGGGAGCATGCAGGCATTATCGATATCTCCAACTTTGCGAAGTATTTTGTGAAAGGTGCTGGCGCTGCTGATTGGCTCAATGCCGTTTTCGCTAATAATATGCCAAAGCTGGTTGGGCGGTCTTGCCTGACGCCGCTGATTGGCGTGCGTGGCGGGATTGCGGGCGACTTCACTGTGACAAAGCTGTCGGATGATGAGTTTATGATCATCGGCGGCGGTATGTCAGAGCGGTATCACAGCCGTTTCTGGAAGATGGTCCCGCTGCCCGAGGGCACGACGTTTGAGAGCCGTACGGATGCTATGTGTGGGTTTAACGTGGCAGGACCGAAGTCGCGTGAATTGCTGACCCGTTTGACCAATGCGGACCTGAGCACGGCGGCGTTCCCGTTCATGCGGTCACAGCAGATCGAGATTGCGGGTGTGCCTGTTGTGGCGCTGCGTGTGTCGTTTACGGGTGATCTGGGTTGGGAATTACATTGCGAGCAAGCGGATCAATTGAAGCTATACGAGGCGCTTTTGGATGCGGGTAAAGCCGTTGGTGCGGGGCCAGTTGGGAGCCGTGCGTTGATGTCGTTGCGTGTTGAGAAAGGCTATGGATCTTGGTCTCGCGAGTATTCGCCTGAGTATTGGCCGCAGGAAGTTAGTTTGGCTGGTTTGATCAAGCTTGAGAAGGAATTTCTTCATAAAGACGCATACTTACGGATCAAAGATAATGCACCACGTGAAGTGATGTCATTGATCCATGTGACGGAGGTGACCACGGCAGATGCCACTGGTGGCGAGCCTATTTTCCTGACCGATGGCACGCCTGTTGGGCGCGTCAGTTCAGGCACTTACGGATATGGGGTCGAGATGTCGCTCGCACTTGGGTATCTGAAAGGCGTTGCTGCTGGCACGGAAGTGGACGTCATGATTTTAGGCAAGCCGCATCGTGGTGTCGTCTTGTCAGAGCCGCCGTTTGATCCGAAAGGCGAAAAGCTGCGGGCGTAAAACCCGCAGCACTTCAATGGCTTACGGAATGATCCGAGTGTATTTGGTGCCCTCTAGGGTGGCACCAACGCGCAGACCTGCTTGGGCAAAGACGACAGCGATGACTGGCGCCAATGACGTGGTTGTCTCGGCGCGCAGGGTTTCACCTTGGTCACTGATCGCATATTCGAGGTCGGCACCAGCGGCCCAACCTTGCGATTGACGGAAATCAATCAACGCGTTTTGTGTCATAAAGAACAGAACGTGGCTATATTGCTGCGCTCCAATCTGCAGGCCCGCAGACCCAGAAGCCGCCGAGTAGTAATCGACGGTCGAGCCGCCAACTTGCAAAGCGCCGCGCCCGAAAGAGCCGCCAAGGCCAAGGCCAACTTCGGTTACAAGCGGCATCACCAGCATGCCCGCGGATTTTCCAGCGAGATCACGTGTGCCAGGGTAGCGGTCAAACATGAAGTTAACGGTGCTGCCAACACGGGCGTCAATTGTTGATGCGCCGTTGCCGCCGATACCGTTGCCGCACGCAGCCAAACTGGTTCCAGCCACCGCGCCAAGCGCGAATGTCCTTCGAGTGAGATGGGTCATAATACTGCCTCTATGCCTTGTTTTCAGAGGCTGTTTCCGCCTCTTTCAATTGTTACATAAACAATTTGCGCGAATCTGTCACGCATTAGATGATGGATGAGCGAAATGTGACCAAGAAAGGGGGATTTATGCCAAAAGCCTCGTTTAATTGCGGTGCGGTAACTGTCGATGTGGCTGCTCCGATATCTGCACCAAACGCCTGCCATTGTTCGCGCTGCCGCAAGCAATCGGGTCATTATTGGGCCTCGGCGGAATTTCCGAAATCTGCTGTGACGGTGACGGGCGCGGACAATGTGACGTGGTATCAAGCCTCGGAAAAGGTGCGTCGCGGGTTTTGTAAAACCTGCGGATGCTTCATGTTTTTTGATCCCTTGTTCCAAGACTGGACTGCGATTGCGATGGGGGCCTTTGACGGGCCGACCCAGTCGCAATTGGCGCTCCATATTTTTACGGATGATAAGGGCGATTATTATGGCATAACGGATGGTTTGCCCCAGAACGGTCAGTGATTAGCCGTTCAGGATCTTTGCTGCCGCAGGCGCAAAATAGGTGAGAACGCCGTCGCAACCTGCGCGTTTGAAGCACATCAGGCTTTCCATCATGACAGCGTCGCCATCGAGCCAGCCGTTTTGTGCGGCGGCTTGCAGCATCGCGTATTCGCCAGACACTTGGTAGGCAAAGGTTGGCACGCCGAACGTGTCTTTCACGCGGCGGCAAATGTCGAGGTAAGGCATGCCAGGTTTGACCATGACCATATCGGCGCCTTCCATAAGGTCACGCTCGACCAAACGCAAGGCTTCGTCTGAATTTGCGGGATCCATTTGATAGGTTTTTTTGTCGCCAGTGAGGGCAGATGATGCGCCAACCGCATCGCGGAATGGGCCGTAAAAGCTGCTGGCGTATTTGGCCGTGTAGGACAGGATCGTGACGTTCTGGTGGCGCTCGGAATCGAGAGCTGCGCGGATCGCCGCAATCCGACCATCCATCATATCCGACGGCCCAAGGATAT
>Ga0102886_1001012_pt1 | contig 11862 bp, 13 predicted proteins | sample Colrivmet1550A02_FD_84499 | JGI IMG/M metagenome (GOLD analysis project Ga0102886, IMG submission 84499) | Estuarine microbial communities from the Columbia River estuary - metaG 1550A-02 | ecosystem: Environmental > Aquatic > Marine > Intertidal zone > Estuary | place: USA: Columbia River... | reverse complement strand
TTCAATAATTAAATCTAGTTATCAATTTTATCTTCATAGAACCTTTTAATATGGTATTAAAAAACACTTTAAAAGAGCTCAGGCAAAAAAAGGGTTATACCCAAGATGATCTTGCTAAAAGTGTAAGTGTTAGCCGACAAACTATAATTTCTATTGAAAGATATAGATATAAACCAAGTTTAGAGTTGGCAATGAAGATTGCTAATGAACTGAATGTGAAAATTGAAAAGCTCTTTTATTTTGCTTAAAAGAAGATAAATAAAAAATAAACCCACTCAAATGAGTGGGTTCTTTTTTGGTGGGCCTCTCGGTCCTAAGTTCGAACTTTTTCAGAAAAATATTGAGTAAGTTTGCTTTGTGAAAAAACTGCTACTCATATTACTTTGCTTGCCAATGCTTGTATTTGGACAAGTTAATTTAAAAACTTATATTCCTGATGATAATTTTGAAAATATTTTAGAGTTTAATGGTTGGGGTGATGGTATTACTTTAAATGATAGTGTAAATACTTTAAGTGTTGAAATGTTAATGTCTTTAGACGTTTCTAATGAGAATATTTCTGACTTAACAGGCATAGAAGATTTTACTTCTTTATTGATGTTAAAGTGTTATTCTAATCCACTCACAAGCATTGATGTAAGTAATAATATTTATTTAACTGATTTAAGGTGTCAATCTAATCAACTCACAAGCCTTGATGTAAGTCAAAATACTGCTTTAAAGACTTTGTTTTGTTTTTCTAATTCTCTCACAACCCTTGATGTAAGTTCTAATACTGCTTTAACTCATTTGTATAGTCACTCTAATCAATTCATAAGCCTTGATGTGAGTCAAAATACTGATTTATATTTTTTGCAGTGTCAATCTAATCAACTCACAACCCTTGATGTAAGCACTAATACTGCTTTACAATATTTATATTGTTATTCTAATCAACTCACAAGCCTTGATGTAAGTAATGATACTACTTTAAAGGAATTGCATTGTCAAGACAATCAGCTCACAAACCTTGATCTAAGAAATGGAAATAATACAAATATGCCTACCTTCACCATATCTTTTAATGCTACAAACAATCCTAATCTTTATTGTATTAATGTAGATGATGTGTCTTGGTCAACTACAAATTGGACGGTAGCTAATGGTAGTATTAATACACAACATTACTTTAGCAACAATTGCACTAGTACGGAGATAGAAGAATATAATGCCAATAAAGGAATCCTTAAGACAATAGACTTTTTAGGAAGAGAAACAAACCAAACCAACCAACCTCTATTTTACATCTATGATGATGGAACAGTTGAAAAGAAAATAATTCTTGAATAAATAAAAACCCACTCAAATGAGTGGGTTTCTTTTTGGTGGAGCTGGGGGGTATCGAACCCCCGTCCAAACAAGGAATTAAATAACTTTCTACATGTTTATCTTATTTTGGTTTTCGAAATTAGGTTGGAAATAAGCAATCCAAACCTAATCCTTAGCTTTTTAAAGTTTTGCAAGTTTATAAAAGCAATAAACCCACTATCCTGATTTTGATTATGTTTCAAGATTTATAGGAGACAGGAAGTCCTATAAAAGAAACAAAAGCTTACGTAATTATATAAATTAGGCAGCTAAAGCGTAATTATTTTCGCCAATTAAAAATGTGAATTTTAATATTTACGAGCTAAAATACAATGCTCGACATGCTTACTACAAAACGCACTTGCAGTCAAATCCAGTCAGCCCCAATAAATTAATGAACTTTTGCAAAATTACAAAAATCACTAGTTAAGTGTTGTGCTTTTTTTACTTTTGTGCACGAAATATATATATGATTATGAAGATAGGCGTTTTAAAAGAAGAAAAAGTACCAGCTGATAAGCGTGTTCCACTAACGCCAAAGCAATGTAGAGTGCTGCTTAATACCTATCCAAGCCTTGAGATTGCAGTGAAAAGTAGTGGTATTAGGTGCTTTCATGATGAGATGTATATAGCAGAAGGAATACAAGTTGTTAATGACTTGACTGATTGTGATGTGTTGATAGGAGTGAAGGAAGTGCCAAAAAGTTTACTAATACCTAATAAAACATATTTCTTTTTCTCTCATACTATAAAGGAACAGCCTTATAATAGAGAGTTGTTATTAAAAATGATGGAGCTTAATATTAGTATGGTGGATTATGAAGTGCTAAAAAATCAGAAAGGAAAACGCCTTTTAGGATTTGGCCGTTATGCTGGGATTGTTGGCGCTTATAATGGATTTTTAACTTATGGGTTGAAATCAGGAAAGTACAACTTGAAAGCAGCTCATAATTGTGAGGATAGAGCGGAAATGGAAGGGGAGATGAGTAAGATAAAGTTAAGCAATGAAAAGATAATTGTAACAGGTAATGGTAGGGCAGGAAATGGTATTTTGGAAATAATTCAGAAAGCAAATATCAGAGAGGTTTCAAAATCAGAATTCCTAAACAAAACTTTTGATGAAGCTGTTTTTGTTCACCTTAATACTATGGATTACAATGTGAGAATTGATGGTTCCAAATCTAATAAGTCTGAATTTTATAAGCAGCCAGAATTGTATTGCTCCTCATTTATGGATTATACTAATCAAGCTGATATTTTTATTGCAGGACATTATTATAGTTCAGGTTCTCCTTATTTATTTACTAGAAAAGATGCTAAACATTCAGACTTTAACATTAAAGTTGTAGCGGATGTTTCTTGCGATATTGATGGGCCAGTTGCGTCAACTATTCTCCCTTCAACAATAGTGGACCCTATTTATGGATATAATCCAATTTCTGAAACTGAAGATAGTTTTCTTCAAGAAGGAAATATTGCTGTAATGGCTGTTGATAATTTACCTTGTGAGTTGCCAAAAGATGCCTCAGAGGATTTTGGAAATGAAATGCTCGAAAAAATACTCCCATCATTAATAATGAGTGATGATGAACAAATAATTGAAAATGCAACTATTTGCAAAAATGGTGATTTAACACCAAATTTTGAATACTTAAGAAATTACGTAAACGGAAATTAAATTGCTTTTAATTCAGCAATAGTCTCAGTAGGATTATCTGATTTAAATATAAAGCTTCCTGCGACTAATACATCAGCACCTGCATCTAATAATTTTCTTGCGTTAGATGAAGTTACCCCACCATCAATTTCTATATGAGTATTTAGACCTTGATTATTAGCCATCTGTCTAAGTTTTCTTACTTTATTGTAAGTCATTTCTTCAAACTTTTGCCCTCCAAATCCTGGATTTATTGACATTAATAAAACCATATAACATTTAGGTAAAATATCTTCTAAAACACTTACTGGAGTTGTTAAGTTTAAAACTACACCAGCTTTACACCCCGCATCTTTAATCTGAGTAAGTGTCCTGTGTAAATGTACTGTTGATTCGTAATGTACAGTAATGATATCTGCACCAACTTTTGCAAACTCCTCAATATAGCGTTCCGGCTTTTCTATCATTAGGTGTACATCAAGTGGTTTTGTTGCGTGTTTTTTTATAGCCTGAATTACTGGCATTCCATAAGATATATTTGGGACAAAATGACCATCCATTACGTCAATATGAAACCAATCAGCTTGGCTATTATTTATCATTTCACAATCTCTTTGAAGGTTTCCGAAATCTGCTGCTAATATTGAAGGTGCTATTTTGTGTGACATTTTTATTTCTTTTTTGCAAACATAGATAAAAAAAAGAGGGCTAAAAGCCCTCTTTCAATTTATCCTAAATAAGTTTTCAAGATTTTACTTCTTGATGTTTGTTTGAGTCGCCTAACAGCTTTCTCTTTAATTTGCCTAACTCTTTCTCTTGTTAAATCAAATTTCTCACCAATTTCTTCAAGAGTCATTGCATGTCCAGCATTTAATCCAAAATATGAAGAAACAACATCAGCCTCTCTAGCTGTTAAAGTATCTAAAGCTCTTCTAATTTCTTCTCTTAATGATTCTAACATTAATTGAGCATCAGGGTTTGGACTGTCTTCTGACCCCATTACATCATAAAGATTGCTATCCTCACCTTCAATTAAGGGGGCGTCCATTGATACATGCCTTCCTGTATTTTTTAATGATTGCTTAACTTCAGTAATTGAAAGTTCTACCATATCTGCAATTTCTTCAGGAGTAGGAGGTCTTTCAAATTTTTGTTCTAAAGCAGCATACGCCTTATTAATTTTATTGATAGAACCAATTTTATTAAGTGGCAACCTAACAATACGAGATTGTTCAGCTAAAGCTTGTAAAATTGACTGACGAATCCACCAAACAGCATAAGAAATAAACTTAAATCCTCTAGTTTCATCAAAACGCTTTGCAGCTTTAATAAGTCCAAGATTTCCTTCATTAATTAAATCAGGTAGAGTTAATCCTTGATTTTGATATTGCTTAGAAACAGAAACTACAAAACGTAAATTTGCTTTGGTTAATTTTTCAAGAGCTCTTTCGTCACCAGCTTTAATTTTTTGTGCTAACTCTACTTCTTCTTCAGCAGTAATTAAATCTACTCTTCCAATTTCTTGTAAGTATTTGTCAAGTGATGCAGTTTCTCTATTAGTAACCTGCTTTGTAATTTTTAGTTGCCTCATTTTTATTTTTTTTAGTTAGTAATCTTGTGCTCCATCTTTATACGAACTGTTTTGCAAAAGGTTACATTTAGTTTAAAAAAATATTATTTTTTTTCTGGCTTAGGTAAAAGCACTTTTCTTGATAACTTAAGTTTACCACTTCTTTCATCAATAGCAATCAATTTCACTTCAATTGTATCACCTTCTTTAAGTACATCCTCAACATTCTCAACTCTTTCCCAAGCTAACTCAGAAATATGAACTAATCCATCAGTGTTTGGAGCAATTCCAACAAAGGCACCATAAGGCATAATTGATTTTACTTTTCCTTTATAAATTTCACCAACTTCTGGCATAAATGCAATTGATTTAATTTTTTCAACTGCAGAATCAATACCATCTTGATCAGTTCCTAAAATCTCGACTACACCCATATCATCAATTTCTTCAATAGAAATATTTGTTCCTGTAGATGCTTGTAATTCTTGAATAATTTTTCCTCCAGGTCCAATAATCCCACCAATAGTTGATTTTGGAACTTTTAATACTACAATTTTTGGAGTTTGAGGTTTTAATTGAATTCTTGGCTCTTCAATTGTTTCAACAATTTTACCTAATATATGTAATCTACCATCTCTTGCTTGGTTTAAAGCTTTATCTAAAATTTCGTAAGATAATCCTTGTACTTTGATATCCATTTGACAAGCAGTAATACCATCAGCAGTACCACAAATTTTAAAGTCCATATCTCCTAAATGATCTTCATCACCTAAAATATCAGAAAGTACAGCATAGTTGTTTGGGTCTTTCTCATCAGAAATTAACCCCATTGCGATACCAGATACTGGTTTTTGAATTTTAACTCCAGCATCCATAAGTGCTAAAGTACCAGCACAAACAGTTGCCATTGAAGATGATCCATTTGATTCTAAAATATCCGAAACAATTCTTACTGTATAAGGATTGTCAGCAGGAATCATCTTTTTTAATGCTCTTTGTGCTAAGTTTCCGTGTCCGATTTCTCTTCTACTTACGTTAAATTTCATTCTAGCTTCTCCTGTAGAGAAAGGAGGGAAGTTGTAGTGTAAGTAGAAACTTTCATGTCCTTGATGGGTTACTCCATCTAAACGGTTTACATCAGTAGCTGAACCTAAAGTTACAGTTGTTAATGATTGAGTTTCACCCCTTGTAAATACAGCTGATCCATGTGGGCTATATAAATAATCTACTTCACACCAAATAGGTCTTATTTCAGTTGTTGCTCTTCCATCTAATCTCTTTCCTTTAGCTAACACCAGACTTCTTATCGCTTCTTTTTCAACATCATGGTAGTATACCCCAATTAATTTTGAATCATATTTTTCAACCTCATCTTCTGATAAGCTTGCAATCCAATCTGTTTTTACAGCTTTGAATTTAGTTGACCTTTCATCTTTACCTAAACCTTCCTCAGCTACAGCATAAACAGAATCATAAGTTTCTGCTTTAATTTTAGCTTTTAAATCTTCATCATGATTTTCATGACAGTATTCTCTCTTGTCAGCAGAAACACCAACTTGAGCAGCTAATGCTAACTGTGCAGCACATTGTACTTTAATTGCTTCATGTCCAATTTTGATTGCTTCAATCATTTCAGCTTCTGAAACTTCACTCATTTCTCCTTCAACCATTGCAACACTATCAGCTGATGCTCCAACCATAAGGTCAATATCTGCATTTTCTAAGTCAGCTGCTGATGGGTTAATTACATAACTTCCATTAATTCTTGCTACTCTACATTCTGAAATTGGTCCGTTAAACGGAATATCAGAAAGTGCAATTGCAGTAGAAGCAGCAAGTGCAGCTAAAGCATCAGGCTTTACATTAGGGTCATGTGAGTTTAAAGATATCATAATCTGCACCTCAGCATGATAATCACTAGGAAACATAGGTCTTAATATTCTATCAACCAATCTCATTACCAATATTTCTTGGTCAGTTGGTCTTCCTTCTCTTTTTAAGAATCCTCCAGGGAATCTTCCATCAGCAGCAAATTTCTCTCTATAGTCTACTGTTAATGGTAAAAAATCTACTCCTTCTCTAGCTTCAAAACTAGAAACTACAGTTGCAAGCATATGAGTGTTACCCATTCTTAATTCAACTGAACCGTGTGCTTGTTTTGCTAATTTTCCTGTTGAGATAGAAATTTCTCTTCCATCTTCTAACTTAATAATTTGTTTTTCTTCTTTTATCATCTTGTTTTCTTTGTTTATAAATTAAAAAAGGCAATAAAACTATTGCCTTTTTTGAGTTTGTTTGTCTTTTTATTATCTTCTTAGACCTAAATCCTTAACTAACTTTCTATAAGCTAAGATGTCTTTTCCTTTTAAGTAGTCTAATAATTTTCTTCTTTTACCAACCATTAATTGTAATGATCTTTGTGTTCCGTAATCTTTACGGTTGCTTTTTAAGTGCTCAGTTAAATCAGATATTTTCTTAGTAAATAATGCTACTTGAGAGTAAACTGACCCTGAATCTTTGGCGTCTTTACCAAATTCTTTGAAAATGTTTTCTTTTTTTTGTGTTGTTAAGCTCATGTTTTTCTTTTTAAAACCTCTTTATTTTATGGGCTGCAAATTTAGTAAAATATTTAATAAATTGCTTTTTTATAATTTATTTATTTTTTGATAATTCTGAAGAGTTGTGAAAGTTTTTCTTTTAATTCTTTTCTGTCAATAATCATATCAATAAAACCATGTTCTTGTAAGAATTCTGATGTTTGGAATCCTTCAGGTAAATCTTTACCAATAGTTTCTTTAACTACTTTAGGTCCTGCAAATCCAATTAGTGCATTTGGCTCTGCTATATTCATATCTCCAAGCATTGAAAATGATGCAGTTGCTCCTCCAAAAGTAGGGTCGGTACATAATGAAATATAAGGTAACCCAGCTTTTCCAAGTTGTGCAAGTTTTGCTGATGTTTTTGCTAATTGCATTAATGATATTGCTGCTTCCATCATTCTTGCTCCACCTGATTTTGAGATAATAATCATTGGATGTTTGTTCTCTCTTGAATAGTCAATTGCTCTAGCAATTTTCTCTCCAACCACCGATCCCATTGATCCTCCAATAAATTTGAAATCCATACTTGCAATTACAACTGTTTCTCCTTTTAGTTTTCCATGTGCAGTTCTTACAGCATCTTTCAATCCTGTATTTTTCTGCATTGATTTTACTCTATCAGTATATTTTTTCTTGTCAGAAAACTTTAAAGGATCTAGTGAAGTCATGTTTGCATCAAGCTCAGTAAATTTATTGTTATCAAATAATAATTCAAAATATTCTTTTGAGCCAATTCTAGAATGGTAATTACAATTAACACAACAATGAGAATTCTGTTGATGTTCTTCTGTAGTGATAATTCTTTTACACTTTGGACATTTGTACCAAAGCCCATCAGGAGTTTCTTTTTTCTGATGAGTTTCAGTAGTAATTCCTTCTTTTATTCTTTTAAACCAACCCATATTATGCGTTTGTATTTATGTTATTTAAATCATTAAATGATCTTGTTAATCTTGTTTTAAAAGTAAGCTCAGCCTCTCTTAAATATTTTCTAGGATCATAATACTTTTTATTTGGTTTTTCTTCTCCCTCAGGGTTTCCAATTTGAGTTTTTACATAATCATTTTTAGCTAAAAAGTAATCTCTTACTCCTTCAGTGAATCCCCATTGTAAATCAGTGTCAATGTTCATTTTGATTACACCATAGCCTATAGCTTCAGTAATTTCTGCTTGACTCGATCCTGAACCACCATGAAACACAAAATTAATTGGCTGCTTTTCAGTTCCAAATTTTTCTTCAATAAATTTTTGGGAATTATCAAGAATTTTTGGGGTCAGCATTACATTTCCTGGCTTGTATACTCCATGTACATTTCCAAAGGCAGCAGCAATAGTGAATTTATCACTTATTTTCATTAATTCTTCATAAGCATAAGCTACCTCTTCAGGTTGAGTGTATAGTTTAGAAACATCAACATCAGTGTTGTCAACTCCATCTTCTTCTCCACCTGTAATTCCTAATTCAATTTCTAAAGTCATGTCAATAGCACTCATTCTTTTTAAGTACTGTTTACATAATTCAATATTTTCTTCTAAAGGTTCTTCCGACAAATCAATCATGTGAGAAGAATATAAAGGTTTTCCGTATGCTGCATAGAATTCTTCACCTGCTTCCAATAGCCCATCAATCCAAGGTAATAATTTTTTTGCGGCATGGTCAGTATGTAAAATGATACTTGCTCCATAAAGTTCTGCCATCTGATGAACATGCATTGCTCCAGAAATTCCTCCTGCAATAGCTGCTTCATGATTTTCATTAGACAGCCCTTTTCCAGCATAAAAAACACAACCCCCATTTGAGAACTGAACTATAGAAGGTGAATTTAATTCTGCTGATGTTTCGAGAACAGCATTGACTGTACTTGTATTACTAACATTTACAGCTGGTAAAGCATATTTATTTAGTTTTGCATCTGCAAATACTTCTTGTAATTCTTCTCCTGTAAGTACTCCTGCTTTAAATTTAGACATTAGATTTTTTATTTTTAAATTTGGAAGAACAAAATTATAAGATTGTTGTTAATTTGAGCACGGATTTTACAATAATTTCATATTATTGATTATTAATAAAAAACAAAGCTAGTGATTACTAAAAATCAGATTAAATTTATAAAGAGTTTGTCTCTTAAAAAGAACAGAATAAAGGAGCAATTATTTATAGCTGAAGGGGAGAAGGTAGTTTCAGAACTATTAAGGTCAGATTTTGAAATTAAAAATATTTATGCAACAAAAGAATGGAAAGTAAGTAATGATAATATTACTCAAATTAGTAATGCAGAGTTGCAAAGAATTAGCAACTTAAAATCTCCTAATAAGGTATTAGCAGTTGTTCAGTTTAAGATTCATAAAATTATAAAACATGACGGGATAACTCTTGTTTTAGACGATATAAATGATCCAGGAAATTTAGGTACAATCATTAGAATGTGTGACTGGTTTGGTGTAAAACAAATTATTTGTTCTAAAAATACGGTTGATATATTTAATCCTAAAGTTGTGCAATCTGCAATGGGTTCTGCATTTAGAGTGCAAGTTAATTATACTGACTTAGAAAATTATTTATCAGAGATTAAAACACCAATATATGGCGCTTTTATGGATGGTAAGAATCTAAAAGAAGTTAAGCTTCCTAAATCTGCTCATTTAGTATTGGGTAATGAAGCAAATGGAATTTCTGCTGAAATTAATAAATTAATTACAGATAAAGTTGCAATAAAAAATATTGGAAATAGTGCAGAATCATTAAATGTAGCGGTTGCTACTTCAATTTTATTGCATGTGTTTTGTGATTAATCTTTCCCAGATCTAAATTGCTCTTACCACCTCAATCCTTCCCAGCCACATTCATTGCAAACATATCGTCTAGCATCAAACATTCTGAAAGTAAAATGGTGTATTAGTTGATCTTTTTGTGTTCTTCTAACTCTATTTAAAGCTGCATGGCAATCGGGGCAATAATTATTGCAATTTCCATCAGATTGTTTTTTTCCTAGTTCTAGATATCGCACAAAAAATAATAGTATAAGATACGCTATTACTAGAAGGAATGCTAATAAAAATTGATCCATTAAGTGGTGGTTTTTTGTTGGTGCTACTTACTTTTCGTGAGCAATATTACAAAAATTCCAGCAGTTTTTTTAACAAATGTAAAAAATCTGGCTTAATAATTAACTAATTAAGATGAAAACAATTTTAATTTATTCAAAAGTAAACGAAAGCATCCAGCCGTTTGTTGTTAATCTGTTAAGTGATTGAGTGTAAACAGATTCGTCCTTTGAAAGCAAGTTAAGTAATCCGTAAGATAATTTTATTTGTGGAGAGAATTTAAAGTATTCTAAGTAAAAATCTAAACCAAAACCAATTTCACCCATTAAATCATTTTTTTTCAATTTTACAATTTCCTGCCCTTCATCATCAATTTTATCTTGAGAAGCAATATCCATACTGTACTTTAATCCTCCAATTACATAAGTTCTGAAATTATTATATCTGGCAGATTTGTATTTAATGTAAATCGGAAAATCAATGAGTGTAGATTCTATTCTTTTGATGTGCTCATCATCTTTTTGTTCCTCATCTATAAATCCATAATATAAATGTCTTTCTCCAAAAACTAAAGTTGGAACAAATCTTAAATCTGTATATTTTCCAATTCTGAGGTTAGATACAATACCCAAATTAAATCCTTTTTGACTTTTTGAATGAAGCGTTTTTAAAGTGTCATTTGTAATAGTATTCGAATTCTTCTGCATGTTAAAATTCAAATCATTTATTCCTAGCGTAAAACCAAAATGTAATTTTTTGTAATCGTATTGTATTAAGTTTTGTGCTCTTTTATTCCTTTGAGCTTTAGAGGTAAGTGTCCCTAAAAACAAGGCAAGTAAAAGGAAATATGTAGTGAGTTTTTGCATCAGCCCCTTAACGAATTCTGTTTTATTTTATTGCAATATAAAGTGATACAATTCCAAATGTGAGAGGGATGTGCTTACAATCTTTAAACCCTACATTTTTCAGTTCAACAATAAACTTTTCTCCTGATGGAAAAGCATCAACAGATTCTGGGAGATAAGAATATGCTGATTTGTCCTTAGAAATCCAAGCCCCAATAGTTGGCAAAACATGATGAAAATACAATGTATATAATTGTTTTAATGGAAAATATTTTGGAGTAGAAGGCTCTAAAATTACTACTATTCCATCCTTATTTAAAACTCTTTTCATTTCTGACAAACCTTTATTAAGATTCTCAAAATTCCTAACTCCAAATCCTGCTGTAATAGCATCAAATGTATTGTCATTAAAAGGTAAGCTCTCAGAGTCTGCTAATTGAAGAGAAATTCTGTTATTTAGGTTTTTCTTCCTTACTTTCTCAATTCCAACATTTAGCATTCCTTGTGAAATATCTATGCCAGTAATTTTTGCATCTGTATATTTTGCTGCACTTACTGCAAAATCTCCTGTTCCAGTTGCAATGTCAAGTATTGATTTAGGATTATTTGTTAGCTTTTTAATTGCGATTTTACGCCAAACATTATCCATTCCTAATGATAATGAATGATTTAAAAAATCGTAACTATTGGCGATATTATCAAACATTTCAGAAACTTGTTTTTTCTTGCTTTCTGAACTATTGTAAGGCGTCACTTTTGACATTAATTAATATATTTTTTTGCTTCAGTAAGCAATTT
>Ga0102886_1000988_pt1 | contig 11962 bp, 8 predicted proteins | sample Colrivmet1550A02_FD_84499 | JGI IMG/M metagenome (GOLD analysis project Ga0102886, IMG submission 84499) | Estuarine microbial communities from the Columbia River estuary - metaG 1550A-02 | ecosystem: Environmental > Aquatic > Marine > Intertidal zone > Estuary | place: USA: Columbia River... | reverse complement strand
TGACTTGAATAATCTAGAGCCATCACACCCACATTATTTAGAGGGAGTTGCAACGGACCTACACATTGTTGTTTGGCAACTTTCCCCCCTACACAACGGTCCACTTTATTGGTGAGCCAATCTTTACATGCAACGGATTCAAGCTTTAAAACGTTCTCAAGATAGGTTTGAAATAAACTACTGACGTAATCAGCAGATTTATAATTTCTGACAATAGTTTTATCCTCTAAAATTGTTTTAGGAGAACTTCCAAACATATCTTCTAAATTAAAATCCATAGGTTTATTCCCTGTAGATTTTGATTCGAATACAAAACGATGATCGCCTGTAACATCGCCTACAGTATACATAGGGGAACGTTCTCTGTCCGCAATTTTCTGTAAGGTCTCAATATGTTTTTCAGCAATCACAAGACCCATTCGTTCTTGAGATTCGTTGCCGATTAATTCTTTATTAGATAGGGTAGGGTCTCCAACAGGAAGTTGATCTAAATCGATATGTCCACCAGTATCTTCGACCAATTCTGACAAGCAATTTAAATGTCCACCTGCTCCATGATCGTGAATTGAAACAATAAAATTTTCTTCACTTTCAATCATACCACGAACGGCATTGGCGGCACGTTTTTGCATTTCAGGATTAGAACGTTGTACGGCGTTTAATTCAATTCCGCTTGATAAAGCTCCTGTGTCTGCTGATGATACAGCAGCGCCACCCATTCCAATGCGGTAATTTTCACCTCCTAAAATAACGATTTTATCATTTGTCTTAGGAATGTCTTTGAGTGCCTGATTGGCTTTTCCATAGCCAATACCCCCGGCTTGCATTATGACTTTATCAAATCCTAAACGTTGGGCGTCTTCTTGGTGCTCAAAAGTGAGTACTGAACCACAAATAAGAGGTTGTCCAAATTTATTACCAAAGTCTGATGCGCCATTAGAAGCTTTGATCAAAATGTCCACAGGAGTTTGATAAAGCCAGTCCCTTTCTTTAAATCCAGCTTCCCAAGGCCTGTTTTCATTTAATCGAGAGTACGAGGTCATATAAACCGCCGTTCCTGCTAATGGGAGCGATCCTTTTCCACCAGCGAGTCGGTCTCTAATTTCACCTCCAGACCCCGTTGCAGCTCCATTAAAAGGTTCTACAGTGGTGGGAAAATTATGAGTTTCTGCCTTGATAGAAATTACAGATTCAAAATCTTCTGTAGTATAAAAATCAGGTTTATCAGCACTTTTAGGTGCAAATTGTTCCGCAACAGGTCCTTTGATAAAAGCTACGTTATCTTTGTATGCCGACACGATGCTGTTAGGGTGTTGTTTGGACGTTTCTTTTATAAGCTTGAAAAGAGAAGTTGGCTTTTCTTCTCCATCAATAACAAAGGTGCCATTAAATATTTTATGACGGCAATGCTCCGAATTGACTTGTGAAAATCCAAAAACTTCTGAGTCGGTGAGGTGGCGCCCAATTTTTTCACTGACTTGATTCAGATATGCCACCTCATCATCATTTAAAGAGAGTCCTTCTTGTTGGTTATAAGCAGAAATATCTGTAATGTTTAAAATGGGTTCTGGGGTGATGTCAATTTCAAAACTCTGTTGGTGTAAGCCTTTAAATTTTTCAGAGATCATCGGGTCAAAGTCAGAAAAATCACTTCCTATGGCACTAAATTCTTCAATTCGAATAATGCCTTCTATGCCCATGTTTTGAGTAATCTCAACGGCATTTGTACTCCAAGGGGTAATCATCGCTGCACGTGGACCTACAAAATTTGAATTGAGCGTTGTCTGTTCTATTTTTGGTTGGTCACCAAAAAGCCATTGGAGTTTGGCAATGGTTTCGGGAGTTAAATCGCTTACAGTTTGAACTGCAAACACTTTTATATCTGGGGTTCCAAAGAAATGAATCATTCGTTTTATTTTGGATATTATTCGATCCAACAAATCTAATGATTTTAAGAGTATTTTGGAATAATTTTATTTTCTAATTTATGGAGTTATTCACCAGTTTTAAACATCTGTAATACGGGTTCTAAAACTTAATTTGAACTGAATTATTGACGGATTAATTTTTTCACCTGAACCCCAAAATTATGAGTCATTCTCACAATGTATAGACCGGAACTTAAAATCGAAATGTCTAACGACTTTGTACGATTTTTTAGAAGCGTATCTATGATTAATTCTCCTGTAATAGAAAACACTTCAACCTTTAAAAAAGACGTTGAGTTAAAAAATAATTGATTTGATTTAACAGGGTTAGGGAAGAATGAAAAACTATTTTCTTCAATGTTGTTGATGCCAAAAGTTGTTGAGTGCGACCCTAAGTCTGTGATATTATTAATTCCAGAAGCGTCCCATTCCCCAGCTAAATTAAATGCGGTGGTTGGATTGCTAACCGTTGATTTTCTTCTGTAAGTTTCATCAGAAAAATCATTAGTACCACCAAAGTTTCCAAAAATATCGATGAGCACTCCATTTTTAAATAATCCAACAGGGTCATCTCCGTTAAAAGACATGGCATCTCCACTAGAAAGCTGATTAGCAAGGGCTACTATTTCAGCCGAAGAATTACCTCTTGAAATGACGTGTACGTTTTCGTGGGCTAGAGTTCCTGTTAATTGCAGCGCGGTTCCATAAGCACCATTACTGTTTACATCTCTTGCAATTGTATAAGGACTTAGGTTTATTAAATTACCAGTAAAATTTGCAATTTCTATGGCTTTATTGTTACCGTCTTCAACATATTCTGAGATAAAAAGTTCATTTGGTGTCGAAGTCCCTTCATTAGTTGTTTCGCAACTTTGATTGCTACTTGGAGCTGTATTGAGCGCTGCGTCTTTTGAGAAAACGGTAAAACAAAACTCTGTATTTGCTGCCAAACCAGTGACCGTAATTGAAGTGTTTGATGTACTTACAGTATTGGTGCCATCTACATAAATATCATAAGAGGTTACATCTATATTATCCGTTCCAGCTGTCCAGCTCAAATCAATAGAATTTACTGTTGGGTTAGATGCGGTGAGGTTTGTTGCGGCGGTTGGTGCTTCTGTATCGGTCACAGGATTCCAAATCATGGAAGCATATTCTGGATGGTCCACAAATGGGTTTGCATTATTTTGAAAGTCGTATGCAGCATTATTTCGATCGCGTTCGCGCTGATCGACAGGATCCACGTTATTATGCCAATCTAATAATAACTCTATAGCCCAAGGGAAAAAGGCGTTCTCATTTTCATTAGAACCATCAAACATTGCAAAACTTGAGTAGCTTTTTACAGTATCTTCATAACGTACTGCAAAGTAGAGCAGTGCTCTTGCGATATCGCCTTTAAATTCATCTATGGGTTCAAATACAGTTCCGGAATATCCAGACATGGCGCTTGATCCTCTTTTAGAGCCATTAGTTGAAGTCCAATTTGTGGAAGCAACATTTCCAAAAACAAGTGAACCTCTAAAGTTATTCACACGACCATCAGAAGGAATGACGTGATGAATGTCACTTTGCATTGGAAAGGCGCTGTTAAAGGAAGACTGTGGCACAAGGTGTTCTCTGTTGTAGCAGTCGCCTTCAGAATTTTGATTTCCACACTGGTTATTTCCATGTGTATAGTTGTAAGAGTCTGGTCCAAATGGTTTTTCTGAATACATATCTAAAATAGTCCCATCATTTTCATAATTAGTTCCTGAGCTTACCGCTGTATCAGAGTGGGTGTCCTCATAACCATTAGAACCGCTTATGCCATCTCCGTCATATAATTGGTCGTAAGAACGAGATTGATGCCCGTTGGTTGTTATTGTTTTTAATTGTGATTTCAAGGCATAGCCTGTTAATCCGTTAGCAGAATCGTAATAGTTTGTTGGAATTTGTCCGTAAGAAAGGCTTGAAAGAAGAGCAGCCAGAATGTATAAGTGCTTCATAATATCTTAAATTGAAAAATAAATTCGTTATTTTTTTTCTAGTAACGCCATGTAAAAACCATCAAATCCAGTCTCGTGCGCGAGTATTTTTCTGTCTTTTATAAATGTAAAATCTTTTCCAGATTCTGATTTTAAAAACGTTTTAATTTGAGTTTCATTTTCAGAAGGCAATACAGAACAAGTTGCATATACCATTTTTCCAGCAGGCTTTACCATTTTTGAATACTGTTGCAAAACGTCTTGTTGAGTCTCGCGGATTCGGTCTATAAATTCAGGTTCTAACTTCCATTTTGAATCTGGATTTCGTCTTAAAACTCCCAAACCAGAACACGGAGCATCGATCAATAAACGGTCGGCTTTTCCGTATAGTTTTTTGATTGGTTTTGTGGAGTCAATCACTTTCATATCAATATTATGGGCACCATCACGACGGGCTCTAATTTTTAGTTTTTTTAGTTTACTTTCGTAAATATCCATTGCTACTACGGAGCCTTTATTTTCCATTAAAGCTGAAAGGTGTAAGGTTTTTCCGCCCGCACCTGCACAACAGTCTACTACTTTCATCCCTGGCTTCACATCTAAAAAGTCGGCCACTAATTGAGATGAAGCATCTTGAACTTCAAACCAACCATCTTTAAATGCTTCTGTTGTAAATACATTGGTGCGTTCTTTGAGTTGTAATGCGTATGGATAGCCTTCAATTTCGATGGTTTCTATGCCTGCAGATTCGAGTTTTAGTTTTAAATCTGCTTTAGATGTTTTTAAGGTGTTTGTTCTTAAAATGACATTGGCTTGTTTATTTTGCATGGCCATTTCTTTGGTCCATTTGGCTTCGCCCAATTCTTTAACCCCTAATTCATCAATCCAATCGGGGATGGATTCACGAAACTTACGGTCTTTAGCAAGCTCGTCAAAGCGGCCTTTGATTTTACGTGAAGGTGTGCCTTCAAAATATTTCCAATCGGGTAGTTTTACACCTTTTAAGGTTGCCCATACCGCAAATAGTCGCCAAGCATCGTCTCTACTAAATGGTTCCTTGATTTGTGCAATTTCAGCGTATAAACGTTTCCAACGTACAATGTCATAGGTGGTTTCTGCTACAAAGCCACGGTCGCGACTTCCCCAGCGTTTATCACGTTTTAATAATTTTTGAATAACCTTATCAGCATACTCTCTTTCGTTAAATATCAGTAAAAGTCCGTCAATGACCGCAAAACATAAGTTTCTGTGTAAACGCATAAGTAAATTAGTTGTGGCTGCAAAGTTACGTTTAATAATGCTAATTATTACAGATAATATGTATATTGAAAATTCAATTTTTATAAATATAAACGACTATGAAATACGCATTCATAATTGGGATGTTTATCTTTTTTTTTACGGGGTGTAAGGATGCTATGAAAACACATTCTAATCAATTTTCTGAAGTGATTATTGAATCTATTATTGAAGATTCTCTTCTAAATATCAGAGCTTTAGAAATTGACAAACATACATTAAAAGCCGTGTCATCTATTGGAGATGTCTATACCTATGATACGAAAACAAACCAAATTCAAGTTGAAAGAATTGTGAAAGATACACTTAATTTTCGTGCATCGGCAATCGTAAACGATTCGTATTTTGTATTGAGTATTGGTAGTCCAGCCTATTTGTTTAAGGATAAGGAATTGGTATATAAAGAAACAAATCATGATGTTTTTTACGATGCTCTTCATTTTTGGAATTCAAAAGAAGGTATTGCGATTGGCGATCCAATAGATGGCTGTATAAGCGTTGTGATTACAAGAGATGGAGGACAGACTTGGAAAAAAATGCCTTGTGAATCATTACCACCAGCATTGGAAGGAGAAGCGGCTTTTGCAGCAAGTGATACGAATATTGCTATTGTAGGTAATGACACTTGGGTTGCTACAGGTGGACGCTCGAGTCGTGTGTTATATTCTTTAGATAAAGGCCATTCCTGGGAGGTTTTTGAGACACCAATTGTTCAAGGGCTAGAAACGACCGGGATGTATTCTATTGATTTTTATGACGCATTAAATGGATTTGCTATTGGGGGTGATTATACAAAATCTAAAAATTCATATTCAAACAAAATCCGAACCAATGATAGTGGATCAACATGGGAAGTGGTGGCACAGGATCAAAGCCCTGGGTATCGAAGTTGTGTTCAGTATGTTCCCAATAGCAATGCAAAGGGGTTGGTAGCTGTGGGATTTGAAGGAGTTGATTACAGTTCAGATGCTGGTAGTACTTGGAAACACCTTAGCGATAAAGGGTTTTATACCCTACGATTTTTAAATGATAGTATTGCTTTTGCTGCTGGAAAGGGGAAATTATCTAAACTAACGTTTAGGAAATAGACAATAAAACGCATTTCATTTAAGTTCTGAATTTTTACTGAAAAGACTGCATGGATACAAGGTTGTTGTAAACTCCTTTTTTGTCTAAGAGTTCTTTGTGTTTTCCTTGTTCTACAATTTGCCCTTTTTGCATCACAATGATTTCGTCAGCATTTTGAATTGTTGAAAGTCTGTGTGCTATGACAATAGATGTTCTATTCTTCATCATGTTTTCTAAGGCGACTTGTACTAAGCGTTCACTTTCTGTGTCTAGAGCAGACGTTGCTTCGTCTAAAATCATGATGGGAGGATTTTTTAAGACGGCTCTTGCGATGCTCAAACGTTGTTTTTGACCCCCAGATAATTTATTACCTGAATCCCCAATATTTGTATTCATGCCATCCGGTAAGTCTTTTACAAACTCCCACGCATTGGCAATTTCTAAGGCTTTTAAAACCTCTTCGTCAGTGGCATCTTCTTTGCCTAAACGTACATTATTTTTAATAGTGTCATTGAACAAAATAGAGTCTTGTGTGACCAAGCCCATCAAGTTACGTAAGGAGTGTTTAGTAAGTTTGCGAATATCTTTACCATCAATATCTATCTGTCCTTTATTCACATCGTAGAATCGAGTCACTAAATTGGCTATGGTTGATTTTCCACTTCCAGATTGTCCTACAAGTGCTACGGATTTGCCTTTAGGCACAGAAATAGAAAAGTTTTTCAGAACATATTCATCTTCATATTTAAAACTAATATTTTTTATTTCAATACCAGTTTTAAAATCATTTTTAGTTTGAGCATCAGAATTGTCTTTTAAGGGTGATTCTGAGTTTAGAATTTCCATAACACGCTCTGCAGCAGCATTCCCTCGTTTGACGCCATAGCTTGCTTTGCTAATAGCCTTGGCAGGAGTCAAAATGTTATAGGCTAATCCCATGTAAACTAAGAATAAACTTGCATCTAATGTTTTTTCATTTAACACCATATTTCCTCCGTACCATAATAAAACAGCAATAACTGTGATGCCTAAAAACTCACTTGTTGGACCTGCTAGATTTTGTTTGTTTAATAATTTGTTTGAAAACTTATAAAACCTTGTGGTAGAAGATTGAAATTTATCACTAAAAATATTTTCCCCGTTAAATCCTTTAATGACTTTAAGGCCTGAAAGTGTTTCATCAACTACAGAAAGAAAAAAACCTTGTTCTTTTTGAACTTTATTTGAATTTCGTTTTAATGATTTTCCAATGAGTGAAATAATAAATCCAGAAATTGGGATGAAGATTAACACAAAAATTGAAAGTTTTGGACTGATTAAAAACATAGATACAATCGTAAATAGAATTGTGAGAGGTTCTCTTACAATCAGTTCTAAAATAGATAAAAACGAATGTTGTATTTCTAATACATCTGTTGAGATTCTTGACATGGTATCGCCTTTTCGTTTTTCGGAGTAAAAAGCTAAAGGAAGACTAGTTATTTTGTCATATAATTCATTTCTCATATCTTTTAAGACGCCATTTCTCAAGAAGGTGATGAAGAACATTGCTAAGTAACTGAAGAGGTTTTTTAATAAAAATGAACTGATTACAAACCCCACCATAAAAATTAGAACATCGTCATTTCCTTCAGATTTTTTTAGAGTGATAAAATAGTTGAGATAGTCTTCTCCATAAGATGTTAAATCTGTAAACCCTTCCCATTTGGGCTTAATAAAAAGTGCTTCTGAATCTCCAAATAGTACTTTAAGCATTGGAAATAATGAGATCATAGATAAGGTTCCGAAAAAGGCATAAAAAACATTACAAATAATATTTAGTATTGCATAAAATTTATAAGGAATTGCGTAGCGAAAGATGGGTTTTAAATAATTCATCAGATTAATTTCATATCTTCAATTATAGCATCAATTTTAGCATCTAGTGCATTTTCTGTTTGAGAAAACTCTTCTGTATTAGACAAGTTAGTATTTACGCTAATATAAAACTTTATTTTAGGTTCTGTACCACTTGGGCGCAATGCTACTTTACTACCATCTTCTGTAGTGTAAATTAACACATCGGATTTTGGTATTGAAATAGGTTCCGTCCTTTTAGCTTCTAAGTTTTTACAAATAGAGAGTTTAAAATCTTCTACAGTCACCACTTTTGAACCGTTTATAGTAGAAACCGGATTGTTTCGAGCCGACTCCATAATGTTTTTAATTTCTTGGCTACCTTCAATACCTTTTTTGGTGATCGAAATTAAGCGTTCTTTATAAAATCCATGTTCAACATAGGTATTGACCAATTCATTAAAAAATGAGCTGCCATTTGCTTTGGTGTAAGCTGCAATTTCACAAGCCAATAGAGTAGAGGTGACGGCATCTTTGTCACGCACAAAATCTCCGACCATAAAACCAAAACTTTCTTCGCCTCCGCCAATGAAATCCATATTTGGAAAGTCTTTAATCATCTTAGCAATCCACTTAAATCCTGTAAGTCCAATTTTACATTCAACTCCATAGGCCTCCACAAGTTTTGGGAGCATCGGAGAGGATACAATTGTAGATCCTACAAATTGATTGCCGTTAATCGTACCATTATTTTTCCAAAGATCTAATAAAAACTTTGTCATCATCACCATGGTTTGATTTCCATTGAGCATGACCATTTTGTTGTCAAAATTACGCACTGCAATTCCGAGACGATCACAATCTGGATCGGTTCCAATCACGATATCAGCATCGACTTCCTCTGCCAATTCTAACGCCAACTTTAAAGCTTCAGGTTCTTCAGGGTTTGGCGACTTCACTGTTGGGAAATCACCATCAGGGATAGATTGTGCTTCTACAAGGTTTACATTCGTATAGCCCGCACGCTTCAACGTTTCTGGAACAGCTGTAATAGACGTGCCATGTAAGGCTGTAAATACAACAGAAACATTTTCTCTTGATTTAGGGATATTTACTTCTAAACTTCCGTTTTTAACTGCTGCATTTATAAAGACATCATCAACATCTTTGCCGATTAAATGAATCAATTCTTCATTTGCAGAAAAATTAATATCCGTGTATTCTAAAGAATTTATAATGTTGATGATTTCGCTATCATATGGTGGTACGAGTTGTCCACCATCTTCCCAATACACTTTATAGCCATTGTATTCTGGAGGGTTATGGGAAGCTGTTAAAACAATTCCACATTGACAGCCTAAGTGTTTAAGAGCAAAAGATAATTCTGGTGTGGCACGAAGGTCTTCAAATAAAAACACTTCGATATTATTAGCAGAAAAGACATCAGCTACAATTTTAGCAAAGGATTGGCTGTTGTGTCTACAATCAAAAGCAATCACTACTTTTATGGGTTGATTTGGATAAGTTTGATGTAAATAATTACAAAGTCCTTGTGTGTTTTTTCCGAGGGTGTATTTGTTAATTCGGTTGGTGCCAACGCCCATAACGCCACGCATACCCCCTGTTCCAAATTCTAAGCTTTTATAGAAACTATCGTTAAGCTCATCTAGGTTGGTTCCTTGGAGTTCTTCGATTGTCTTTTTGGTGTCATCATCAAAAAAAGGGGATAACCAAGTGGTTAAGTTTTCTTGAATATGTAAATCTGTATTAGACATGTAAAAAATATTTTGTGCAAATGTAAATATTTGCGAACATTTATGAATTATTTTAAGAGCTTTTTAAGGATATTTTAAGCATCTGTAGCTTCGGAGATGAGGTAACGCCCTTTATTCTGTCTGGATTGGAGTACTATTTCACCTAAAAAACCTGCTACAAAAAACTGAGTTCCAATGACCATTGTTGTTAAAGCGATGAAAAATTCGGGTCTGTTAGCTATCAAACGTCCTGATGGATTTAGGAATAACTTGTCTATTCCTAAATAAGAGGCAAACCCCAATCCAATCATAAACATGATGACTCCGAGCAGTCCAAAAAAGTGCATGGGGCGTCTTCCAAACTTTGAGATAAACCATATTGTAATCAAATCTAAAAATCCATTTATAAACCGTTCCATGCCAAATTTTGTTTTTCCGTATTTTCTTGCTTGATGAATGACTACTTTTTCTACAATGTTCGTAAAGCCTGCATTGACTGCTAACACGGGAATATAGCGGTGCATTTCTCCATAAACTTCAATAGTTTTTACAACGTCTTTACGGAATGCTTTTAAACCACAGTTGAAGTCGTGAAGGGAGAGCCCAGATAATTTTCTAGCGGCCCAATTAAATAATTTTGATGGTAGGTTTTTAGCAAAAAAGGAATCGTAGCGTTTCTTTTTCCAGCCACAAACAATGTCGTGGCCTTGTTCTTTTACAAGATTATATAGCTCAGGAATTTCATTTGGACTGTCTTGTAAATCGGCATCCATTGTGATAACAACTTCGCCTTTGGTTTTTGTAAACCCTGCGTGCAAGGCTTGAGACTTCCCAAAGTTTTTTGAAAATCTGAGTCCTAAAACCGATGTGTTTTTGTTGCAAAGTTTTTGGATCACCTCCCAAGAATTGTCGGAGCTCCCATCATCAATAAAAAGAATTTCATATGAAAATTGATTGGATTGCATCACAGACACAATCCAATCGTGTAATTCTTCTAAAGAATCTTGTTCATTAAGTAGTGGTATAACTACTGATATATCCATTCTATTTAATATTGAGAGTCAAAAGTAAAGAATTTAAGCCTCTTTATCGTCAGTTTTCTTGACGATTAATGCGACGATCAGTCCAATTACTGCATAAAATGCCAATCTAAAAGCAAATGCTTGGCTTTGCATTCCTAACGAAAAGTTGTCTTTTTTAGCAGCTTCTTCTAAGGCAGCCTGCATTGCTTCTTGAGGCATTCCGAAACGTTCCATAGTCTGCTTAGTTATGAGTAATATTTGCTCGTTCAAGTAGGTGGCTGCTTCTGGGTCAATAAAAGTGAAAACGGCAATTCCTATGACTGTAGCAATAAAAGTTCCAATAGCAATAGTAATAAAATAAGAAGTAAATGCTTGTTTGAAGCTGATTAAACCATTTAAAATTTTTCTAGATTTTATGGCAGATATCACCCCGAAAGCAACGACTACAAAAAATAAAATAATTCCTAGCCACCACTCTGTAAATAAGTCAAGGTTGATAGCGTAAATTAAAACAGTGATAATTGATAAGGCTGCCCCTAGGTAAAGACCGTAGTTTGTTGCGGATGATTTTGTAGTTAATTCCATAGTTTTTGTTGGTTTAGTTTGATTTATATACATAAGACACAGATTTCAAAGATATGTTACATTTTTAATTAAAAAAATAAAATAAATAAACTGTTGTAGATTTGCAAAAAATATATAAATTTGCAACTCGAAAAATCGAATTTAATAGTCAACACGATGAAAAAAGATATACACCCAGATAATTATAGAGTAGTAGCATTTAAAGATATGTCAAATGAAGACGTGTTTTTAACAAAGTCAACTGCAGACACTAACGAAACTTTAGAAGTTGATGGTGTAGAATATCCATTAATAAAGATGGAAATATCCAGAACATCTCATCCGTACTACACTGGTAAATCTAAATTAGTAGATACAGCAGGACGTATCGATAAGTTCAAAACTAAATACGCAAAATTCAAGAAATAATTTTTTTCTTTTAATTATACTACAAAAGCCTTTCAACTATTGAAAGGCTTTTCTTATTTTTACATAAAGCTTTCGTATGAATTATATACTTTTTG
>Ga0102886_1000987_pt1 | contig 11977 bp, 10 predicted proteins | sample Colrivmet1550A02_FD_84499 | JGI IMG/M metagenome (GOLD analysis project Ga0102886, IMG submission 84499) | Estuarine microbial communities from the Columbia River estuary - metaG 1550A-02 | ecosystem: Environmental > Aquatic > Marine > Intertidal zone > Estuary | place: USA: Columbia River... | reverse complement strand
GCCGCTATTTCAGGGCTGGAAACCTTCACCCTGGCCGATGCGCCAGAGGAGGAGGAAGACGAGCGTCAGCATGGTGATTTGTTGGATGCCGACAGTTTCTTCAATCTGCCAAGCGGTGATGGTGAAGAGCAGCCGGGTTGAATTGAGGCTCTTAAATACAAAAAATCAAGGCGGCTTCGGCCGCCTTTCTTTTTGCCGATGCAGAGGTCTTGCTTAAAAAGACCTCCGCATAACCCAACCTTCAAGCCACAACATTATGCCCGGTGGCAACACCGGGCTGCGCCTACCCGCCCCCCGGCAGGCGCATTCACCATCTGGGTATACTGGCATATATGGCTATAGCTCAGATTTTCCGGTAATTTCACCATCGCTCATATGCGCCCGCCCAGGCCGGCGCAGCCCTCATTGCGTGGTGAACTGGCGTTATGCAGAGGTCTTGCTTAAAGCGTTTTGCGTGCCCGGAGGGCTGCCGTGATCGTCCCATCGTCCAAATAGTCCAGCTCACCGCCAATTGGCACGCCCTGAGCGAGGGTTGAGACGCGCACATCGCCCAGTTGATCTGCGATATAATGGGCGGTGGTTTGCCCGTCGATGGTGGCATTGAGGGCTAAAATCACTTCGGTGACATTCTCATCGCGGACCCGGCGTAACAGCCGAGGAATGCGCAACTCATCGGGACCAATGGCATCGAGTGCCGAAAGGGTTCCGCCCAGCACATGGTACCGGCCCTTGAACATATGGCTGCGCTCCATGGCCCAAAGGTCAGAAACTTCCTCTACCACACAAATCTCGCCATTCTCGCGTTTGGGATTTTGGCAAATGTCGCAGGTATCGGCAGTGCCGATATTACCGCAATTTAGGCATTCGCGGACGGTGACGGCCACCTCAGCCAAAACATCCGCCAGAGGCGTCATCAACAGTGCACGTTTCTTGACCATATGCAGAACCGCACGCCGCGCCGAACGCGGTCCAAGCCCCGGCAGCTTGGCCATCAATTCGATCAAATGGTCGAGATCTTTGCTGCTGTTGCTCATGGATTGGGCCTAAGGGTTAAAAGGGCAGTTTCATATCCGTCGGCAGGCCAAGGCTTTGCTGCAGAGCTTTCATTTCAGATGCGGATCTGTCTGCCGCTTTGGCCTGTGCGTCTTTAATCGCGGCAAGGATGAGATCTTCGACCACTTCTTTTTCGTTCGGATCAAAAATGCTGGCATCGATATTTAAGCCGGTCAAAACACCCTTGGCATTTGCCGTTGCAGTCACCAGCCCGGCGCCGCTTTCGCCTGTGACCGAAATATTTGCCAGATCATCCTGCAATTGGGTCATTTTTCCCTGCATTTCCTGAGCTGTCTTCATCATCTTGGCCATATCGCCTAGGCCGCCGAGACCGTTTAGCATTGTGTCACCTCTTCTTGTGCGTGTTGTAAAAGCGGCCCGCAGCGCAGGGCTGGGGCATTGGCAGTGGATTATTCGTCGTCAAACGGATCCCATTCATCTTCGACCTCAGGCAGGGCGTCGATCTGCGCCTCGGCCGCGATATCTTTGGCGGTGCGGATGTCGCTGATCTGTGCCTTGGGAAAGGCGACAAGGACCGCTTGCACCAAAGGGTGCGCCTTGGCTTGCTCTTTGAGCTCAAGGGCGGCCGCATCGCGCAGCTCTGCGATGGTGCTTGCGCCATTGGTGCCGATAGAGACGGCCCATCTCTGCCCGGTCCAGGTTTGCAACCGGCTGCCCAGTCGTTGAGCCAGATCACGCGGGGCTTTTTCTGTCGGCTCAAATTCAATCCGGCCGGGACTATAGCTGACCAATTTTAAACTGGTTTCCACATCAACCAAGAGTTTGACGTCGCGGTGATGGCGGATCAGCTCCAACACATCCTCAAACCGAGCAAAATGCGCCAGCTTCTCTGCCGCGGGGGCCTTTGCCTGCGCCGCTGAGGCCGTGGCCCCGCTGGATCGTTGGGCCCGAGGGGCCATCGTGTCTGCGGCATAGGCTGATGGGTTGGTCGCTTGCGGGGCGGTGGCCGCCGCGCTTTGGCGCGGTCCCCCGCCTGCTCCATACGGGGTACCAGCGTTTCGGGGTTCTGGTGTGGGAACGGGCGTGTTTTGCAGCTTGCGGATCAATTCATCTGGCGTGGGCAGATCGGCCACATGGGTTAGGCGGATCAACGCCATTTCTGCAGCCATCATCGCATTGGGTGCCCGCCCGACCTCTTCTAGGGCGGTGAGCAGCATTTGCCACATTCGGCTTAACACGCGCATCGGCAACCGCTCTGCCATGACCAGCCCTCGGCTTCGTTCATCGGGCGAGACCGTGGGATCTTCGGCGGCCACGGGCGTGATCTTAATGACGCTGACCCAATGGCTGACCTCTGCCAGGTCGCGCAAGACCGCCATAGGATCGGCGCCGGCGGCATATTGCGCAGACAGCTCGCCCAAGGCACCTTCCGCATCCCCGCGCAAAATAAGATCGAACAGATCCAAAACCCGCCCTCGATCCGCAAGACCCAGCATGGCGCGGACCTGATCGGCTGTGGTTTCTCCAGCGCCGTGGGAAATGGCCTGATCCAGAAGCGATTGCGCATCGCGGGCCGAGCCTTCAGCGGCGCGGGTGATGAGACCCAGCGCCTCTTCTGTGATCTCAGCGCCCTCTGCTTTTGCGATTCTCTGCAGCATCGAAATCATGACATCCGGTTCAATGCGCCGCAGATCAAATCTTTGACAGCGCGACAGAACTGTAACGGGGACTTTGCGAATTTCTGTGGTGGCAAAGATAAATTTCACATGCGCAGGCGGCTCCTCCAAGGTCTTGAGCAACGCGTTGAAAGCGTTGGTCGACAGCATGTGGACCTCATCGATGATATAGATCTTGTAGCGTGCAGAGGCGGCACGATAGGCCACCGAATCAATAATTTCGCGAATATCGCCAACGCCGGTGCGGCTGGCGGCATCCATCTCCATCACGTCGACATGGCGCCCCTCCATGATGGCCGTGCAATGCTCGCAGCTGCCACAGGGGTCGATGGTCGGGCCGCTGGTGCCATCGGGTCCGATGCAATTCATGCCCTTGGCAATGATGCGCGCAGTGGTGGTCTTGCCGGTTCCGCGAATGCCCGTCATGATGAAGGCTTGGGCGATGCGGTCGGCTTCAAAGGCATTGCGCAGGGTTTGGACCATAGCGTCCTGCCCAACCAAATCGGCAAAGGTCTCTGGGCGGTATTTGCGCGCCAAAACTTGATATGCAGCGGTGTCGGTCATGATATCCCTCGAATCCTGCTTGGATGCTACAGGCAGCGCTGGCATTGGTCCAGCAAACCCCGCATGGGATGCTGGCAATTTTTACCGGTGAGATGGGAGGGTGAGAGGTTGGACATCGACCCAAGTGGGGCTCGTTGTGGCTGCTTCCTTCCGGATCTGACCAGGTTGGCGAGGCACTTGCCCGCGCCAACCTCTCGTGCCCCGTATAGGGCTTTGAAATTGACATTGCAATTCATCGCTGGGGCGAATTGAATGCACGGGCGATAAAAAGTTGGGATTGAGCACATGCGCCATGCGGAAACAGTAACTTTTGGAGGCTCTGCGCTCAACCGGGCCGCAGAATTGCGCGGCCCAGAGGCCCAGGCGGACCTTCGGGCGCTGAGTTCGGCCAAAACCACCTTGTTTTGGCGTGGAAAGCCCCTGGTGCAGCTCCAGGCGGAGGGCGCGCTCGGATTGGCTTGGCTGGAGTTGGATCACCCGGCTTTAGGCCGCGCGGCCGATTCTCTGGTCTTTTTGGGGCTGAATGAGGCCAAAGAGCCGTTGTTTTTGGCGGATATCTCCATTTGGGAGCCTGAAGAGCTGCCTGAAACCTTGAATGCCTTTCTGGATCCGTCGCAGCAGGTGCATCCGGCTTTGACGAGTGGCGAGTATTTCGCTGAATTGCGGGCGATTATGACGCAATTGTCCGCGCGCGATGCTGAACTGGCGGCCACCGGGCGCGGGCTTTTGGAATGGCACCGCACCCATGGGTATTGCGCCACCTGTGGCGCACCGTCTGATATGGCGATGGCGGGGTGGCAGCGCAATTGCCCAGCCTGCAATCGTTCGCATTTCCCGCGCACTGATCCGGTTGTGATCATGCTGATTACGCATGGTAATAGGGTTTTGATGGGGCGTTCGCATGCCTGGCCGGAAGGGATGTATTCGCTTTTGGCGGGTTTTGTTGAACCTGGTGAGACATTGGAGGCGGCTGTGCGTCGGGAGGTTTTTGAAGAATCGGGCATTCGTGTCGGGCAGGTGCGTTACCTGGCCAGCCAGCCTTGGCCCTTTCCTGCGTCTTTGATGTTTGGCTGTGCCGGCGAGGCGTTGAATGCGGATATAGTCATCGATCCCAAAGAGATTGAAGACGCGCTCTGGGTCAGCCGCGAAGAGATGTTGGACGTGTTCGAGGGGGTGCATCCTGAAATTAAACCGGCCCGAAAGGGAGCGATTGCGCATTTTCTACTGGAACATTGGCTGGCAGATCATTTAGAGTGACCCGAAGTTTTGAATAAAATGAATTAATAACATGTGTGAAAATTATTAATCCCAAGGCAGCAGATGAAGTTTTCAAGCCATGAAGATATAGAAGCATCTGCGCAGGCGGTCTTTGCCGCCCTGTGCGATCATGAGCAGTTTCAACGTGTGATGCAGCAACGCGGCATCGCGATGCGTCGGGTGGATGATCGCCCGGAGGTGGGGCCGGGCACGGCTTGGGAGATCGATTTCAAATTCCGCGGCCGGGCGCGAAAACTGCGCTGTTTGGTGACGGAGGTGCAAGCGCCGGAGCGTCTGTGCCTATCAAACGAATCAGATGGGCTGACGGGGGATGTGGCGATTTCGGTTTTGCTTCTGGCGCCAAAACGCTCCCGATTGTTGGTATCAGTGGAAATGAAGCCCAAAAATCTATCGGCGCGGCTCTTGCTGCAATCCATGCGCTTTGCAAAAGGCTCATTGGATCGGAAATTTAAATCCCGACTTCATGATTCGGCCGTGCAGATGTGCCGAAGCGGTCAGGTCAACAGCGGTTAAGGCCGGCCTGGATCGGCCGGATACGTTCCTAACACGCGAATCATATCGGTGAAAAATGCCAGCTCATCGAAGGCGTGTTTCACCTCGGGGTCATCGGGATGGCCTTCGATATCGGCATAAAACTGCGTCGCGCGAAAGGCGCCACCCAGCATGTAGCTTTCCAATTTGATCATGTTCACCCCATTGGTCGCAAAGCCGCCCATGGCCTTATAAAGCGCAGCGGGAATGTTGCGCACTTGAAAAACAAAGCTGGTCAACATCTTACCTCTGCGCCGCTCAGGTCGGTCTTGCGCCGACATAACCAAAAAGCGAGTGGTATTATGGGATTGATCTTCAACGTCTTTTTGCAAGACCTCCAGGCCATGAATGCGGCCGGCCAACTCAGAGGCCAGCGCTGCGGCGGTGCGTTCATTGCGCGCGGCAATGTCAGCGGCGGCCCCGGCATTATCCGCGGCGGCTTCACCGCGGATGCCATGGGCCTCAAGAAATTTCCGGCATTGCGGCAAGATCACAAGATGCCCGCGCGCCACTTTGATATCGCTCAAAGCGACGCCGGGCAGGGCCAAGAGGTTGATCCGCACGCGCACAAAGACTTCGTCATTAATGAATAGGCCGCTTTCGGGCAGCAAGCGGTGCATATCGGCGACGCGTCCGTAGGTGGTATTTTCCACAGGAAGCATGGCAAATTCTGCCGCTCCGGTTTTCACCGCCGCGATGACGTCTTCGAATGTGGCGCAGGGGAGGGGCTCATGATCGGGCCGGGAGGCGACACAGGCTTCATGAGAATAGGCGCCGAGTTCTCCTTGGAAGGCTATTTTTTCGGCCATTTTGTGTCTCCTGAGCAAATTCCGCGAAAAAGGGCGTTTCGTCGCGCCATCTACACCTTGCACGACAGGGGGGGAAGGGACTAGAGGGATACAACCCAATTGTAATGATGGATCGCGACATGTTTGACACGATGACTTTGACCAAAATTGCAGCCGCCCTCTGTTCGGCTCTGCTTGTTTTTGTTCTTGGCGGCTGGATTGCTGACAAAATTTATAGCCCTGCGCACCATGGGGAATACCATGGCGTTGCTTGGATCGAAACCGATAGCGGTGAAGAAGTAGACGAGGCGGAGGCCGAAGACGGCCCTATGTTGGAAGACCTCCTGGCCTCAGCTGACCTTGAGAAAGGCGCGAAAGTGTTCAAGAAATGCGCCGCTTGCCATAAATTGGAAGCGGGCGCCAATGGTGTTGGGCCGCATCTTTACGCAGTTGTTGATCGGGCCGTGGGTTCGGTTGACGGCTTTGGCTACTCCGGCAGCCTTGTGGCCGTGGCCGAGACTTGGAGCCCTGAGAACCTTGATGGTTTCCTGACCAAGCCCTCCAAATACGCGCCAGGCACAAAGATGAGTTTCAATGGCTTGTCCAAGCCCGAAGATCGCGCGAATTTAATCGCCTATCTTGAGACCATCAGCGACTAACCGAAAAGAAGATGTTATCGCTGCAATTTTCTGCACGAAACTGCGACAGGGCTGCCTTTAGGCGGCCCTTTGTGCATTTCGGGCGCTGTGAGAGCCCGTACCGGCGCAGATTTGCCGGAAAATAATGCGCTGCCCCCTTCGCAATTGCGAAAAAACCTCTAAGTTAAAATTTGTTGGTGGGTTTGATAAAAACAGTGGGGTAAGCAGATGACTTTAGGGTTTTGTGACAGTCTGGTATTGGGCGCAGCTCTGGTTGTGACGAGCGCAGGCGGGCTTGCTGCAGAGGCGCATGATCCGGTCACTGTCAGTCATGGCTATTCATATTTTGGCGATTTGAAATATCCGGCGGATTTTGCGCATTTGGATTATGTGAACCCAGCGGCGCCCAAGGGCGGTGAAATTTCGCAATGGTCTTTTGGAACCTTTGACAGCTTCAACCCTTATGCCCGCAAGGGCAATCAAGCTGCCCTATCGTCGATCCCGTTTGAAACAGTCATGACCTCATTTGCAGATGATGCAACCGCGAGCTATTGTTTCCTGTGTACCACCGTTGAATACCCCGAAAGTCTCGATTGGGCCATTTTCACCCTGCGCGATGATGTGCGGTTTTCGGATGGATCGGCTTTGACGGCTGAAGATGTGAAGTTCAGCTTTAATTTGTTCATGGAGCAGGGTTTACCCTCCTACCGCGCGGCCGTCTCGGGTATGGTGGCCGAGATCGAGATCCTCTCCCCTCTGCAGATCAAATTTACCTTCACAGAGGATGCGCCGCGCCGCGATGTGATCGATTTGGCTGGTGGAATTCCCGTTTTCTCAAAGGCTTGGTTTGAAAGCACGGGCGCGCGTTTGGACGATTCCTCGCTTATTCCTTTCATCGGCACCGGTCCCTATTTGCTGGAAAGCTATGAGGTGAACCAGCGTGTGATCTATGCCCGCCGCGATGATTATTGGGGCGAGGCTCTTCCTGCCAATATTGGCAGGAATAATTTTGATCGCATTCGGATGGAATATTTTGCAGATTCGGCGGCGGCCTTCGAGGGGTTCAAGGGCGGGCTCTACACGTTTCGATCTGAAAACAGCTCAAAACAATGGGCGACCTCCTATGATTTTGCGTCCATTGAGGCGGGGCATGTGGTCAAAACCGAATTGCCCGATGGCAATCTGGCCATGGCGCAGGCCTATGTGTTTAACCTGCGGCGCGAAAAGTTCCAGGATCGGCGGGTGCGCGAGGCTTTAGCAATGATGTTTAATTTTGAATGGTCCAACGCGCAGCTGTTCTATGGTCTTTACAAGAGGGTGCAGTCCTTTTGGGGCAACTCGGAGCTTGAGGCCAGGGGTGTGCCGACCGAGGGCGAGCGGGCGGTGTTGCAGCCTTTGGTGGATCAGGGCCTGTTGAGCGCTGAGATCCTCACGGATGAGGCGGTCATGGCGCCAGTGTCAGGCCAGCGGCAATTGGATCGCAAAAACCTGCGCCGCGCGTCGCAGCTGATGGATGAGGCGGGCTGGCGTGTAAACGCAGACGGGATGCGCGAAAAAGATGGGCAGGTCTTCACCCTAGAGGTACTCGACAGCTCGCCGGCCTTTGACCGCATCACCAATCCCATGATTGAGAATATGAAAGCTCTGGGCATTGATGCGCGCCTCAACCGTGTGGATACGGCGCAGGAAAGTGAACGCACCCGCGCCTATGATTTCGATGTCACCACCCATTCAATGCGTATGGGTTTTGAGCCTTCTTCAGGTTTGGAGCAATATTTTGGCACCAAGGCCATGGACCAAAGCAGCCGCAATTTGATGGGGCTTTCGGACCCTGCCGTTGATGCTTTGATTGAAAAAGTCGTGCGCGCGCAGAGCAAGGCGGAGCTGAACACCAATATACGCGCGCTGGATCGGGTATTGCGGGCCAAACGCTTTTGGATCCCGCAATGGTTCAAAGCGGTGCATACGGTTGCCTATTACGATCAATATGGCCACCCCGACCCGCTGCCGCCCTTCGCACGCGGCGAGCTAGATTTTTGGTGGTTTGATGCAGAGAAAGCTGCCAAGTTAGAAGCTGCAGGTGTGTTAAACTAATATGATTGCATACATTATCCGCAGGCTTTTGCTGGTCATCCCCACACTTCTGGGGGTGATGATTGTTAATTTTGCCCTGATCCAATTTGTCCCAGGTGGCCCGGTCGAACAGGTCTTGGCGCAGTTGGAGGGTGAAGGCGATGTCTTCGCCGCTATCACTGGCGGTGACGACGCGGGCATCGGTGAAACTGCGGGCAATGATCAATATGCTGGCGCGCGCGGTTTGCCTCAGGAATATATTGAACAATTGGAGCGTGAATTTGGCCTCGATCGGCCACCTTTGGAGCGCTTCACCCGCATGATGTGGAAATATATCCAGTTTGACTTTGGCGAGAGCTATTTTCGCTCCATCAAAGTGGTGGATTTGGTGCTGGAGAAAATGCCTGTGTCGATCTCTTTGGGCCTATGGTCCACCTTGCTGATCTACTTGGTGAGCATACCTCTTGGGGTGCGCAAGGCCATGCGTGACGGCAGCACGTTTGATACAGTGACCAGTGCCTTGGTGATTGTCGGCTACGGCATCCCGTCGTTTCTCTTTGCCATCATGCTTTTGGTGCTCTTCGCCGGCGGCTCCTATTGGCAGATCTTCCCGCTGCGCGGCCTAACCTCGAATGGTTTTGAGGAGATGAGCCTTTTGGCCAAGATCGGCGATTATTTTTGGCATATGGCCCTGCCGATTTTCGCCTCTGTGATCTCTGGTTTTGCCACGCTGACGCTGTTGACCAAGAATTCATTCCTCGATGAAATTCGCAAGCAATACGTCGTGACCGCCCGTGCGAAAGGGCTGACCGAGAACCGTGTGTTGTTTGGTCATATCTTTCGCAATGCGATGTTGATCGTGATTGCCGGGTTTCCAAGCTTGTTTATTGGCGTATTCTTCGGGGGATCGCTGTTCATTGAGACGATTTTCTCTCTGGATGGCCTCGGCCGTCTTGGGTTTGAGGCGGCGATATCACGCGACTATCCGGTGATGTTTGGCACCTTGTTCGCCTTTGGCCTGCTTGGGTTGATCGTTGGAATTTTGTCGGATCTGATGTATGTCATCATTGACCCGCGGATTGATTTTGAGGCCCGCGGATGATCAAACTTTCTCCTCTCAACCGGCGCCGCCTCAATAACTTCAAGAAAAACCGTCGCGCAGTTTGGTCTTTTTGGATCTTTTCTCTGCTCTTTGGCCTCAGCTTATTTGCCGAATTTATCGCCAATGACAAACCAATATTGGTCAGTTATCGCGGTGAGCTGTTCATGCCCGTGACGCAGTTTTACCCCGAAACGGCCTTTGGGGGCGATTTTCAGACCGAAGCCACCTATCGTGATCCAGAAGTGCAATGCTTGATCCGTTCCGGCGGCTTAGAAATCTGTTTTGACGATCCCGAAGGGACCATGGCCGCCATTGATGCGGGGGATTTTGGGGCGCAGGTGGTGGAGTTCTCCCCAGGTTGGATGCTCTGGCCACCCGTGCGCTATAGCTACGACACACCGAATGATTTGGGCCGCTCTGCCCCGTCGCCGCCGGATGCGTCTCATTGGCTGGGAACAGATGACACCACCCGCGACGTGCTGGCGCGGGTGATTTATGGCTTCCGCCTGTCAATCGTTTTCGCGCTGGTGGTGACTGTTTTCGCGTCGATCATCGGTATCATCGCCGGGGCGGTGCAGGGGTATTTTGGCGGGTGGACGGATCTTTTGTTCCAAAGGTTCCTTGAAATTTTTTCGGCTCTGCCATCGCTTTACGTCATCATCATTATGACGGCGATATTGGGGCGCAGCTTTTGGCTATTGGCGACCCTGTCCATCATCTTCGGCTGGCCGGCGCTTACGGGCTTGATCCGGGCAGAGTTTTTTCGCGCGCGGAATTTTGAATATGTGCGCGCGGCCGAAGCGCTTGGGGTGAGCAATTGGACCATCATGATGCGCCATATTCTGCCCAATGCGATGGTGGCCACGCTGACCTTTCTGCCTTTCATTGTTACCGGCGCCATTTCAACCCTGGCGGGCCTTGATTTTCTAGGCTTTGGCTTGCCGTCCTCTTCGCCCTCTTTGGGGGAACTCACCCAGCAGGCGAAGCTTAATTTGCAATCCCCGCATCTTGGCTTCACCGCATTTTTTGTTTTTACCATCATGTTGTCGCTTTTGGTCTTTATTTTTGAAGGGGTGCGCGATGCCTTTGATCCGCGCAAGGTGTTTCAATGAGCCTTCTTGAAATCCGCGGTCTCTCGGTTGATTTTCGCCAAGACGGTCGCGAGATGCCCGCGGTGCGCAATGTGTCTTTTCACGTGGGCGCCGGAGAGACTGTCGCTGTGGTGGGCGAATCTGGGTCGGGCAAATCTGTGACCGCTTTGGCCACTGTTGACCTCTTGCCCGAAAGTGCTGTGGCGCGCGGCTCAGTGCTCTATCAAGGTGAAGAGATGATTGGCGCGCCAGAGGACCGGCTGCAACGCATTCGGGGCAATGATATCAGCTTTATTTTTCAAGAGCCGATGACCTCTTTAAACCCGCTGCACACCATCGAAAAACAGTTGGGCGAGAGTCTTTCGGTTCATCAAGGGTTGCGCGGCCAGCCGTTGCAGGACCGCATTGTGGAACTGCTGGGCAAGGTCGGTATCCCTGATCCGGTGATGCGGCTCAAATCCTATCCACATCAGCTGTCGGGGGGCCAAAGGCAGCGGGTGATGATTGCTATGGCTTTGGCCAATGAGCCACAATTGTTGATTGCCGATGAGCCAACAACCGCTCTTGATGTGACAATAGAGGCGCAAATTTTAGAACTTTTGGCCGATTTGCAGCGCAGCGAGGGGCTGAGCCTGTTGTTCATCACGCATGACTTGGGCGTCGTGCGAAAAATCGCAGATCGCGTGGTGGTGATGCGCCAGGGGGAAGTGGTGGAAACTGGACCTTGCGCGCAGATTTTTGCTGCGCCGGGCCATGCCTATACCAAAATGTTGCTCGATGCAGAGACCATAGGCGCGCCTGCGCCGGTGGCTGAAGATGCCCCAGAGCTGCTTTGCACCGATCAGCTGCGGGTTTGGTTTCCTATTCAACGCGGGATTTTGCGCCGTACGGTTGGGCATGTGAAGGCGGTCAATGCCGCCAGCCTTTCGGTGAGGGCTGGGGAGACCTTGGGGGTGGTGGGAGAGTCAGGCTCTGGGAAAACCTCGCTTGCTCTTGCGGTTATGCGGCTCATTGCGTCAAAAAATAGAATTTCCTTTTTGGGTCAGGATATCGATAGGCTCAACCGGCGGCAAATGCGCCCATTGCGCAGTGATATACAGATCGTGTTTCAAGATCCCTTTGGCAGTCTGAGCCCGCGTATGTCGGTGATGGAGATTATCTCCGAGGGTCTTGAGATCCACGGCCGTGCCAATCGCAGTCACCATCGCGAGGCGGTGGCTTC
>Ga0102886_1000986_pt1 | contig 11979 bp, 10 predicted proteins | sample Colrivmet1550A02_FD_84499 | JGI IMG/M metagenome (GOLD analysis project Ga0102886, IMG submission 84499) | Estuarine microbial communities from the Columbia River estuary - metaG 1550A-02 | ecosystem: Environmental > Aquatic > Marine > Intertidal zone > Estuary | place: USA: Columbia River... | reverse complement strand
TGATCTTACATCAATTCCTGGATGATCATAAAACCTCTCGTCTTCGGTCGCAATTAATGCATTAACTAAATTATTAGGAAGCTCATCAAAAGTTATGGGAGTTCTGTTGTCATTAAAATAAAACTTTCCTAGTATCTCGCCGTCAGATGAAATTATTTGAGTAGCAAGATTAGTGTTCGGATTTTCTAACTGTTCAAATTCTGGCATCTCTCCAAATGTTCCATTGCCAGCTAGAATAAATAATCCGAAAAAGGACATAAGACCCAGAACTACTGAAACCCAAAGTAATCTTATAGTAAGTAATCTTTTCATATTAATTAATCTTGAACTTTAATTTAGTTGACCTTCCTTTTTTAAATATTTTATGACTATTTCGTTTTCCTCTTCTAAGAGACTTCTGTTTGTCATAAGGAAGTTTAATTGTTTCCTTACATTCCTCAGAACAACAACTATTCATCTTTTCTTTACACTCATCACATTGAATAAAAAGAAGGTGGCATGATTCGTTATCACAATTAACATGGGAGTCACATGGGTTGCCACATTGATGACAATTAGAAACAATCTCATCTGATATTCTTTCACCCATTCTCTTATCAAAGACAAAATTTTTACCAAGAAAATTATTCTCAAGTTCTTTTTCCTTTACTTGCCTTGTATATTCTATAATTCCTCCCTCAAGTTGAAAAACATTTTTTATTCCTTTGTGTTTTAAATAGGCGCTGGCCTTCTCACATCTAATACCTCCAGTACAATACATAAGGTAATTTTTTTCTTTTCCATTTTTTTTAAGCTCCTCATCAATTCTGTTGAGAGACTCTCTAAAAGTGTCTACATCTGGTTTTATAGCGCCTTTAAAATATCCTATTTCACTTTCGTAATGATTTCTCATGTCAATACACACAGTGTTTCCATGATTTAACATTTGATTAAATTTTTGAGCATCTAGATGTTCTCCAATCTTAGTTACATCAAAAGACAGATCATCTAGTCCGTCTGCAACTATTTTCTCTCTAATTTTAATAGTAAGTTTTAAAAATGACTTGCTGTAGTGATCAAGTGCTATATTAAGTCTAATTTTTTTTAAAGGAACTATTTCTGTAATTGATTGTTTAAATCTATCAAAGCTTTCTTTTGGAACAGATAATTGGGCATTAATTCCCTCCTTGGCAACATATATTCTTCCTAATACATCCATTTTTGACCACTTAATAAATATATGATCTCTAAACATTAAAGGATTTCCAAGATTAAAATACTTATAGAAAGACAGTGTAATTCTTTCCTGAGAATTTTTATCAATAATTTGGGCGCGCTCTTCAGCACTAAGTTTATTGTACAGTTGCATGCTATACTAATATAGAATTCAAAATTACAACTTTTTAATAATCTTATGTGGATTTCAGTCAGCTAAACCTTCTTGCTTTCGGCCTATCAATATATACTCAGTTTGTCTACCTTTAATATATCTGAAGCCATCCTCTCCAAAAAACCCAGGAACTTCTAGCATAATTCTAATATCTTTTTTCCACTCGGGTATATATACTGTTGTATTTAGTTCAATTGCATAGGAAGTGTTGAATTGCAATGGGTAATCTCCTGAAAAAGGAACTCCTCCTTGTGAGTCCCACATTCCCAAGGTAGTTCCTGCTGAATGACCGTAAGTGCCAAGGGGATGAGTATAAATTGACGGTCTTAATCCTTCCGCTTTTCCTTGATTTAAGGATTTTTTTAAAATTTCATTCCCTGTAACTCCTTGTTTAAAATTATTTGTAAAAATATCCTGCACTCTATTCCCTTCTTTAAGTGCATTTATTAGGTAGTCTGGAGCTTTCACCTCCCCAGGTTTGAGAATATATCCTAATTCCTGAGTATCAGTATTCAATGTCAAGTATGTAATTCCAAAATCACAATGAATTAGATCTCCTGGTTGTATTATGTCAAATTTAGATAATCCATCAAATGCGTATAAATCGCTATTATCCTCTCTTTGAACATCAACACTAGGGTGAAACCAAGTATCTAGTCCAAGATCTGAAACTTTTTCTCTCATCCACCAAACAACATCATCTGTAGTTGTAATTCCTGGAGTTATTACTTTAGTTGAAAATGCCTCTCTAATAATTGAACTACTAATTTCAACTAATTGAGTAAAAATTGTCATCTCTAAATCTGTTCTTGTCTCAATCCAGGCTATGGCAAGATCTTCGGCGGAGACAAGTTTTTTTCTATAATTTGATGGAAGAACATCGTAAAGCTGATCATAATGATACTTACTAAGGCCATCTGCCAGAGATTCATAGCTTGATGTGTTAATTCCAATTTTTTTTGGGTTTTTACTTATTATATATTCTTTTAACGCTTCCCATTGATTTGGTTGCTCTTCCTTATTCCAAATTGATGGAATGTTGTCACCAAATGCATATCTAGCAATAGCCACAGCATCAAATTCTTTAGTCTTATTATCAATTGAGAAAACTAAGATTGTTGTTCTTCTTGCATTTAACCATGTTGGGGGAAGCATAGTCTTAATTATAGGATCTTCATTGTATTCTCTTGTTATTAAAACCCACATATCTATATCAGTCTTATCCATAAGATCTGGTAATAAATTATTGAATCTATCCTTTTGAAGCTTGTTAATAAAATTAGCTCTTTCCTTTAAAGAAAGGATATCCTGAGCATAAAAATTAGAAACAAATAGTACGGTAAATAATATTAATATTTTTCTCATAGTTTGGTAAAATATAAATATAAAAAATATTACTTTAGTGATAAATGTTTCTATATGTCTGATTCCAAAGATTCTAAACTCAAAGCTTTAAATTTAACACTAGATAAACTAGATAAAACATACGGAAAAGGATCCGTGATGAGGCTTGGAGACCAAACGATTGAAAAAATTGAAGCTATTTCTTCAGGCTCTATCGGATTAGATATTGCTTTAGGAGTTGGCGGTTATCCAAAAGGAAGGGTAGTAGAAATATATGGTCCAGAATCTTCAGGTAAAACAACCCTAACATTACATGCAATTGCGGAATGTCAAAAAGCCGGTGGGATTGCAGCATTTATTGACGCAGAACATGCTTTTGACAGGCTCTATGCACAAAACTTAGGCATCGATTTAGGAGAGCTTGTTATATCTCAACCAGATAATGGTGAGCAGGCTCTTGAGATAGCAGATAATCTAATTAGGTCTGGTGCTATAGATATGTTAGTAATTGACTCTGTTGCTGCATTAACTCCAAAAAGTGAAATTGAAGGTGAAATGGGAGATTCTAAAATGGGACTTCATGCTAGGCTAATGTCGCAAGCTTTAAGAAAATTAACCGGTTCGATTAGCAAGACAAATTGCACAGTATTTTTCATAAATCAATTAAGAGAGAAAATAGGGGTAATGTTTGGGAACCCAGAAACTACCACTGGTGGTAATGCTCTTAAATTTTATGCGTCTGTAAGGGTTGATATTAGAAGGTCTACACAATTAAAAAACGCTGATGGTGGTGTTCTAGGTAACAAAACTAGAGTGAAAATTGTAAAAAATAAGGTAGCGCCTCCCTTTAAAACTACTGAGTTTGATATAATGTATGGGGAGGGTATTTCCAAAATTGGAGAGATTTTAGATATTGGTGTTGAACATGATATAATTGAAAAAAGTGGGTCTTGGTTTAGCTATGGTGGAAGTAAACTTGGTCAGGGTAGAGATGCTGTAAAAGCTATTTTAAAAGACAACCCTGAATTAATGGAAGAGTTAGAGCAAAAAATTCTAGAAGAACTTAAAACTGATTAGGATAATATTTTTTTCCACTTATTTACAGCCTTAACTGCAGCTTGTTTTGGATCATTTTCCAGCTCGAATTTAATTTTATTGTAAGCCTTCATCGTTAACATAGGAATATCCTCTTCTTTTAAACCTTCAACATTTATTGTGTCTAAAACTTTAACCCTAAGTTTTCCCAGAGAACCAAATTTAGGAAACCATGGATGTTTTAACTTCAAATCATAAAACACTAGAGGTATTATTGGAAGTTTATTGTCAATTGCTATCTTAAAAGCTCCTCTCTTAAAATCAGCCAATATTATTGTGTCATCCAAATAATTTGTTTCAGGAAAAACACAGACGTTGTAGCCCTCCTTTAACATTTCATTTGCTTGTCCATAGACTTCAAACCTGCTTTTAGAGTCAGACCTATCAACCATTATAGCCGCTCTTTTATAAATATATCCAAAAAGAGGTATTTTATAAAGTTCTTTTTTTCCAACAAACACGAATGGCTTCTTAAACGCAATTAACATAAGGAAAACATCCATATGGCTAGAATGATTTGCAATTATTAAACAGTTTGTGTCTGAATTTAATTTTTCCTTATCTTCAATTTTTACATAGTACCCACTACCATGTAAAGTTATTCTAGCCCATAGGTTTCTAGCAACCCAAAATAATTTAGAGTATGGCTTGGGCAATAAAAGAAGAATGACTAAAAAGGGGAAATATAAAACAACTTGAATTCCAGCAAGAAAATAAAACCAGACCTCAATCCATAACTTTAAAAATAGTCTTTTAATCATGTCTTTAATTTGACATTAATAATTCAAAGGTATAGGTATTTTGTTTCAAGGTCAAAAAATATATCTTTGTTTTGTAAAAATAACTCATGGCCAAAATATTAACTGGCATTCAATCTACCGGAACCCCTCATCTTGGCAATATACTTGGAGCAATTATTCCTGCAGTAGAAATGGCTAACTCATCAAATGAAGAGTCTTATCTTTTTATTGCAAATATGCACTCTCTAACTCAAATTAAAGATCAAAACATATTAAAAGAAAATACATTTTTAACTGCAGCTACATGGCTTGCTTTTGGTTTAGATTCCAAAAAAAGTTGTTTTTTTAGACAAAGTGATGTCCCTGAGGTAACTGAATTAGCATGGTATTTAAGTTGTTTTTTTCCATATCAAAGATTAAAATTAGCACATTCTTTTAAAGATAAATCAGATAATCTGAAGGACGTAAACTCTGGGTTATTTTCATATCCAATGCTAATGTCTGCTGATATTTTAATGTATGATGCTGATATAGTTCCTGTTGGAAAGGATCAGCTTCAACATCTTGAAATGACTAGAGATGTTGCTTCTAGATTTAATAATTTAATGGGGGATACTTTTGTAGTTCCTGAAGCTAAGGTTCAAGATGATACAAAATATATTATAGGAACAGACGGGGAGAAGATGAGTAAATCTAAATCCAATATAATTGATATTTTTCTTGATGATAAAAAATTAAGAAAACAGATAATGAAAATTCAAACTCAAAGCCTATCAGTTGAAGAGTCTAAAAACCCAGATCAATGTAATGTCTTTAAATTATATAAAGTAATCGCTTCAGAAGATCAGGTAAAAAAATTGAAATCAAAATATACAAAGGGTGGAATTGGATATGGTGAGGCTAAAGAACTTCTATATCATGAAATTTTAAATCGTTTTTCAATAAATCGCCAAAATTTTCTTGAGCTAACCAATAACAGAGATAAAGTTGAAGGACTATTATTAGAAGGTGCAATAAAAGCGAGAAAACAGGCTCAAAATGTTCTTAAAAGAGTTCGGTCTCGTGTTGGTTATTAACTGTTTTTTTTTAAATTTACTTAATGACACTTTTCAAAGATATTATTGAACTATTACACAAGAATGACTGTGTTATAGTGCCTGACTTTGGCGCTTTTGTTCTTAAGAGTAAGGCTGCATCAATAAAAGGAAATGAGTTTGTTCCTCCTGCTAAGCATGTCTCTTTTAACTCAATGCTAAAAGAAAATGACGGTTTGTTAGTCAAGTATATAAGTGAGATTAGAAAAATATCATATAAAAAAGCGTTGATCGTTTTAGAGGAAGAAGTTATTTCATTGAACAAAAAATTATCTAAAGACCTACTTGTTGAAATTCCATCTCTGGGAATCTTTGAATTAAAAAATGAAAGCACATTATACTTTAATCCTGACTTATCAGTAAATTATGATAGTTCTAGTTTTGGTCTTAAATCATTTTTAAAAGAACCAATGCTTCAGGGTCTTAAAACGGAATCTAGTAATGAAGTTCAACTTGTTTCAAATTATTTACTAAGAAATGCTGCAATTTTTATTTCAGTAATTGGGCTAAGTTATTTTGGTTATTTTAATTACAATAATTATATCGATAATGAAAAACTAAAAAACATTGCAATTGCTCAAGATCAAATCCTTAAAAATGTTCAGGCTGCAACTTTTAATTTAGGAGAACTCCCTGCCATAAATCTTAATGTAACCGCTCCTCTAGTAAAAGAAAACTCAATTTACTTTAGTGTAATTTCAGGATCTTTTAGATCAAAAAGTAATGCCAAAAAACAACTAAATGAATTAATTAGTCAGGGATACCAGGCTTCATTCACTTCTCTAAATCCTAAGGGTCTTTTCAGAGTTGCTTATGCAAGACTTAATACTCGTAAGGAGGCAGCTTCTTTAATTTTTACAATCAAAGGGGATGGAAAAGATGCTTGGTTATTAATAGAAGATTAACTATTTATCAAGCCAAATATTTGGGTTTTCAGGCTTCATTTCATTAAAAACATTGAACTTTAATACCGTTTTTCCAGTTGATTCATTTGTGAACACAATCCCTATTTCATCATTAGCTTGAATTTTATCTCCTTTTTTTACAAAGATCGACGATAAGTTTTGATAGTTTGAAATGTATTTACCATGTCTAATTAATACACCCGGATTCCCACCAGAAAAACCATATACTGATAAAACTTCTCCATCAAAAACAGAGTAAGCTACAGAGTTAGGTGATGTTGCGATAGATATTCCATTGCTGTTAATAGTAGTTGTCCTAACAACTGGATGGCGCTGGGTTCCAAATCTTCTTATAATAACACCCTCTTTAACTGGCCATGGCAATCTTCCTTTATTTGCTTGAAAATTTGTTGAAATCAATCTTCCCTCTGGAGTAAGGGCAAAATTTGTTGAATTATTATTTTTATTAGATTCAGCTATTGCTAACCTAATTAACTTCTTAATTTCATTGTCAATCAATCTAGTTTGTTTTTCTTTTTTATTAATTTCTGAAGCATAATTTTTTTGATTCTTTATCAAGTTTTTAAACAAATAGTTTTGTTGATTTTTTTCTTCTGTTAAAGATTTTTTTACATATCTATTTTCTTGAATAATAGTTTGTTTCTCTTTTTTTCTAATTTCAAGACTGTCTATTTTTTGTGTTATTTGCTTTTGAATTAGTACAATTTTATCAGCTTGCTTTTTTCTGAATTTGGAGTATTGTTTAAAATATTGAAATCGTTTAAATGCTTGATTTATGTTTTCTGAAGCAAACAAAAACATTAATTTCATTTCAGTAGATCTCTTTTTGTAAGAGTTGTAAATAATTTTTTGATACTCATTTTTGAGCTCTATTAAATCTGTCTCTAAATCAGTAATTTTTTCAGTTTGATTGAAAATAATATTTGTTAAATTATTTAATTGAGAATTATTGACATTTATTAATTTATCTCTTACAGAAATCTTAAGCTGAAGATCTTCTAGCTCATTTGATAGATTTTTAGATTTTTTTCTTGACTCAGTAATTAGAGAATTGATTTGATTTATTTCCTTTTTTAAAGATATTTTTTGTGCCTCTAAATTTTTTTGTCTTGTCTCATAGTTTTGAGCATTCAATGGGATAATTGAAATTAATAGTAAGAAAAAAGATGTTTTACTTAAGAATTTCATCTAAAGTTTTGATTTTATAATCAGTTGGTATTTCCATTGGGAAAGTTAAGTTCTTTGGAAAATCAAATTGAGAATACTCTAGGTTGATTTTTATAATTTTATTTCCCCTCATATATGAGATTAAAACATTATTTGGCACAGTTTTATCTTCAATAGTTTTGTGATTACTGTAGTCAATTGTAATTAGAGATGAGAGCAGGGGAATGAAAACTCTTTGTTGATCAAGATAAAAAGTTTTAGGATTGATAAAAAGTGAAGATTGTATACCCTTTGAAGATTTTAATACGTAATAATTAGGGTTCTCCACGCGCTCCCAACTCCCTCTGTTAATGTCTAGTATTGATTTTCCTAAAAGTAGGTTTTGAAATGATTTTACAGGATTTTTAATTCCAAGAGCGCTCATGATTAGATCTATCTCCTGGTTTATATATGTTTTTTGGAATTTTTCATAAAAAACAACTCGTTCATTACTCAATAAAATTTTTGCAATAGGTACAATCATTGAAGCGCTTATCCAAATCAGTTCTTGGTCTAAAGCTCTTAAGCTTAAACTAACAGATTGAGTTGAGCGGCCATCATTGAATTCTACTTTAACTCTATTTCTTAAATTCTGAAACTTGAGTTCTGACTTTTTTGAGTTTTTAATGATTTCCGATACCTCAATATCATTTGAAGGCAAATCACTTAGAATCTTTTTCTTAGTTGAACAACCTTCTAGAAACAATAAAAGGAGTAAAGAAAATAAAATAAATATTTTTCCAGTTTTATTATTCATCATTATTGATTTGAGAATAATCCCCTAAAAAAATTTCTTTATTAGAGCCGTCATAAACAGAGTTAGAGCCTAATATTGAGTTCTGTATCGTTGCGTTAGATACTTTTACGTTGTTATATATTAAAGTTGACTCTACATTAGAGTCTGAAATAATACAGTTATCTCCAATGGATACATATGGACCAATTGTTGAATCTTTAAATATCACATTCTCTCCAACAAAAACTGGCTGATTTATTTTTACATTTCCTTGTTTAGAAAAATTGTCTTGATTGCTTAAACCTTCATTAGATTTCATTATTATTTTGGCAGATTCTATTAATAATTTAGGAGTACCACAATCCATCCATATATCAATTTCTTGTGATTTAAAAGTCTTCTTTTTTTCTATCATTTTTTCTATACCATGATTTAGAAGATATTCTTTGCCAGGGGGTAACTCATCCTGAAGGTGAGTATGTAACTCATCTCTAATCAAAGAAATATCTTTAAAATAATAAATCCCAACTACTGCTAAATCAGATATAAAGTTTTTAGGTTTTTCTATTAGTTCTGTAATATTAGACTCGTTATCAATATTTACTACCCCGTAACTTGAAGGGTTTGCGACTTTTTTAACCCAAATCATTCCGTCAGCCTCTGGATCTATTTCGACTTTACCCTGAATCATCGTGTCTGCATACGCAATAATAGACGGGCCTGATAAGGACTCTTCTGCACACATTATTGCATGACCTGTACCTAGTTGCTCTAGCTGTCTATAAACTCTTGTTTTTGCATTATATTTATTTGAAATTAATGTTAGAGAATCCACAACACTAGAATTAAAATAAGCTTCATCTCCAAGTATATATATTATCTCATCAATTTTTGTTGAAAGTGTTGAGGTAATTTGATTTATCAAATGTTCAACTATTGGCTTGTGAATTATTTCTAATAAAGGTTTTGGGCGAGTTAAGGTGAAGGGCCTCAACCTCGTTCCTTTTCCAGCCATGGGAATAAATATTTTCATTTATCTGATTTAAATCAAAAATACAAAAAGTGTGGAATGTGGTTTTTGATTTATGAATTCAGTGCTTCAGCTCCTCCAACAATTTCTAATATTTCATTAGTAATTGCAGTTTGTCTTGCTTTGTTATATGTAAGCTTAAGGTCATCTCTCAATTCTGAAGCATTATCGGTTGCCTTGTGCATTGCAGTCATTCTTGCTCCATGCTCCCCAGCAATAGAATCTGATATTGCTTTGAATAATTGAATCGCTAATGACTTAGGAATTAACTCATCAAGAATTTTTACTCTATTTGGTTCGAAGATATAATCTCCAGAAACTGAAGCATTAGTATCAGTATCATCAAGAATTGGCAAGTATTGCTCTTTTGTGATAATTTGTGTAGCCGCATTTTTAAAATGATTATAAACCAAAACTACTTCATCATACTCTTGATTCTCAAATCTTTTCATTACATCATCAGCAATTTCTTTTACAAAAGAATAGGAGAAATTATCATATACCTCCTTATGAGAGCTAATTACATTAATTTTTTTTCTTAAAATATCATTTCCTTTTTTTCCAATGGTTAAAAGGTCAGGGGTATTAGTCCCATAATTTGAAGCTAAATTATATACTTCTTTGATTATGTTTGAGTTAAACCCCCCACAAAGTCCTTTATTAGAGGTTATAACAATTATTAAAGGTTTTTTTATTTCTCTTTTTTCAAACAGTGGGTTGGACTCAGATGAATCGGCAGAAGCAGATATGCTTTTTATTAATTCTGAGAGTTTATTAGAATACGGAAGTGTAGCGGTAATAGAGTCCTGTGCTTTCTTCAACTTAGCAGCAGAAACCATCTTCATGGCGTTAGTAATCTGCATCGTTGATGAGACAGAGCTTATCCTATTTCTAATTTCTTTTAACCCTGACATATTTTAGAATGTTTTTGCAATTTTTTCAGCAACTTTTTTGATTTCATCTGTTTCTTTATCAGAAATTTTTCCAGATTTTAATTCTGTTAAAAGTTTCTTGTTGTTTTTTCTAAGTTCTTGAAGAAAGGCTTCCTCAAAAGCTTTTACTTTTTCAACGGGAACCTCATTTAGAAGGTTTTGAGAGCCTGCATATATTATTGCAACCTGATCCTCAACCTGGAATGGGTCATTTTGATTTTGTTTTAAAATTTCCACATTTCTTCTTCCTTTTTCAATAACATTAAGTGTTGCTGCATCAAGATCTGATCCGAATTTTGAAAAAGCTTCAAGTTCTCTATACTGAGCTTGATCCAGTTTTAATGTACCGGCAACTTTCTTCATGGATTTAATCTGGGCTGATCCACCAACTCTAGAAACTGAAATACCTACATTAATTGCAGGTCTTACACCTGAATTAAAGAGGTCAGATTCTAAAAATATTTGACCATCTGTAATGGAAATTACATTTGTTGGAATATACGCGGAAACATCTCCAGCCTGTGTTTCAATTATTGGGAGTGCTGTTAAAGACCCTCCTCCTTTTACTTTTGATTTTAATGATTCAGGTAAATCATTCATTTCGCTTGCAACCTTATTGTCGTTTACAACTTTTGCAGACCTTTCAAGAAGTCTTGAGTGAAGATAAAAAACATCTCCTGGGTAAGCCTCTCTACCTGGAGGTCTTCTAAGAAGTAGTGAGACTTCCCTGTAAGCAACAGCTTGTTTAGAAAGGTCATCATATATTATTAAAGCAGGTCTTCCAGTATCCCTGAAAAACTCTCCTATACATGCTCCTGAAAATGGAGCAAAAACCTGCATCGGAGCAGGATCAGATGCGTTTGCTGCTACAATAACCGTGTAATCTAGTGCTCCTTTTTCCTCCAAAGTTTTAGCAATACCTGCAACAGTTGAAGCTTTTTGGCCAATAGCTACATATATACAAAAAACTGGTTCGCCCGCATCATAAAATTCTTTTTGATTTAGAATTGCATCAATACACACTGTAGTTTTACCTGTCTGTCTATCTCCAATCACAAGTTCCCTTTGACCTCTTCCGATAGGAATCATTGCATCAATTGATTTAATCCCTGTTTGAAGTGGCTCATTAACTGGTTGACGATAAATAACACCTGGTGCTTTTCTCTCAATTGGCATATCAAAAAGATCTCCCTTAATTGGACCCTTTCCATCAATTGGTTTCCCTAAAGTATCAACAACCCTTCCTAGAATTCCTTCACCAACTTTAATAGACGCAATTTGATTTGTTCGCTTTACACTGTCACCTTCTTTAACTCCCTTAGAGGTTCCAAATAAAACAATTCCAACATGATCCTCCTCAAGGTTCAATACCATTCCTTGAAGACCATTATCAAATGATACAAGTTCTCCATACTGAGCATTAGAAAGGCCATAAACTCTTGCAATACCATCACCTACCTCAAGGACAGTTCCAATTTCATCAAATGATGATTGAATATCTGCTGAC
>Ga0102886_1000961_pt1 | contig 12172 bp, 12 predicted proteins | sample Colrivmet1550A02_FD_84499 | JGI IMG/M metagenome (GOLD analysis project Ga0102886, IMG submission 84499) | Estuarine microbial communities from the Columbia River estuary - metaG 1550A-02 | ecosystem: Environmental > Aquatic > Marine > Intertidal zone > Estuary | place: USA: Columbia River... | reverse complement strand
TTTTGAATACAACATAGATTCAGCAGCAATAAAAGCTGAGGCTATTGAGACCAACCTGCAAAAAAGCGCATCATTAGAATCAAAAAACGAACTATACGAGCTTCTTTATAAATGCTACAAATACCAAAACAAATTAAACCTATCGCTTAAAATGCTTGAGCTGCATACAGCATATCAAGACAGTATTCAAATTAAAAAAAACAGTTATGCTGTTGCTAGAGAAACTGTTAAAACAGATTATGAGTTAAGACTATATGAGAGTAAACTAGAAAGCGAAACAGAAAAAGCAGCGCTTGAATTAAGACAGCTCAAGAGGACGTTTGGTATTATTTCGATATCTGTAGTTTTAATTGCCGGACTTCTCTTTTATTTTATATCGAATAATAAAAAGAACAGGGAAAGGAGAGATCTATTACTTGAGGAAATAAAGAGTCTCAAGCTAAATGCAAGCAACGAATTAGTAGTTGACTCCAATAAGTTTGAGTTGTCTAGAGAAAAAATAGAATTTAAACTCAATAGAAGCTTAAATGAAACCGATTGGAAGGTTCTGACTATTCTATTTGAAGACCCTGTTATTACAAATAAGGAAATAGCTGAGAAAGCTTTTATGAGTGTTGATGGAATTGGCTCCTCATTAAGAAGAATGTATGAATACTTCGAAATAAAAGAATCTAAGTACAAAAAAATTTCATTACTGCTGGAAGCAATTAAAACATCAAATGATCCTACTATAAGCGTTTAAAAATCACTTATGAGGGTGATAATCGCGATTTCACGGCTAAACGTGAAGATTGAAATGTATAAGTAGTGCATATTTACAGCTCATTAAATAAAAACAATTTTTATGAAAAAATTTCTATTTACACTCGTTATTGCTTTAGGGCTAACTCAAACAACACAAGCACAAGTTGGTTGCGACATGATGAACTTATCAGTTAATGTGTCTGATACTGGTTTAGTTAAATTATATCATCCTGGGAACTATTTAACTTGGCCCAGTAATGCGAACGTTCTTGAGTGGAAGATTACAGATTCTCAAGGTAATATTATAGCTGAAGATACTTTAATTGATGCAGGTGGTTTTTTGTTTTATCATAACATTCCTATTACTGACACAATGAATGTTACTTCACTTTTAACAAATGACGTTGCTGGAATTGCATGTTTAATAGAAGACCAATTGTATTGGGAAGAAGGAGTATACCCAAGTGGCACGACCTGGGGCAGGTGGGAATTTGTTTATGGTAACGTGGGTGGTAATTTAAGTGTAGATCAAATCGAACCTGCAACTGCAAGCGTCTACCCAAATCCTTCCACCGGAGCGTTTAAAATTGATGTCATTCAAGATAATATTAGCAACTTAAAAATATACAGCACTACTGGCAAGTTGGTTTATTCCGAAACGAATATTGCATCAAGTGAAATGCTGCAACTAAATCAGCCAGCGGGTCTTTATCTTGTTGTTATGCAAATTGAAGATGAGGTGAAAGTTGCCAAGCTGCTTTTGAAGAAATAAGGAACAACATAGTTTTGTTAAGCCACTTTTCTCTACAATCATAACCGAGCACCGTTTGTGTCGAAACACAATAACCACGAAAAGAACTAGTTTCCTTTCGTGGTTATTTTTTTTTATTTTGAACACACCATAAAAGAGTCATGATTAGTTATGTTGGTGCTAATTGCGATTTCACGGGCAGGCGTGAAGACTATTTGAATCAAAATTCCGTTTTTAGCACTGTTATAATATTTAAACAAAAAGAAAATGAGAAACCTATTGATCACATCAACTTTATTATTGCTAGTACTATTTGGGTGTAAAAAAGAAGAAATTGGAGGCACTTTTCCAGAATATAGTATTGAAGGTTTGTGGGTAATAGAAAACTATCCAAACACAGCGTATATCTTAGAAAATAATTTGAGGTATACAGTGTATTGTATAGCCCCAAATTGCAATTGGGATACCATAACAATTGCTGATGCTATTCCAGGCAATGAAGCCTACACTTTTCTAAACGACACTTTAACAGTGGATTTAGGAAATGGAAATTCTTTTTCAAACTACATGAAGTTTGTATGCGGTGGTGAAGTTGTAAAAAGAGAATATGACCAAGATCAATATTTGAGATGGTCAAGATCCTCTTATGATATTTCAACTTGCGCGAATTAAGCATAACGAGCAAGCCGCGATTATCGTGGCTCGCTCATTTTTTTTTAAGAATTACTTTCTCTAAATTTCAATAATTAACAATCGTATTCTCAAGAAGAGATTCCATTAAGTAAGCTTTTGGACTTTCGGGCTAGAACGCAAAAAAACCTGAGATAGATAAGTCTCAGGGGCGTTTTCTGTTTACGAAACCTTCTAAATGAAAATAACATTTGTAATGCTCATTTTGCTAACGCTTGCGGTTTGCAAAGTGAAATCACAATCTAAGTACAACTTCATATACCAGCAGCCGATGGAATTCTTATTTCTAGATTTCCGTTTTTAGCTGCATATTGCATCTGTAATGGAAGAATACGGTAAAGTCTTATTGATTGCCATGCCTCTCTTTTTAGTCCTCATCATTCTTGAAAAGATGTATGGGTATTACAAAAAAGTGGACTATGCTCCATACATGGATAGCGTTGCCAGTATTAGTTCTGGCATGACCAACGTCACCAAAAGCGTTTTAGGTTTAAGCGTTGCCATTATCTCTTACGGTTGGATGGTTGAGCATTTAGCTATTTATACTCTGAAAAGTAGTTTTTTGGTTTACGCAGTAGCTTTTATCGTTATCGATTTTCAAGGATATTGGGTTCATAGATGGTCGCATAAAATCAACCTTTTTTGGAATCGCCATGTGATTCATCATAGCAGTGAAGAGTTTAATTTATCATGCGCACTGCGTCAATCTATATCTAGTATTTTTGGACTTTTCACCTTTTTGCTTTTACCAGCGGCTCTGTTAGGAATCCCTTCAAGAGTAATTGCGGTGTTACTGCCCATTCAATTGTTTCTTCAGTTTTGGTACCATACCCGGTATATTGGAAAGCTAGGCTTTCTTGAGAATATTCTAGTCACGCCTTCCCATCATCGTGTGCATCATGCCATCAATAAAGAATACATCGACAAAAACCTATCTCAAATTTTTATTTTCTGGGATAAGTGGTTTGGCACTTTTCAGGAAGAGCTAAAAGAAGTACCACCTGTGTATGGAATATCAAGACCCGCAAGAACCTGGAATCCGTTTAAAATCAACTTTCAGCATCTATGGCTTTTAATACAAGATGCATGGCGAGCTGAGAATTGGAATGACAAACTCAAAATATGGTTTATGCCCACGGGATGGAGGCCTGATGGATTTGAAGAAAAATACCCAATCGCGAAAATTGAAAACGCCTATGATTTTCAAAAATTCGGGACCCAAAACTCTACTGCTTTAACCAACTGGGCTATCGTTCAAATGCTAGTGACACTGCTCCTTATGTCCTACTTTTTTGGCAACATTGGAAATGTCGGATTACTTGGAATTTACCTCTACGGTATATTTATTTTTGTGAGCATTTTCAGTTATACCGAGCTTATGGACAAGAATAGATATGCTTGGATATTTGAAACTATTCGATTTTCCTTTGGAGCTCTTTTGATCTACCAATTCGGTAATTGGTTTGGGATAGACGAATTAATTCCCTTTGGAACTCAAATCGTGACATTCTTTTTTATTCTTTCATTGTTAGGGTCTTTCTACTTTACACAAGTGGAATTCAAGAATAATGCTTCATTTCAGGCCATAAGAGATAAATATACTTGACTAAGAAATTTAGATAAAAAAGCCCCGCATTGCGAGGCTTGTTACTTAACATTTACTTCTTTTTAGTTACAATCACATGACAGTGTAACCGGTAAATCGAACTTTATTATCGTAGCGGTAGAATCGCAATTCTCAAAATAAGCCACAATATCTTTGCCATTGCTTTCTGTAGAGATGTAATAGACATGACAACCCTCATTCTTGGTTTCACTCTTATCAAAATCAACATCGCCAGCAATCAACAGATCTTTAATCGTAGTGCTGTCATATCCTGCACAAGCGTATTGGCAATTAGCTTTTTTCGATGCAACCAATTCTTTTTCTCCTATACTTTTAAGTGTTCTGGCTTCTGGGAAATATGCGCATTGTATATCGTTTCGTCTGCCAAACATGCCAAAGACCATAAGCGATCCAATACCCACTCCAATTAAATAATACTTTAATCTCTTTAGAAAAGCCATGTGTTATTTCTTATCAGAATCGTCTTCTTTCACCTCTTCAAAATCTACATACTCTCCAACATCATCTTTAATCATAGACTTAGTATGTGGTTGAGTAGACGAATCGGCACTAGCATTAGATGAATTACTTGTAGTATTCTGAGGCTGACTCTTCTTGCTTCCTTTAAAGATACGATCGAGCCACCTGAAAATAATGTAAGCCAATATGGTGAGTAGAATAAACTTTCCCATTTACCTTATCTGCTTAAGTAGAGTTTACGTTCGCTGTAAAGCTTTCTAAACACAGGGTCTTTCAAGTTTTCTATGAAGTGTATTTTCTCGCCTGTCGATTTCATCTCAGGTCCTAAGTTCTTATCTACATTCGGAAACTTATCGAAAGAAAATACTGGAATCTTAATGGCCCATCCTTCTAACTGAGGTTGGAAATTAAAATCCGTCACTTTCTTTTCACCAAGCATAACTTTGGCCGCGTAATTCACATAAGGTTCGCCATATGCTTTACAGATAAAAGGAACTGTTCTTGAAGCCCTAGGATTTGCCTCGATGATATAAACAATATCGTTTTTTATTGCGAACTGAATATTCATTAAACCAACAGTCTCTAAGGCTAAAGCAATTTTAATTGTGTGGTCTTTAATCTGCTGCATTACCAATTCACCCAGATTAAACGGAGGCAACATAGCACTCGAATCTCCTGAATGAATACCACAAGGTTCAACGTGCTCCATTATTCCGATGATGTAAACATTTTCACCATCGCAAATAGCATCAGCTTCAGCTTCTATTGCGCCATCTAAGTAATGATCAAGCAACACTTGATTGCCTTCAAATTCTTTAAACAACTCAACAACGTGATGTTCTAATTCGTCTTTGTTGATAACGATTTTCATCCCTTGACCACCCAAAACATAAGAAGGTCTTACCAAGATTGGGAATCCTAAATTATCAGAAATATCTAACGCTTCATCCGCTGTGGTTGCTACCGCAAACTCAGGATAAGGAATGTCAATTTCTTTTAAAAGGTTTGAAAAACGACCTCTATCTTCAGCTAAATCTAGAGCATCGTAACTGGTACCCATTATTCGGATGCCATAACGTTCTAGTTTTTCTGCAAGCTTCAAAGCTGTCTGACCGCCCAATTGAACGATTACACCTTTTGGCTTCTCATGTAAAATAATGTCATAAATATGTTCCCAGAAAACTGGCTCGAAGTACAGCTTATCCGATGTATCGAAATCTGTAGAAACCGTTTCAGGGTTACAGTTAATCATGATGGTTTCGTAACCACATTCTTTTGCTGCCAATACTCCATGAACGCACGAATAATCAAACTCAATACCCTGACCAATGCGATTAGGGCCCGAACCTAGAACTATGATTTTTTCTTTTTCTGAAACAACACTTTCGTTTTCAGAATACGCTTCGCCTCCTTTTTCTATGTCATTTTCAAACGTAGAATAGTAATACGGTGTTTGCGCTGGGAATTCAGCAGCACAGGTATCAACCAATTTCCAAACACGTTTAATGCCCATTTCTATACGTGTAGAATGCACTTCACTTTCCAAGCAACGCATCATATGTGCTAACTGACGATCTGCAAAACCCTTTGTTTTTGCTTCAATCATCAAGTCTCTTGGAATGCTTTCTTTGGTATGTTTTTCAATTTCAGATTGAATCTTGGCGAGCTCTTCAATTTGCTTCAAGAACCACATGTCAATGCCAGTGATGTCATGAATCTTACGCAATGCTATTCCCATTTGAATGGCATCGTAAATAACGAAAACACGATCAGAGCTAGCGTACTCAAGCTTGTGTAATATAGTATCTTGATTTGACTCACCCTTTCCGTCTGCACCTAAACCATTACGCTTAATCTCTAAAGACTGCGTTGCTTTGTGCAATGCCTCTTGGAATGAACGGCCAATACCCATAACCTCTCCAACCGACTTCATCTGAAGGCCTAATCGTGTATCCGCACCATCAAACTTTTCAAAGTTCCATCGTGGAATTTTTACGATAACGTAATCTAATGTAGGCTCGAAGTAAGCTGTAGTCGTCTTTGTGATTTGATTCATCAACTCATCTAGCGTATAACCGATAGCCAATTTCGCAGCAATTTTTGCAATAGGATATCCTGTTGCCTTAGACGCCAATGCCGATGAACGCGAAACACGCGGGTTAATCTCAATAGCAACTATATCTTCGTTTTCATCTGGGCTTACCGCAAACTGAACGTTACATCCACCGGCAAAAGTTCCGATACTTCGCATCATTTGAATCGCCATATCACGCATCTTCTGATACGTTGTATCACTCAATGTCATAGCTGGCGCAACTGTAATAGAATCACCCGTATGAATTCCCATAGGATCCATATTCTCAATAGAACAGATGATAATTACGTTGTCATTTTCATCTCTTAAAAGCTCCAGTTCATATTCCTTCCAACCTAAAAGCGCCTTATCAATTAACACTTGGTGAATAGGTGAAGATTCTAATCCTCTAGTAAGTGCTTTATCAAAATCTTCTTCTTTAAATACAAATGCTGCACCTGTTCCACCTAAAGTGAAACTCGGGCGAATTACTAAAGGAAAACCAAACTCTTGTGCAACAGATTTACCTTCTAGATAAGACTCTGCAATTTTTGCTGGAGCTACGGGAACCCCAATTTTTTTCATCAGTCCTTTAAACTGATCACGGTCTTCAGTAATGTTTATAGCTTCAATATCAACACCTATGATGTCAACACCGTTTTCTTCCCAAATACCCGCTTTATCTGCTTCAATACATAAGTTCAATGCTGTTTGCCCACCCATAGTTGGCAACACGGCATCAATGTGGCGCTCTTTTAAAATCTTTTCTATCGACTCTATTTCAAGTGGCAATAAATAAATGTGGTCAGCAACAACCTTATCGGTCATGATAGTTGCTGGATTTGAGTTTATTAACGTCACTTCGATTCCTTCCTCTCTTAATGAGCGAGAAGCCTGAGATCCGGCATAATCAAATTCGCAAGCCTGACCAATTACAATAGGTCCGCTACCGATAATAAGAATTGATTTTATTGAATTATTCTTTGGCATATTTGAGAACGTATTTAAAAAAACGAATTTATGTATTTTGTCTTCAGTGGATTAAGATTTCCTGAAAATTTGACCTAAAAAAAAGGTGTTGCCAACGGCAACACCTTTATTATTTAGTTCAATAGAAAAACCATCAATTAACCTTTGTGATTGTTTTCATCAGAAATGGTTAATTTCTTTCTTCCTTTAGCTCTGCGAGCGTTAATTACTTTAATTCCACCTACAGAAGCCATGCGCTTGCGGAAACCGTGCTTGTTGGTTCTTTTCTTTCTTGATGGTTGAAATGTACGTTTCATTATATATTGTCTTTAATCGTGTTCTTTTCTTCCGTAAATCGGGCTGCAAATATAAAAAGCTTTTAACTTCTCACAACCCTCAAACAAAAAATATTTGAATGCCAAAAAGTAAAGAGTTTGAATAACTTGCAACTACTAAAATTGCATTTCTTTTTAATGAACTTAAACAACAAAACCATCTGGATAACAGGCGCCTCCTCAGGCATCGGAGAAGCCATAGCCAAAGAACTTTCAAAACTGAGTGTCACTTTAGTATTATCCGCTAGACGGAAAGAAGAATTAGAGCGCGTTAAACAAGAATGCGCTGATAATAAAAACATCCATATCTACCCGCTAGATTTAGAAGATAACAATAAGGCTGAAACTTGGGTGGCCGATGTTTTAAAACTCACTCCTAAAATTGACGTTCTTATAAATAATGGTGGCGTTGGACATATGGGCAATGTTATTGAAATGGATGCTCAAGTTGAACGCAAAGTCATGGAGGTCAACTTTTGGGGACAGGTAATGCTGACCAAAGCCATATTGCCTCATTTTATAGAACGTAATGAAGGATTAATAACTACCACGGGAAGTATTCTTGGAAAATTTGGCTCACCTGGATTAGCTGCTTATGCTGCTAGTAAACATGCTCTTTATGGCTATTATGATAGTCTGCGTGAAGAGCTTCGGGGTACCAATATTAAAGTAATGATGGTGACTCCAGGGTTCATTAATACCAATGTTACTCTCTCCAGCTATACTTCAGACGGTAAAGTCTTAGGTAAAAACTCCGTTGCTCAAGAGAAAGGCATGAAACCAGCTGAACTTGCTAAAAAGTTTGTAAGCGCCATAGAAAAAGAAAAGAAGAGCGTTTTAATAGGAAAATGGGAAACTTTTTCTGTTCCATTTAAACAGAACGCACCTAATCTGTTTTATAACGCTATGAATTTCTTAACGCAAAGAGCGCGTAAAAAAGACTAACCTTTCTTTAACATAGGCAGAACATAAATCAGGTCTTGCTTAATTTTGTTAATTAACTTTGCTGCTCAATTAATTCAAAGATGGATATAAATTCAATCATAAATCCAAAACACACATCTCCCGAAGCCATAAAAGCTTGGCGCGATAAGTTTGACAATGCTGTACCCTACAGGCACATTGTGATTGAAGATTTCTTTAATGATGATGTTGCAGACAAACTTTACAACAATTTTCCGCAGATAGATTCACTTAACGTGAAACGGAAAAGTCTCAATGAAAATAAAAGCGAGGACTATCATTTTGACAGATGGGATCCTATTTTCTCGGAAGTAAGAGAAGTTATAAAAAGTGAAGAATGGTGTAAAATCATGACTCAGCTTACCGGCATTGAAGATTTAAAAACCACCATGGACGCTCTAGGAAGTGGCGTGCACCAGGGTCAAAACGGAAGTTATGTGGATGTGCATGTGGATGTAAACATGAATCCGCAGGCTAATCTTTGGAGACGTATAAACCTTTTGGTGTACTTGAATAAAAACTGGCAACCCGAATATGGTGGCGATTTAGAAGTTTGGGACAAGGACATGAAAAAGATGTACAATAAGGTTTCACCAACTTTTAATAGAGCACTTATTTTCTATACGGATGACAACTCACCGCATGGTTACAACAAAATAAATGTTCCTGAAGGCGAATCTAGAAAGTCGTTTTACACCTATTTCTATACAGAGTTAGGAAAAGACTTTAAGTACAGAGATTCTAAATTCATCTCTCGTCCAGATGACTCTAAGGCACGCAAGTTGGCCACAACAACAAAAGAGACCTTGAAGATTAAAGGCAAGCAATTTCTAAAAGCATTAGGCATTAGAAGTCTCGATTTTCAAGACAAAAACAAATAAAACTAAATCCCGATTTTTCGGGGTTTTTAATTGCCCATAAAAAGACGTAAGTCCTACATCTAGTAAGATTAGACCCTTTTAACCCTGAATTCATATTTCAATAAACTTCTCCCCTTTTAGGGGAGATCCCTAGAATCGGGAGAGGGGTATTTATTCTGATATTTGCACACGCTTTCAAAACAGAAAGAGACAACATTACAACACGCATTCTATGTCGTTTTCATCGTTGGGTTTACCCAAAACCATTTTAGACGCTTTAGCAGAAAATAAATACAACAAGCCCTACCCTATTCAGAAAAAAGCTATTCCAGCTATACTGCAAGGGCAAGATGTTTTAGGTATTGCCAAAACAGGTTCTGGCAAAACAGCGGCTTTTGCATTGCCTATTTTAAGCAAACTGCAAGATGAGCAACTCGAAAAAGGGCGTGAAATCTCAACCTTGGTTTTAGTGCCTACACGAGAATTAGCTATACAAGTGCAAGAAGTGTTTCACACCTTTGGAAAAGGTTTGCGCACACCCATAAAATCATTAGCCGTTTACGGAGGAGTTTCTATCAATCCACAAATGAAAGCCGTTTATGGCAGTGCTATTTTAGTGGCAACGCCTGGTCGACTATTAGAGCTCTATGAATCTAACGCTATCAGTTTTAGAAAAATAAAAACCTTGGTTTTAGACGAGGCTGATAAAATGCTAAATCTTGGCTTTAGAGAAGAGATGAACAAGATCTTTAAAGTCTTGCCATACAAACGTCAGAACTTGTTGTTCTCTGCTACATTAAGCATTCAAGTTGAAGAAATAAAACAACTCATTCTGCATCAACCACAGGTTGTGCAAATTGAAGAAGAGAAAGAAGAAAACCTCGACTTAATAAACCAAACGGGCTATTGGGTTGACGAAGAAAAAAAGGGGCCACTTTTGCGGCATCTCATAAAAAGCAACAAGATAAAGCAGGTGCTCATTTTTACCTCATCAACCTACAAGGCGGATCAAGTTGCAGACAAGCTGAGTAAAAACGGTATTCCTGCAAAAGCTACGCACAGTAAGAAAAGCCAAAAGGCCAGGAAAGATGCTTTGAGTAATTTTAAGGATGGATCACTCGGTGTATTGGTGACAACAGATTTGCTCTCTAGAGGTATTGATATTGAGTTTTTACCGTATGTCATAAACTACGAATTGCCGCGCTCTCCCAAAGACTACATTCACAGAATAGGGAGAACAGGACGTGCAGAAACCCCTGGAGAAGCTATTAGTTTGATAAACCCTGATGAGCAACATCACTTTAAAGTGATACAGAAGAAAATGAAGAAATGGGTAACGATGGTAGATGCTAAAAATTTAGAGTTTTAGATATTTAGACTCGAAGAATTGAAATGAAAGAAACGAAACGCACTCACGCAAAAGTAAAATCAATACTTCACCCGCGAAACGAACACCGAGAACGGTACGATTTCCCAACATTAATCGAGGAGACTCCTGAATTACAAAATTTCGTAAAGCCGAACAAGTATGGAGACGACTCGATTGATTTTTCGGATGCAGCAGCCGTAAAATGTTTAAACACGGCTCTTCTTAAAAAACATTACCGAATTGATTTTTGGGATATCCCAGAAGGCTATTTAGTCCCACCAATCCCGGGAAGAGCCGACTATATTCATTACGCGGCAGACCTGATTACCTCGTCTAACTTTGGCAGAATGCCAGAGAACATTATCGCTTTAGACCTTGGTGTTGGCGCAAGCTGTATATATCCTATCATCGGTGTTCAAGAATACGGATGGAATTTTATCGCATCAGATACAGATCCAAAATCTATTGAGGCCTCTCAGAAAATTACGGATGAGAATACTGTTCTCAAAAACAAAATAGATTTAAGACTTCAGTCTAAACCGAAAAACAAATTGAAGGGGATTCTTAAAAGAGGTGAGCGGATTGATGTGATTGTTTGCAACCCTCCTTTTCATGGGTCTTTAGAAGAAGCTAATGCAGGTTCACTTCGGAAATTAAGCAACCTCAACAAAAAAAGAGTTGAGAAAGTTAATCTTAATTTTGGAGGACAAAATGCGGAACTCTGGTGCAATGGAGGAGAAATTAAGTTCATAACGCATTTAATCGATGAAGGCAAAGATTTTGGGAAATCTGTGTTTTGGTTTACGACATTAATTGCCAAACGAAACCACGAAGAAATTCTCGTTCGCTTTATGAAAAAGGCTGGTGCCACAGAGGTTAAAATAATTTTGGTTGGCCAAGGCAATAAGACCGGCCGCATTGTAGCCTGGACTTTTTTAGACAAAGAAGAACAAAGTGCATGGCGAAAAGAACGTTGGACGGAAAAACATTAAACCCAGAAGTGAATTAAAACCAAAACTCTTTTTACCCTAAAAAGAACAATAATTATATCCCTTTTTTAGCAAACATTAGCACGCCATTAACATTAGTTAACATTATCGTTTATCTATCCTCAATAAATTTGTAGAAATTTAAAATATAACTTTTAGTATGATAACACAAAAAAGCAGAGTTAACACATCCGAGAATCTTAAAAAAAAGAACATAATGGTTTTGTTCTTAATTTGTTGTCTAACGATTACAACTTCCACTTCTTTTGGTCAAAATAATAGTACCTCAAGCAATTTAGAACAGCTTAATAATCTTAAGAAATCATTGAAAAAAGTATCCAT